>Ga0268360_1000053_pt1 | contig 291342 bp, 230 predicted proteins | sample BioMet11_FD_192465 | JGI IMG/M metagenome (GOLD analysis project Ga0268360, IMG submission 192465) | Sewage microbial communities from Oakland, California, United States - Biofuel 11 (Illumina Assembly) | ecosystem: Engineered > Wastewater > Sewage > Unclassified | place: USA: California... | reverse complement strand
ACCGAAATCGCTCTTCCATGACCCCGCTCACTTTCCAGCCCATAGACGCTCCTACTCAAGAGCGTGCCGCAAAGTGTAAACGATGTCCCCGGTGAACTATGTAAAGGATGTACCCGGTCTGGACCAGGCCCCGCGCGGACCTGGAGGTCCGCCCCACGGCGCGCTGATCAAGCGTTGGAAAGACGTCGCGGAAGGGCTGCGCCGCGATTGCCGGGAGCGAACGGAAATCCGCCGCGCCCGACAGGAACAGCGGCAGGTGGCGAATGAAACCGTCTTTCTCGAATGGCTTCTGGAGCAGCGACGCCGAGCGCAGCATCGTGTGGAAGACGCGCCGGTTGTTGACCACCGCAAAGATGGTCTTTTCCTTGAGTGACTGTCCCTGGTCCCGCGTCAGCCGCCGGCGCAGTTCCAGAATCAGCGCCGGGATGTCGATCTTGCCCGGGCAGTATTCCTTGCAGTTGCCGCACTGGATGCACAGGCTCTGAATGTCGTCCGATTCTTTCAGCGCGTCGAACCACGCCGTCAGAATGGTCCCGATGCCGCCCATGTAGATCTTGCCGTAAACATGCCCGCCGACCAGCCGGTAGACCGGACAGACGTTCAGGCACGAGCCGCAGCGAATGCACTGCAACGCCTGGCGGAACGTCTCGTCTTGCGCCATCTCCGTGCGATGGCTGTCCATCAGGATGATGTGCAGATCCTTGAGCGAGCCGTCGGTATTCGGCGCCGGGCCCGAGATCATGGTCACGTAGCTGGTGAGCAACTGGCCCGTGCCGCTGCGCGGCAGCGCCTGCAGGATGGGCGTGGCGTCGGCGAGATGCGGCACCAGCTTTTCCAGCCCGACGAGCGCGACGTGAATCTTGGGCAGCGTCGTCACCAGCCGCGCATTGCCCTCGTTCGTGATGATGATGAGCGTGCCCGTGTCGGCGGCGGCGATGTTCGCGCCCGAGATGCCCATGCCGGCGCTGAGAAACTTCGCGCGCAATTCGCGCCGGGCGACCTTCACCAGACGCGGGATGTCCGAGCTGAGCCGCTCGTTCACTTCCTTGCTGAAGACTTCGGCCACCTCTTCCTTGGTCAGGTGGATCGCGGGCATCACCATGTGCGACGGGCGCTGGCCGAGAAGCTGGATGATCCACTCGCCGAGGTCGGTCTCGGCGACCTGGACGCCCTTCTCTTCCAGATACTTGTTGAGATGGATCTCCTCGGACGCCATCGACTTCGACTTGACGATCATCTCGACGCCGTGCGCCTTGGCCAGCTTGTAGATGTAGTCCTTGACCTGCTCGGGCGTGCTGGCGCGAAAGACCTTGGCGCCGCGCGCCTCGGCGTTCTTCTGGAACTCCGCGGCCAGTTCGTCCAGATGCGTGGCCGCGCCGCCCTTGATCTCCGCGATGCGCGCGCGCAGGGCTTCAAAGTCGATACCTTCGTAAGCCTTCGCGCGGCCCTCGCGATACGCCTCGGAGAAGCGCCCCAGCGCGCCGGTCAGCGTGCGGTCGTGCAGCGCCTTGTCGATCGACTCCTTGAACGGCGAACTCATTGCGCCCCTCCCAGCTCATCCACGCAGACTACGATCAGCCGCTCGGGCCCGTGCACGCCGATGGTCAGCACGCGCTCGATGTCCGCCGTGCGGCTGGGCCCGGTGATGAAAGAAAGATAGGCGGGGGGACCGGCGACGCCGCCGCCCTGCCCGGCCGAGCAACGCGCGAGCGCGGCGGCCATGTCGGGGACGATGGCGCCGGAGGCGAGAATGGCAATGTGGATCGGCGGGAGCATGGAGACCAGCCGCTGTTCCACGGCGGAGGCGTTCTGCACGAGCGTGCCCGTGTCGGCGATGCCCAGCTCCATTTGACTGATGCCGACCGTCGCCGCCGCGGCCGAGCCGCGCGTGACTTGCAGCGCCAAACCCGGCGCGCGCTCGGTCAGTTGCAGCGGATCCAGGTCGCGCAGAAACGGGCAGTCGGCCCAGACGGCGAATGACGGCTGGATGCGCCCGCCTTGCTGGGCTTTCACGAAGTCGAGGATGAAATCGAGCGCCTCTGCCTTCGTCGCGCAGCGCCGCACCTCGGCGCTGGCGGCCTTGGCGCGGGACTCGAAAAGTTCAAAGGTTGTGGTCACGGCGTTTCCGGAGTTTCAGAGCTTGAATGTTCCAGTCTATCGAGATTGATCCGCAGCGGCTCCCGCGCGGCGCGCACAGGAAGGCCGCAGAACAACGAAAAAATCATGCGGATGGCAAGACACCGGCCTTTCCCGCAATACACTGAATTATTTGAGGAGGACTCCGGTGAAACTCTATCGCGCCGTCGCGGTGCTGCTCGCCGCCTGTTGCCTGCCCGGCATGCTCCCCGCGCAAACCGCCCCGGAGCGCCTGCCGCGCGTGACCTTCGACGGCTCTTATTTCTCGGCGAACGGCCATCGTTTTCTACCCGTGGGCGCGCACTGGGTGCCCGCCAAAGCCGCCGTGCTGTGGCCCCTCCATTGGGATCCCAAACAGGTCGAGACCGACTTCGCCCGCATGAAGGAGCTGGGCTTCAACACCGTCCGCCTGGACCTGCTGTGGGCCTGGTTCGAGCCGCGGCCCGGCGACTACAACCCGGAAGCCTTCCAACAGTTGGATTACCTGGTAACGCTCGCGCACCGCTACAAGATCTATCTGCACCCAGCGTTGTTTGTTGGCGGCGAGGTTGGCGAGGCGTATTGGGACGTTGCCTGGCGCCGCGGACGCCACCCACACTCCGATCCCGAAATGCTCTACTTCGAGACGAACCACGCGGCGGAGCTGGCGAAACACTACAGCGGCGAGACGGCGATTCTCGGCTGGGACCTGACCGACGAGCCGCCCTTCTGGGTAGTCCAGGGCGCCACCAGCGACGCCATGGCCGCCAACTGGACGCGGCTGATCGCCGGAGCGTTGCGGCGCTACGATCCCACGCATCCGATCGTCGCCGGAACCAGTATGGAAGACGTCGGGCACGGCCCCTTCCGCCCCGACAACATCCGCTCGGAAGTGGACTTCTTCAGCGTCCATCCCTACACGATCTACGCCGCGAATCTGTTCCCGGATGCCCTGCTTTCCGAGCGCGCCAGCCTCGGCGCAGCCTTTGAGACATCACTTTCAGGGAGCCTAGGCAAGTCCGTCATGGTGCAGGAGTTGGGCATCTCGTCGGCGCAGTACGATCCCGCTCTTGCCGCCGCCTACGACCGCCTGAGCATGTACTCGGCGCTGGGCGCCGGCGCCAACGGTTTCCTGTTGTGGTGCTTCACTGACGCCGATCCGGCCCAGTACCACGCCCTGCCCTACCTCCGCTCGCCGCATGAAACGCAGTTCGGCTTGATTGACGCAGCAGGCAACAAACGCCCTCGTGGCACAAACTTCCAGCAGTTTTCTAAAGTTGTTTCTCAACTGAATCTCGACGGCGTTCAGGCGCCCACCGCGCTGGCCGGCATCGTTGTGCCGCGCGAATGGTCCAAGACGGCGGGCGACTTTTCAGGTCTCGGCCTGAAAGGTCCCGAGACGGCCCCGTACGTGTCGATCTTCGACGGCAATACCGCGCAAGCGCCGGCGGGCGGCAGCGGCGACAATCTGGCGCTCACGCAGTCCTGGCTGTCGTCGTACGTGCTGGCGCGCCGCGCCGGGCTGAGCACCGCGTTCCCGCGCGAACAGGAGGACTGGCAAAAGCACGCCCTGGTGCTGCTCCCCGCCCCGCTGACCAGCACCGAGGCGACGCTCGTGCACGTGCATACCGACTTCTGGGAGAAGGCGCTCGACTACGTGCGCAAGGGCGGCGTGCTCTACGCCTCCTTCAGTGGCGATGCAGCCATCCCCGAGATGCAGCGCCTGTTCGGCGCGCGCCTGCTGGACCGCAAGCCCGTGGCCGACGTTACGCTCCGCGTGGTCGTTCCATTCGGCACGCTCAAGCCCGGCGACACCTTCCACTTCACCGGCGGCACGGACGCGCCGCGTTATTGGAAAGCAGTCCTCGGCGTGGAAGGCGGCACGGTAATCGCAGTCGACCAGGACGATCAGCCGGCGCTAATTGCCTACCAGGTGGGCGCGGGACGCACGTTGATTTCGGCGTACCCGATTGAGAGTTACCTGGGACACCAACCGGCAGCCTTCGACGGCGGCAACGACACGCACCGCATCTATGCGGCGCTGGCCGCCTGGGCGGGCCTGCATCCCGACTTCACGACTGACCAAACGCCGGTGGAGGTCGCCATCCTGCGCGGCGCGAATCGCGGTTACGCGGTCGTGGTGAATCACAGCGCCAAAGCGCAACGCGTCACTGTTGCGAGCCGTCTCGCCCTGCACTCCGCCACACGTATCACTCCCGCGGGGCCGGTCGCTATTTCACTCGACGGAAATCGTTGGACCATGGAATTAGGGGCTTGGGAGGGTGCCATCGTAGAGTGGAAAACGAACCCATGAGCAGGACCTGCGTAGGCGCATTGGACATCGGCGGCACGAAGATTGCCGCAGCCGTGGTGGATGAAGGCGGCCACGTGCTGGCGCGCGCGGAGTGCCCGACGGCGGCCGAACGCGGCTTCCCGGACGCGGTCCAGCGCATGCACACGATGCTCAGCAAAGGCGCGGCACAGGCGGGTGTGCGGCTCGCTGGCATCGGCATTGGCTGCACCGGACCGGTGGACCCCTTTACCGGCGTGGTCGGCGAAGTCGATTTCATGCCAAGTTGGCGCGGCCAGGATCTCGCCGGCGCGTTGCACCGGGCCTTCTCCATCCCCGTGGCGCTCGAAAACGACGCCGACGCCGACGCGCTGGGCGAGGCGCGCTGGGGTGCGTCCCAAGGCAAGTCCCGGCTGATCTACCTGACCGTCGGCACGGGCATTGGCAGCGGCATGGTCCTGGACGGCGCGCTTTACCGCGGCGCAAACGGCGCACATCCCGAGGTGGCGCATCTGGTCATCGAAGCCTCCGGCCCGCTCTGCTACTGCGGGGCGCGCGGCTGTTGGGAAGCACTAGCCAGCGGACCCGCCATGGCCGTGTGGGCCAACGCCCAGCGCCGCACCGCCGGCGATAACGGTCCCGAGTGGACCGGCGCGCAGATCTGCGAACTCGCGCAAGGCGGCAACGCGATCGCCCGCGAGTCGGTCGCCCGCGAAGGCTTCTATCTCGGCGTCGGCATCGCCAATCTCATCTCACTCTACGCGCCCGATGCGATCGTGCTCGGCGGCGGCGTCCTGAAGGACACCGGCCTGTACCTCGAAAGCATCTGGAAAGTCATCCGTACGAATTGCAAGTACGTCCCGTTCGAACACATTGAAATTGGACCGTCTTCGCTCGGCCACGACGCCGCGCTCATAGGCGCAGCCCAAACCTGGTTCCATCGCTATCAACCCCAAGTACACTGTCATGCATCTTGATTACTCTTTGTTTGAAGGCGAATACCTGCGCGACTTGCTCGATCAGCCGCGCGCTCTGACCAGCACGTTGCGCGGCCTGAGGGTTTCGACCGAGTTGCGCCAGATCCAGGAGCGTCTGGCGCAGGGCGAGTTCCGCAGCGTCGTTCTCACGGGCATGGGCTCGTCCTTCCACGCCCTGCACGGACCGGTGCTGGAATTGCGCGAATGCGGCTACGCGGCCTTCCCCGTCGAGACGTCGGAGTTGATCTACTACCACCTCGGACTGCTCGGCCCGCAAACGCTGGTGATTGCCGTGTCGCAGTCCGGCCGCAGCGTCGAGAGTCTGCGCCTGCTGGAGCTGAACCAGCGCCGCTCGACAATTGTCGCGGTGACCAACACGCCCGACAGTCCTCTGGCCCAGCAGGCCGATGCGACCGTGCTGACCGACGCCGGCGCCGAATTTTCGGTCTCCTGCAAGACCTACGTCGCCGGGCTGATGGCGCTGGCCTGGATGAGCGACGTCTTGTGCGCCAAGGACCAGGTTCAGATCATGGCGGACCTCGACCGCGCCTGCCCGCTCGTGGACGAGTATCTGCAGGACTGGAAGAGCCACGTCCAGGCCCTGGCCGACGATTTCGAGGGCGTGCGCAACTGCTTTCTGGCCGGACGCGGCGCCTCGCTCGCGGCGGTCGGCACCGGCGCGCTCATCACCAAGGAAGCCGCGCATTTCCCCTGCGAAGGTTTGAGCAGCGCCGCGCTGCGGCATGGGCCGCTGGAGATGGCGGGGCCGGGCGTCTACGCCATGGTCTTCGAGGGTGACGCGAAAACGAGCGCGTTGAACGCCAGCCTGTGCGAGAGCGTGATCGCCCAGGGCGGCAAGAGCGGCCTCGTGGGCGAGCATTCCGAAAAAGCGGCCTTGCGGCTGCCCGCCGCGCCGCCCGCGGTCCGGCCGATCCTCGAAATCCTCCCGGTGCAGATGATGACGCTCGCGCTCGCGGCGCTCGCCGGCCGCCACCCCGGCGTCTTCGAGCGCGCCACCAAGGTTACCTCCGTCGAATAGCCGGCGCGGCCTACCCGCACGCCGCGTTCGTCATGCTCAAATGTCCCGCTGCTCCAGCCGACGTCCGGCCCGGAGCGGCGGGATAGAATTGAGGACTATGTCCCGCTCCCCCCGCATGGTCAGTCTGGTTTTTCTGATCTTCTTCGCGGTCTCGCTTTTCACCAACATTCTCGGCCCCATCATCCCCGACATCATCGACAGCTTCCATGTCAGCCTCACCGCCGCCGCGCTGCTGCCCTTCTCCTTCTTCATCGCCTACGGCGTGATGTCGATCCCCGGCGGCGTGCTGGTCGACCGCTACACCGAAAAGCCGGTGATCGCGGGAGCGTTCTTGCTGAGCCTGCTCGGCAGCCTTGCCTTCGCTCTTGTGCCCGTCTACTCCGTCGCGCTGGTGTCGCTTTTCCTGATCGGCGCGGCGATGGCCGTCCTGCAAGTCGCCATCAACCCGCTGCTGCGCACCGCCGGTGGAGCTGAGCACTTCGCGTTCAATTCCGCCTTTGCGCAATTCATCTTCGGATTGGCGTCGTTCCTGAGCCCGTACCTCTACTCCTACCTGACGCACGAGTTACGCCTGAGCGCCGTCCAACGCGGTCCACTCACCGCGCTGCTCGCGCGCCTGACGCCGGCTGCCCTGCCCTGGGTCTCGCTCTACTGGGTCTTTGTCGCCGTCAATGTGGCCATGCTCGCCGTGATCGTGCTCACGCGCTTCCCGCAAGTCTTCCGCACAGAGGAAGAGTCGGCGGGCTCGCGCGCGACCTACCGCAAGGTGCTCGCACAACCCGTCGTGTGGCTCTACTTCGTCTGCGTCTTCGCCTACGTCGGCTCCGAGCAAGGCACGGCGGATTGGATCTCGAAGTTCCTGGCCGACTATCACCACTTCGACCCGCACACGACCGGCGCGTCGGCCGTGGCGTGGTTCTGGGGCCTGTTCACGCTCGGCTGCTTCATCGGGACGTTTCTGCTGCGCTTTTTCAATAGCCGCACAGTGCTGGGCGGGACCTGCGCCGGCGCGTTCCTCGCACTCACCGCCGCGCTCTTCGGCCCGGCCCAGGTCGCCGTCGTCGCCTTCCCCGCGGTCGGACTGTTTGCCTCGGTGATGTGGCCAATCCTGCTCTCGCTCGCCTTGAACTCCGTCGCCGAGCATCACGGCTCGGTCGCCGGCGTGCTCTGCACGGCGATCATGGGCGGCGCGGTGTGGCCGCTCGTCATCGGCCGGATCGGCGACGCCGCGGGCCTGCGCACCGGCATGCTGCTGCTCTACCTGAGTTTCGCCATCGTGATGAGCGCCGCGTTCTGGGCGCGGCCACTGATTGAAAACGAGACCGTGCAAAGCCGTAAGGCGGCGTGAATATCCCCGCATCGCCGGAGCCCTCCGGCAGCGTAAAAGCTGCAAGACGAATGCCTGCCCGGAGAGAGCTTCTCTTCGCTGCGCGACGCGCCGGTAGCTGTCGAATTGTGGCGCAAGCATTACAACGCCATCGTCTTATCCGTCAGGAAAGACGACGCCGTGCCTGCGCTCCGGATGCCCTCGCCGCGAGCGGTATTATAGGCCTGAACAGTTGGATGGTGAACGGCATTGCGGACGGCAGCTTTAATACAGTTGCCGCGTTTGTCCCTGACTTGCGGCTGTGCTTCACACCGGAGGCGCAGCCGCGGCTCGCTCGCGCGGGATTAGGAGGATGATCGCTTCATGCCGGCATCAGATATCGAGCCAGATCGCAAAAGCGTCGCAGCGCCCGGCGCAGCTATAGCGAAGGGGGCCCGGATCGTCTCAATCGACGCCCTGCGCGGCTTCGACATGTTTTGGCTCATGCGCGGCTATGGAGTGATTGTCGCCGCCGCGGCTTTGGGCAGCCCGCAATGGGGGGCCGCGGTAGCCGCTCAGATGGACCATTCAAAATGGACGGGATTCACGTTTTGGGACTTCATCGCCCCGCTGTTTCTGTTCGTCATCGGACTGAGCATGCCGTATTCCTTCAGTAAGCGGCTTGAGCGCGGCGACAGCCGCCGGGCGCTCTACGGGCACATCCTGCGCCGCACTGTCATTCTGATCCTGCTCGGATGGCTGATGAACAACTGGCTGGCGCTGGATTTTCCACTGCGCATCACCGGGGTGCTGCCGCGCATTGCACTCTCATACCTGCTGGCGGCGCTGATCGTCATGGGCGCCGGTATCCGCGGTCAGATCCTGTGGACGGTTGGCATCCTGCTCGGCTATTGGGCGGCCATGGCGTGGATCCCGGTGCCAGGATTCGGCGCCGGCTCCTACACCATGGACGGCAACCTGTCGGGGTTCCTGGACCGTTTGTTGCTGCCTTCCCAGGTGCGATGGTGCTGCGCCGATTATGCGAAGTTCGGCGACTTCTCCGGGGTCCTTGGCACGTTCCCATCCGCGGCCACGGTGATGCCCGGAGTGTTGTGCGGGCACCTCCTGCGCTCGTCGGCGCCGGTTGCCAGGAGGCTGCTTGTGTTCTGGGGCGGCGGCGCCGCGGCGGTGGGTCTGGCGCTGCTCTGGAACATGGTGCACCCGATCATTACCGCGCTGTGGACGAGTTCGTATGTGCTGTACGCCACCGGCTGGAGCATGCTGCTTTACGGCCTGTTCTATTGGATCATCGACGTGCGCGGATATCGCAGATGGGCGTTTCCGTTTGTGGTCATCGGCATGAACGCCCTTGCCATCTACGTGCTCCAGAGCCAGATCAAGTTCGCCGATATCGCCAACATCTTCATGCGCGGAATCATCCACCATTCGGGCGCGTACGGTCCGCTGCTCACGTTCGCGTCAACACTGGCGGTTGAGTGGTTGTTCCTGTTCTGGCTGTACCGCAAACGGATTTTCTGGAAGGTGTGAATCCACGGAGCTGTAACGCTATTCCTGGATTCCCGATGGCGCCAATCGCGCTTGCCCGTGGGGAACAGGACGTTCTGACAATTTTGCCCGGCGGTGTTGGTTGGCACAGGAAGGCGCCGAACCGGCGCGGCCGAGTTGGCCAGGCAACGCCCGGCGCACACACCTGCAGCGCACCACGTGGCGGAAGCAGCCTATTGGCTTTTTAAGAAACAGCCGCCCTCTCAAGAGCGGCGCAAAGCTCCGCCGCTATATGGATAAGGGCGGCACACGCTGTGGGATAGATTTACGCGCAGACGAGGTGGGGAACTGGCAGGGGTTGTTGCAGAAGGATGTCCACGATTCGTTCCGCGGCGTGCCCATCCCACTTCTCGGGGATCGAACTCGGGCGAGTATGCCCATCGAGAAGTGAGTTGGCTTCGTGAATAATGCGCCGCGGATCGGTTCCGGTCAGTATGTTGGTTCCAATCTCGCAAGTGATCGGGCGTTCGGTGTTAGGCCGCATCGTCAGGCAGGGCACACCCAGCACGGTTGTCTCCTCCTGAATGCCGCCGCTGTCGGTCAGAACCATTCGTGAGCGCGCCACCAGACCGAGAAAAGGCAGGTAGCTCATGGGTTCCACCATCCGGATGCCAGGGTGCATCTGGATCTCACGGAGCCGGGGCAAAGTGCGCGGGTGAACGGGGAACACGATCGGAATGCGATCCGCGATGGTGTTGATCGCCTCGAAAATGCGCGTCAGGCTATCACGGGAGTCGACGTTCGCCGGCCGGTGCATGGTCAGAATGCCATATTGTCCAGGCACGAGGCCGGTCGGCAACGGCAGTTGACGGGCGCGTCCAATCTGCTGGAGCAAGGTATCGATCATGACGTTGCCGGCGAAGTGGATTCTCTCTTCGGCGATGCCTTCGTTGCGCAGGTTAGCGCACGCGGCAGCGTCAGTTGTGAACAGCAGATCCGCGATGGTATCGGTGCACAGCCGGTTAATCTCCTCCGGCATGGACATATCGCGCGAGCGCAGCCCCGATTCGACGTGAGCAACACGAATGCCAAGTTTCTTGGCCGTGAGCGCGCAGGCGACGGTCGAATTCACGTCTCCAACGACGATGACCCAATCCGGGCGATGTTCCAGGCACGCCGACTCAAACGCCAGCATGGTGCGGGCGGTCTGTTCGGCATGCGAGCCTGATCCGACGTCCAGATTGATGTCGGGTTCTGGAATGCCCAGATCGTGGAAGAAGTTCTCCGACATGTTCCGGCCGTAATGCTGGCCCGTGTGGACAAGGAGCAGACGATGCCCGTTATTGCATGTCGTGAATGCCCTATGGATCGGGGCGATCTTCATGAAGTTGGGACGGGCTCCGGCAACTAGCAAATACGTCAGGGGTGGCATGGGAGAGCGCGTGAGCTACACGGTGGGGGCCTGATCCGCCGCAACCGCGTGGCGGCTGGGATGGTGGTTTGAAAAAGCTGCCATGACCATTGCGTCCGTCTCATCCTTGTGACCCGGATTGCCGACTGCTTCCAGATAACGCTGGTTGTGGTAGCGGAGGTCCGTGTAATCCGTGATCAGACCTTTGTCGAACGCGTTCTTTAGCTCCTCGATTCCATCCCGCAGCGTGTAGCGAGCGCGAAAGCCGGTTCGCGTCAACAGCTTGTCGAAGTTGACACGGTAATTGCGCAGGTCGGAATTGTCCACCCTCTCGACGCGAACCTTGGGGAATGCGCTCCGGATAGCCTCCGCGACTCCGGCAAGCGTATGGTTCAACCGCGCGTCACCGACGTTAAGGATCTCGCCGCTGACGAGCCGCACCGGAGATTCCAGCACCCGAACGGTCGCGTCCACAAGATCGCGGACATGGATGAAAGGCCGCCACTGCTGGCCGTTGTAGATTGTGATCACGCCTTCCTGGCGGGCTTTCGCGGTAAGCAGGTTGACGACGAGGTCGAAACGCGGACGGTAGCCCAAGCCAAAAACCGTTGCGAAGCGCAGGATCGTCGGGTGGAACGTATCACTCCGCGCAGCGAGGAGCGCACGCTCGGAATCGACCTTGGTCTGTCCGTAAAGCGAAATCGGTTGGACCGCCGCATTCTCGTCCATCTCCACGTCGGTTGCGCCGTACACGCTGCAACTGGAGGCGAACAGGAGGTGGCTGACACCGTGTCCCTTAGCGATCTCGATCAGCATTCGCGTGGCGGCGTAATTCGTCTCCAGCGCCGAGTCCTGGTCCTGGTTGCACGCCGGGTCTCCGACAATAGCCGCCAGATCGACGATGGAATCCGCGCCGCTAACCGCCTTGACCACGTCCTGAATATTCCTGCAGTCGCCTACGATCAGCTCAAAGTCAGGATGGTTTCTGACCGCGCGTAGCGGCTCGTCGCCATACAGCAGGCAATCCAGGACGCGCACGCGGTAGCCCTTTTCAAGCAGCCGCTCGACAAGCAGCGATCCGATGTACCCGGCGCCACCTACCACCAACACCAAATCGCGGCGAGAGACCGGCAAAGGAGCGGTCCGCGACCTCACGAGGTACCGCTTCTCCAGGAAGCCTTTGAGAATCCGGGCCGAGGCCGCGCCGGCGGCGGCCAACATCACGAATGGCAGTACCACGCTCCGTCCGAGCTTCTCTTGGCCAAAGATCAGGAAGTCGGCGGCAAAGAACACTCCGGCCGCCAGCGCCACGCCGCGGAGGATCACGAACGTCTTGTACCGGCCGGCGTACGCCCGAGAGTGAGTGTAGAAGCCGTTGAGCAGAAAGACCAGCGGGAAAATGGGCGAGAGCAGCCAGAAGAACGCCGCATAGTAGCGCAAGAAACCGGATAGTGTCGCACGTGCGCCTAAGCTGTTCCCCGCCCCTGTCTGGTAAACAACCGATAACGCAAGCGCGGCAATCATGCTGAAATGCACGATCAGGAAGTCCGCGGCCATGCGGGGGAGCGCTTCGCGCCACTGGATGTTCCGCAAAGATCGCACCATTCAGGCTCCTTCTGTATGGACCCGGCAAGCAGGAATGCTGTGAGCGGCAACTATGTCCTTTACCGCCTCGATCACATCGGCCGCGTCCTGATCGGTCATCTTCGGATAAAGGGGAAGCGATAGCAGCCCTTGGTAGATCTCCTCGGCGACCGGGTATTGCGCTGGCGTGCAACCGAACCGATCGCGATAGTACGGGTGCCGGTGGAGTGGAATGAAATGAACGCTGGTGCCGATGTTGCGGGCGCGCAGCTCATCGATAAATGCCGACCGGTTCAAGTCCAACCGATCGGCCCGCAGGCGAATCGGGTAAAGGTGAAACGTGTGATTCCGGTCTGGCAACCGCGGTGGAAGAAGGATCTCAGGCAGCCCGGAAAACGCCTCGTCGTACATCGCGGCGATCTCCTGGCGCCGCCGGATGAAGCCGTCCAGACGCCGCAACTGGTGGATCCCGAGCGCGGCCTGTACGTCCGTCATGTTGTACTTGTATCCCGGCTCAAGCACCTCGTAATACCACGAGCCCGCCTCGGTGTACCGTTTCCAGGCGTCGCGGCTCATCCCGTGCAATGACAGAAGGCGAAGCCTCTGGGCCAAGCCATCGTAATCCGTGGTGATCATGCCGCCCTCACCGGTCGTCATGTTTTTGATGGCATAGAAGCTGAAGCACACCGCCTGGCCGTGGGATCCGACCCGGCCTTCCCGGTGCTCGGCGCCGGCAGCATGCGCGGCGTCTTCGACAACAGGGATGCCGCGGCTGTCGGCAAGCGCCCGGATCTCCCTCAGCGAGCAAGCCTGCCCGCCATAGTGCACGGGGATAATGGCCTTCGTTCGCGGCGTGATCGCCCGGAACACGGCTTCCAGAGAAATGTGGAGGCTCTGATCCACATCCACGATCACCGGCGTAGCGCCCAGGTGCACCACGACGTTGGCCGTCGCACAGAACGTCAGCGTCGGCACGATTACCTCATCGCCCGGGCCAACATCCAACGCGGCCAGAGACGTATGCAGCGCGGCGGTGCACGAGTTCACCGCGATGGCGTGCTTCGCTCCGACATACGCTGCAAATTCCTGCTCAAATCGTTTGACCTTGGGGCCGGTGGTGACCCAACCCGAACGGAGGCTGTCGGCAACCTCTGCAATCTCCTCCTCGCCAATTAGCGGGAGACAGTATGAAAGAAACGAGGTGCGCATCAAAAGACCTTCCGAAACGTCAGACTTGTGCGCGCCAGCCGGAAGCCCAGGCTTTCATACAGGCGCGCCGCCGGAATATTGCGGAGCTGCGTTCCGACCTCGACGGTCGCAAGCCCCTGTCCAATGAACCACTGGAATGCGGCCAGACTCGCTCGCCGCGCGGCGCCCCTGCCACGCGCCCATTCGGCGGTAGCGACGAGGATGATGATTCCCTTCCCTGCTTTGTGATCGGCTTGGCAAGTGACGTAACTCGCGACCCGGCCATCCTCCTCGGCGACCACTACGGCGTCGGCGGCAATGCCGAGACAGCAGTTCCGCGTCCAGTTCGCATTCACCCGGTCCGCAACGCTCGGGACCAGCGCCTGGTCGGCGTGAAAGCGATCGAATACGAACGCAGTCCGGCCGATTTCCAGAACCTCCGGCAGATCCTTGAGGTCGAACAGACGAGTGCCGGCGGGCGCCCGGGCGGGTACTGTATTCAACGGAAAGAGGAAAGTCTGAATCCCATCGATCAGCTCAAAACCGGCCTCTTCGAGCGCGTGGATCGAGGTGAAATCTCCCGTGTCTACGCGGGCCGTCATGTGACGGATGCCGGCTTTACGGCACTCGTCGAGGACAGACGCAAGCAGCTCACGTTTGCGACGTCGGGCTTCGGCATATCCGCCGGCGGCGTCGAGCACGTCCAGCCGCGCCGCGGCGAGGCCCAACTGTTCGGAGTCCCATTCCAGGGCGCGCCAGACCGCGGTGCCCGCGCGCACGTCAACGCGGTGCACTGCCCTGGGCGTTTGGGCTGTGGTCATTGGCATTGATGTCTTTTCTCAGCAGCACGTATGGGATGGTCCGGGCAAGGATGGACAGGTCGAGCCAGAAAGACTGGCGGTCGACATACGCGACATCCAGAGCCTTGCGCTGCTCCCAGGAAATGTTGTTGCGCCCGCTGATCTGAGCGAGGCCGGTTATGCCTGGTTTGACGAGCAACTTGCGCTTCTCCGTTTCGCTGTAGAACCGGATCTGGTCAACCTGGTCGGGCCGCGGACCAACCAGGCTCATGTCGCCCAGCAGCACGTTGAAGAGTTGCGGGAGTTCGTCGAGGCTGCTCTTTCGAAGGAACCGTCCAAGCGCCGTGACCCGCGGATCGTCGTCGCCGGTGTACGCGGATCCGTCGGCATTACGGAGGTCCGCAGAATTGAGAAACATGCTGCGGAATTTCAGAACGTAAAACGGACGTCCGAATTGGCCTAGCCGGCGCTGCCCGAACAACACTGGTCCGGGAGAAGATCGCCGCACGGCCAGCGCGCACAGCAACAGCACCGGCGCGAGGACCAGCAACAGCACGGATACGATCAACAGGTCGCGAATACGGGTCATGCGCCTGGGCCTGCCTGAGGTCGGCAGCCTGCAGTACCCCTCACTTCAGGCCGTGGCCAACCCATGCACTGCGTGCACCTGGCTCTCGATCCAGGCGTAGGTTTTCTCAAGACCTTCGCGAAGGGGTTTGGATGGTGACCACTTCAACCGTTCCCGAATCAGACGGTTGTCTGAGTTTCGTCCTCGCACACCCAGCGGTCCGGGGATGTGCACAACCTTGAGCCGCTTCCCCGCGACGTCCATGACCATCTCGGCAAGTTCGTTGATCGTGACCATCTCTTCCGAGCCTATATTCACCGGACCGGTGAAGTCCGACTCGACCAACCGCCGAATGCCATCGAGGCATTCGTCAATGTAGAGAAACGATCGCGTCTGCTCACCATCGCCCCAAATCTCGATCTCATCGCCATCGTGCGCTTCCGCGACCTTACGGCACAAAGCAGCCGGCGCCTTCTCCCGGCCGCCCGTCCAGGCGCCTTCGGGACCAAAGATGTTGTGAAAGCGTGCGATGCGAACTTCAATCCCGTAGTTCCGCATGTGCGCAAAGTAAAGCCGTTCGCTAAACAGCTTCTCCCATCCATACTCGCTGTCGGGCGCCGCCGGGTACGCGGAATCCTCGGAGCACTTCGGATTCAACGCGTCGGTCTGGTTGTATTGCGGGTAAATGCACGCAGAGGAGGAATAGAATAACTTCTCGATCTCCGCCTTAACACCGAAGTGCAAGCAGTTGAGATTAATGGTGGCCGAATTGTGCATCACGTCCGCGTCGTGCTCACCAGTGAAGATGTATCCGGCGCCGCCCATATCCGCCGCCAGCTGGTAAACAATATCAACGCCGCTGATTACCTCACGAACAACTGACGGGTCGCGCAAGTCGCCCTGGATAAACTCATCAGCGGGAGGATCAGAGAACTCATGCCGCTTCAGGTCAACCGCCCGGATCCAGAACCCCTCGGACTTCAAACGCTTGACGAGGTGACCGCCTATAAACCCACCTGCACCATTCACGAGTACCTTTTTCATATTGCCCTTTCGTGCGACTCGACCACTTCTCAGTCATCACCGATGGAACATTCCCTCACCGCAAGCCTCCGTAAGCGTAGCTTCAATATGACTAACACAATCGCCGCAATTGCAGTTCTGTTCTACATAAATGCGCCCCCGCCTTCCCATCTCAGAGAAGGTATTGCGCTCAGCTAGCGCACGCCGCAACACCTCCGCGAGACGTCGTGAATCGCCAGGCGACACTATGACTCCACATTGCGCGCTCGTAACAAGACGGCTCAACTCATTTCCAGGGTTGGTTATCGCTATGATAGGCCGCGCAGCAGCCATTTGCTTATATATCTTGGATGGCACTGAGGCGAAAGTGGCTTTCGAATGCAGCGTCACTAACGTGACGTCGGCTGCGGCCATGACGTCATTGTATTTTTCAAGCGGTTGGAACGGCATGAACTGCAGATTTTGCAGGCAGAGAGCGGAGGCCTTCTGCCGCAGAGCTTCCTTCTGAACGCCATCGCCCACAATGACAAACCGGAAGGGCTCGTTCGAAAGCTCATGAGCTGCCTCCAGCACTGGTTCAAGATTAGAATTGTGAGTGAGTCCGCCAGAATACACGGCCAAAAATTCATCTCCCACGCCAAGTTCGGCACGGAACGCATTGTCACGGAGACCCGGGCGAATAGCAACCGTGTCAGCCCAATTTGGAACCACCGCGACTTTAGACTCCGGGACTCCTTTGTTCCGTAGATTATCCCGAAAGCCATCGGATATCACTACTATGCGGGTCGACTTGGAATAAATCCAATGTTCCATCCGCTCGAAAACAGCGATCGCCAGTTTATGCTTGAGAACACCAATAGCTACAGCGACATCGGGGTAAATGTCCTGAACGTTGACTACTAAGGGAGCGTGCATTGTGCGCGATAGCACAACCCCGGAGACGCCTAACGGCAGCGGCGGAAGAACGGCGTAAATTACGTCGGCTTCAGGAAGCCTTGAAAGGCCAGCCATAGCCGACGAAGCGCAGAACGCGCCGAAACTCACGATCCGCGGCCAAAATGTCCTCGACGGTGTGGCATATGTATAGGTCCGTATGACCTCGATGCCATCTATCTCCTCGCGCATATGCCGCCGGCCTTTGTATTTCGCAAAGATCACGCCAGCCGGATAGCTTGGGAAAGATGTAACCACCGTCACGATATGCCCGCGGTTGCGCAACTCCTCGCCGAGCTGCCGCACCCAGATTCCAGCCCCGACGGTCTCAGGGTAGTAATAATTACTCAGAATTAAAACTCGCATCTACCACTGTTGAGCTAGGCAATAACAAATAGTCTGCAGTAGCAGTCATCACGCATGGCTAGGTCTAACATTGTTATGCCAAAGCGATACCGCCTATTGTCCAGTCTTACATGTTGGATCGAAAACATCCACTTCAATGTAGCCACGCACGGGAGTTGATGACTGAATTCTAGCCGTTTTTCTCCGCCCTATGTTCTCATTAAATTGATAGTTTCCAGAAGACCCGATGAAGCCAACAAAATCGGGAGCAGGAACAATCTCGCTGAGTTCTCCAGCGCGCAGCTCCCGCGAAATATCTCCACCAGCACTGCCACACAGCAAATAGAATTTTTCCAACCCTTCCGTACTATCAATGTATATGCGCGTCCCGCCGTACGCGCCTGATGGCAATGCAACGCTCGTAATTGGTAGTTTACCGGTATCGAATGGTACGCGAACCGTGTGACGATTAGAGAATGAACAACCTCCGTAAATGAGCTCACCCGTGAACCGACGCAACGGAATTTCCAGCACTCGGCCGCTGCCCAGTACAGCAATGTCCCGAATGGACATAGTAGAATCCCGGTAGGCTCCAATTAACCTTCTCGTACTTATGTCCTGCGGGACCGACACAACTAGCTTTTCGACCCTGCAGCGCAAAGACCCCCCAGTAAATGTCACCGCGTCATAACCGTTCGGCAAATCGGAGCTAGGAATATTATCAGTCCAAGAAATCTGCAGATCCCTGACAGAAACGTCACGGTTTTGGCTTTCGAGATAAATAACTTGTCTTGGGACATCCTGGGCGACAACATGCTCAATCAGCAAATTGCGGTTCCCCCAACCATTTATTACTTTGCCAGAACTCAAACATGGGTTTGAGCCGGACGATGTCGGGCACGTCGCTGGCCCAACAATAGGACTACCTGTTACATAAAAATTACGAAGGATAACATTTTCAGTTTCCGACACCTGGACCAGATAGCGTGGTGCGCTATCTGTGCGAATGTTCTGAACCAGCACATTTCTTGCCTGGAATATACTTATTCCTCCATCAACGCGTGGATCGACAACTGTCGCGGCCGTAGGCTGTGTGATCAGCAGGTTCGAAATTGTAACATTTTGCGCAATACGTTCTATTTTACGGATCTGATGCTCTGTGCCATGTATCGTCTCCGGTATTGAAATGTTAAGGAAAATTCTCTGTCCACTGATCTTCCGCACAACCGCGAACAACCGGAGATGTTCCTCGAATGGATCCCACGGATCGGTCCCAAGCAACAGCAGGACGTTGTCTCCAACCTCAAGCCCGTCAACGCCGTCCAGGGTCAAGGATGTCGCTCCAGCCGCAATTGTTTCGTGTGACCGGTACGACTTACCAAGGGCGGATGCGATTCGCACGATTTTGTTTTTCCACGGATCTGAAGAGCCACTAAACACAAAGCCGGCCTTTTCCCCACTTCCAATGATTGTCAATTCTCCGTCAACCAATAACCAACGGGTTAGTCTATATAACCCGTCGATTACGAGGATCGTTCCCTTCTGGATGGCATAGTCAATGGCCGCTTGCATGCACGCGGCACTGTCCGTGCCTGTGCCAGTGGCCGCGTCCGCATCAGCGACGCACCCAAACTCCTTCGGTGTGACGTAACCACCATGCTCTGAGCCTTGCGGCAGTTGCAGCGCGCGTTTCGTGTTAGCTCCGCCTTCTCGGGCCGCCTCTAGCGCTGCCTTTCGCGCCGATATTTCCTTTGGCGTTTGCCCACCAGTTCGGACATTGGATGCTGGCTTCTGATTTGCCGTGGTATTTTGCGCACTACACTGTAGTTCTTGTAAAAATAGCGGCAGTATAAGCAGCACCACGGCTAGATGAAATGCGCGCAAGATCGTGCAGCGATCAAATGTTGCGCAAACATTTTTGCAAATAATCGAGAGTGTCATGGTGAGGCCAGCACATTCAGTGCAAGCGGTGTCTATGCGGTTATTACTATTCTTATCCAGCAGCATACGATACGTCCATTGCATGGCTTGCTAGTATTTCGTCCGGATGCTCGCCAGATGAGTAAATAGGCAGTATGGCATAGGCATGACTTTGCAGGAACTCAACGCACTCCCTGTGTACCTCGGCACCATGTGTAGCAAGAAAGATCAATGGATGAAACTTCCGAATCACTTGCTCAGCCCCTTTCAGGACGCGCATTTCGGCCCCTTCTACATCGATTTTCATGAGTCGAACGTGCTGCAGTCGGCAGCGTGTAAATACACACTCGTCAATCGTTGTCGCATCGACGGGAGTCCCACTGCCAAGATCTGTTCGTCCCGTGTAACTATTTTGCCCAACGGTAAAATCGACGCGACCGGTCCGGTCGGACGCTGCAGCTGGAATTATAGTTACATTAGTTAAGTGGTTGAGCCTAACATGTTCGGTAAGATACCTAACATTCCGTTCGTTTGGTTCCAGGGCCAGGACGCGCCCTTCAATGCCAACAGCCTGCGCCGCCAAGAGCGTATAGTAGCCGACGTGTGCCCCGACGTCCAAAACGACGTCACCGGGACTCACCCGTCTGACGAACTCCGTAGCTTTTACATGCTCGTATGTTCCTAGCCAACAGCCGTGATTGCCGGCTCCCAGAATCCATCGTTTACCGCTCAACGCTCCTTGGAGTATTCGACAATGTTGGTCCTTAGGAAGGAGTCGCAGAGGCATTCTCAATAGCCGCCCGACGTACGAGGTTTGACTGATAGCCGATAGGTTAATTACCATTGCCATGTTCCTCAAGTCGCCTGGCTTCCAGGCCACAATTGCTCTCTCAGCACTGTAGTTTCGCGCTATGCGAACTACCGCCAGCACGTCACACTGCCTTTCTGGACGTGTTGTTAAATATTTTTTGCAACGAAACTGTGTTCTTCTTTCGCTGCTGAAGGACTCTGCTGTACAACGCGGTCACTCTATTTAACTGATCACGGTGGTCAAATCGGTCCTTAACATCGCAGCGCCCGGCTTTTCCCATTTGATTGCGCCGTTCTGGATCATTACGCAGCTCCTGTAGCGCCGCAGCCATAGCGGCTGCATTTTCAGGAGGAACAGTCAGGCCTGTGGTACCGTCCTTTACCTCCTCAGGGTTAGCGTCGACGTCCGTTGCCACTACCGGCACCTCACAAGCCAATGCCTCTATTAGCACGAGTGGCCCGGCATCCATGCGGGATGGCTGTATAAGCACGTCGAATGCGTTCATGAGCCTATTGATATCGGTCCGATGACCAACGAAAGTAAAATGCTTTTGCACCTTTAGTGCAGAAATCCTCTGTTGGAACTGAGTCATGAATGCAGTTTTTTTTGCGGCGGGAGAAACCTCTCCGACGATTACAAAACGAAATTGCTCGCCGCGAGTCAGCAGGTGAGCTGCGACATCCGCCAGTAGGTCCTGCCCCTTACGATGGTCCAAATTGCCGACACAGCCTATTAGGAACTCGGACGGACTAGCTAAGAGATCGGCCCTTCCCTGCGTCCGTGCCTCGCAGTCAGGCTTGAAGCCGTCGATATCCACTGAGTTGTACACGACCTCAGTCTTCCGCCTGAGGATGCTAGGCACCACTGCCCGTTTCGCGGCTTCTGAGACGGCGATAATCAGGTCGCACGTTGCTGACAAGAAAAGGCCGTAAATGATCCCGAGCGGGCGGGGCCGCCAGATGCTTACGTCGTGAAGGTGCGCAACGCTTGCACACCCAGCGAGGCGCGCTGCAATCAATCCTGCGGGACATGCGACGGTTGAGGTGTGAACAATATTGACTTTGTGCGCATGCACCACACGCCAAATGCCAGCTACCCCCATACAACTCCGCAGCGCGTTTTTCACCTCCTCAAAGATCGAAGCTGAACGTCTGTAACTGCTGAGGCTTGATATCACACAGGTCGTAGCACCTGCCTCCCGGAAGTCGCTAGCCACTTTGTTTTGTTGGGGGACGACCACCGCGACACGGTGGCCAGAGGAGACTAGGGCCTTCGCCAAGCCCACTGTTACGTGATGAGGCCCACAACGAATCTCGTATGGGTGGACGATTAGAATGTTCATGCTGAGTGCGGTGGTCAACGCTTTGCCGCGCGCAAAGCGAGGTTTCCGATAACCCTATCCGCGCATTCCCCAGGTCCGTACTCCTTGGCCAGCTCTCGTGCGGCACGTCCCATGGCGCGAAGGGCGCTTGGAGACATCCTCTTGATCTCTCCGAACACAGCAGCCATTGCGTCGTCGTCGTTCGGGTCGAAGCACCAACCGGTTCGCTGTGTGACAACGTCGGCGACACAGCCGCACCGTGCGGAAACCGCCACCGGCAGCCCAGCTACCATCGCCTCCAGAACAACTAAGCCATATGGTTCTCTCAGGCTCGGCAGGACCAAAAAGTCGGAAAGAGCACACTCGTCTCTCACTCCTTCTTGTGTCTTCGGCCCGAGAACATCAACCACATCACCGACTCCATACGTCCCTATCCACTCACTGACGGCCTTCTCCTGTGGCCCGAAACCTACCAGCGCAAGACGGAGCCGTCGCCCGCCGCCCGTCGCATTTGCACGTGCGATTACGCGAATTAGCCGCTCGATGTTTTTCTCTGGACTGAATCGGCCAACGTACAGGCCCCGAACATAGTCGCGAGGAACATTCCGACAACTGATGGACTCCGCGGATCCGAACAGTGCCGTATCCACGACTGCGCGCTTGGTGAATATGCGGTCTTGCGGCATACCGAGCGCAGCAACGTACTCTCGCGCCGTACGGCCGTAAACGTGTGCGCCGTTACATCCCGCTATAAAGAGACGCTTGAGCGACTCCTTCCAGAATACGCGGGGCCTGTCAAATACATTTGTCTCAGCCCACAAAACCATCGGAACTCCGTGCGTCAACCCCCACAGCCACGCCGCCCACACACCTCCATCTGAATATCCTCCGAGGACAACCACTTCCGGATTGACCCCGGCCATCTGGCGCCAAACGGATCGTGCCTTGGAGCACTCCGGTATCTTCTCAAATTCGTCGTTACTAAGTATACGCGCAGCGTAACACCGAATCTCAGGACTCGAAGCCCGTATTCTCATCACGCTCGTTGCTGCCTGATGCAGCACAGTCAGCGGCAGCCCCCGCTCACCCATTGCTTCAAAGAGCAGGTGTTTGTAATGTATAGGGTGGTTGTGAATTACGACCGTCCGAGGTAATCCGTTGCTCTCCACGACGACCCTCCAATCCGCACCGGTCTCGCTACGGCAACCGTTCCTCATCTAGGTTCTCTCTCCTCTAACTGCACACCTAGCCTGATCCAATCGATACTCTACAGCCCGTGCCGCAGCTGAAATGGACCACCCCGTAATCACAGACGAGGTGTTCGCTGATAGTTCACGACGTACTGCCGGCTTAGCGACAACGTACTCGAGTTGTCTGCTCAAGGCACCAATATCGCGCGTCTTGTACGTAAATCCAGTAATACCTTCGAGAACCAGATCATAATGGGCCCCGACATCGCAGCTTGCTATTACGGGGATGCCGAACAGAAGAGCCTCGTTTACCACTTTTGCCCACACATCACGGTGCGATGGCAGCACGAACCAATCGGCGATAGCGTAGTACTTTCCGATTTCACATTGAGGGACAGATCCTATAAAGTGTAATCGGGCAAGTTTAATTGTTGCTGCGACAGACTCGAAATAGTTTCTGTCAGCGCCATCTCCAACTAGCACTACGTGAAACACGTGGCCTGCCGCCTGGACTTCTTTGCTTGCGCGCAAAAGATCTTCAACACCTTTCGGCTTTACCATTCGCCCAACATAAAGGAGCACTGGAGACTCCGCCTGAATTCCGAGGCCACGCCGCGTTTCGTCAGCAATACATTTCCAATGAGCGAAACGCCCCAAAAATTTGTCATTATCAATCGCGTATGGAGCTATACTGATCTGCTCGTTACTCACCCCTGTTTGCTGAAGAAACAATTTCGCGGCAGTCCCACTGGCAAGAAAACCGCTTGATAGGCGGTGTAAAATCGTTTTATACCGCCACACCCACTTGGCGCGACCTTTTTCGTAATCCAGTCTTGCGTCGCTCCACATAATCACTGGTATTCTTATGCTCTTTGCGACCACTGCCGCAAAAAGGCTTGTTAACGACCCGTAGCCGTATAATACTACGATATCCCACTCATGAGACAAGATTCTAAATAGAATGGTTGGATCAAGGTGTACATATACGTCATCATTGAAAAGGCCAAAAGGCAACTTGACTCCCCAACGTGTGCTCTCAACGACCTCAACCCGATCGGCCAACTCGCGTGGCCACCACCATCGCGTGAATCTGCAAACGGTGATTCGGTACCCGTCCATTGCAGCCACGCTTTCGAGTACGGCGAGTCGGCCCTTGTCGATTCCGGTCGTAAGCACCAAGACATTCGGCTTCATTAGCTCCTCGCTCTCGTCGGACGCTGGGGCCTCTGGCAGAAACGCAGGATTAGGTAGGTTACGATCGACGGGTACATCCATCCTCCGAACATCGTCGCGAATGAACCACGCACTATAAATGCAAACGCGAAAAGCGATGTTGCGTACATCATCCTTGCAGCGGGCGACGCACACTGTCGTACAAATAACTGTCTCAGCTTTCCGGCAAGCACACCGAAAGTGATCATCCCGACGATTAAGCCAGTCCAGCCGAAGTTGAACAAGAGTTCGCCCGGTGCGCTATAGCTTACATTTGCGCCTTGAAATGGATTTGCCGAAGCCAGTTCGTCTGCCATTTTCAAACCAGGCTTCCCTGGCCACCAGGTCTTTGGAATAAACATTACAAAGGTAGCAACATATGACTCACCCCACAGCAAGTCTAGCTTCCCAGAATTATAGCTTTGGATAACACCATCCAAGGTATAGTTTTGGTCGGCTCCTATTTCGTGTAACGTGCCCGACACGGCCGAACGTGCGCCAATGTCCTCTCCTGCGGTCAACATCGCAGGGATTCCCCCACGATTTCTGGTTTGAACCTGCACAGCAGACAATACAAAAATCGCCGCAAGTATTGCGTAGCCGCCGTAGCTTACTACCCGTCGAGCTCTAGGTGTTCTCTGTGAGTATTGCGTCTCCAACAAAAAAGTCATGGCAATCGAGCCGGCCGTGTATGCGAAAACATATCTAATGCCTTGGCCTAAGGTACCTACACAGAGCAGGATTAGTATTGGAATAGTAATTGGACGTGACGTGCGAAACCACTTTACACAATACGCCGCCGGAGAGGCAATAATAATAGGAGTCCATCTGTACACTTGCTGCAAATAATATCCTGATCCCGGCGCATCGAATTGATATAATCTTGCATTTGAACCAGTATATCGAGATCCTAAAAACGCAGTCTGAAGCGAATACCCATAAATTGCAGCGATAAATACAATCAATATTAAATATAATGCAGCAAACAAGCACACCCAAAAAGTGAGACGAGGCCCGACAAGCACGGGTGTCGTAGCTGGCCTGCGAGTACGCCAAGCAAAGCTACACCCATATCCGACTAGAAACAGGACGAGGCTTCCCGCAACAACACCGGCGGCCATCAAAACGCGACTTTGGTCTCCGTAAAGACCGGCGACTGCTGCTGGATTTAAAATCGGCATGTAACAGAAAAAGTAGCAATACCCAAGCATAACCATTGTTGCCGGTGTGAACATTCCTGAAAAGCCATGTTTGAGCCACTCGTGCACAATCACGGTCATTGCAACGATGAGAATTGTCACATAAACGGAACGGGCCACAAGGAAGTCGCGGTCACTGACATTCGCAAGAAGAGCTGCCGAGACCAACGTCACCAGTCCTACAGCGATAACCAATCGAAGGCGCGTATACTGGGTCTTCGTGTGCTCGCTCGGCTGAAGAACCCTCTGCCTTTCAGCAGGAGCGTTTATCACCGTGCCAGTGATCATCATTTCACTATCTCCGGCACGCTACGTCGGCCCATATGTAAGAGCAAAGACGTGGTTCGTGCTCGCATCACTTGGAGCGCAACAAAACTCGGCAGGAGCCACTTCGATGGGGCGACGCTCAGAGCAACTTTGAGGTAGGCTGCAAGAATAGCGAGTATTAGTATGTTACTTATTGCCAGAGCGATAGCAATCGTAACTAGTGTTACGCTTTTCACTTGCTGAATAATTACGGTGAACAGCACCAGCGCGCCTGCTTCACAGACCACGCCCATGCCCCACATTCCGATGCCTCGGAGAGCGCGTATGATGATTTGCCGTAAGGCTAGCGGCATGTAGGCCACGCTTAGCAAGCAAGATACTAGCCACGCTCGCGAGTACGCTGCGCCGAATAGAAACGGAATTAGTGCTTTCCCTAGTACAAGGAGAAGCGTCGTGCCCGCGTATAGCATCGTTGCTGCAACGGCAAGCCGGTGTTCGAGATACTGAGCACTTTTGTTAGCGGCGGATGCGCGCGCGAGTTCGGGGAGGGTCATCGTGAAAAATGAGTTTGTGATGACCGTCAATCCTGATGAGGCATATGTAAATGCAACGGCATATATTCCGACATCGACCGCGTCGCAGTACCGAAGCACGGTAATTTTGTCGAGTTGGCTGCTAATTATTACAAGAACAGCTGAAATATGAAAGCCTGAGCCTAGCTTAAAGAGATTGCCAATCTCATGCAAAGTTGGTAGGGCGGCGAAAGAGGCCTTTGAAGAGCCAATGAGAAGGATAATCGTTGGAAGAAGCACGCTTGCGAGGTTCACGTAGATGGCAGTCTCAACAGTAAAGCTATCAGCTAACGCCGAACCGACATAGCCAATCAGCACTATCAGCGCAGTGAGCAACCGGACAGAGTTATATCGTCCCGTGCGAAGCGCCCCCTGGTCGGAGCCCAACAGGATCATCATAAATATATAGCACGGCAAAAACGCTCCGAGGAAATTGCTTCCTAAGTGGCGCAAACTTGCTTTTGATGCGTCTAGAAGGTGGGGAAGGATCAACGTTGAGGCTGCAACTACTGCGATTGAGAGGACAGCTCCTAGAGTTAGCGCCGCAGGAACTAATGTACTTTCTTTGAGCCCCTTGGCAGTCCTCGCGGCCAGCGCTTCTGGGATACTCCACGTTCCGATTGCTCCGATGAGTGAGCCCCAGTACAAGATGGTGGCGAGTTGTCCCCTTCCAGCGGGCAAAAGACCTCGTGCCGCCATAACGCCGGTGATGACGCCCAAGGCCAGACAACTTGCGTTGGTGATAAAGGTTAGGCTCCATCCATCCAGCAGCCCGGCCTTCTTCCAAGTGAGTTTCACAGCCGACCCGCTTGACGAGATGGTTTCACCCAGATCGCGGTATCCCACTCTCCATTGGTCGACCACAGGCACCTCCAGTTGGCCACTTGGTTGCCAAAGTCCTCCCAGATCGCGCTAGCATATCCGTCTATGTACTTTCTAGAACCGGGAGCCCTGGAGGGGAGGTGACGAGGAAGATACCAGTTTGCATTGTCAACAATGATGATTCCGCCTGGCTTAATGCGCAAGAGGGCGTTGCGGGCGCAATGATCGCGAGTAACTCCGTCTATTAAGCAGAAATCAAGGCTTTCTTCCGGCACGCTATTTAAGGTTGCTACGTAACTCGAACTGGCTACTTCTGGGACCCCATCTGTTCTGAGGAGCGCCGTCGCCAAGCCATTTAAATCGCGCTTGGCAAGTATTGTTGTCACTCGCTCATGCCACTCTGCGTTATGTTCGACGCTCACTAGTTTTATGCCGCGTGCTGCAAACCAGATCGTGCTGCGTCCACTTCCGAACTCAAAGCCGTTATCTCCTGGCTGAAGCCAGAGATCAAGGAAGGTAATTGCGGATCGCGTGAGCCACGGATGATGCGGAAAGGCCGCTTGGTAGAGCAGAACGGTCGAGCGGTCTACAAGGTACCGGGGCGTCCAGTGTCGAATGGATCTCATATATTTAAAATGAATTTATAAGAGTCATCTTAGAACAGCACGTATGGAAAGAGTGTGCATTGTCACACGACTAAAAAATGGCGCCTTCGTGCCATGCAGTAAACTTACACTGTATGACTCATTATTGAAGGTGATGCAGAAATACGCGTTCGCTTTCGAGATGCAATCTTTGCAATTACAGGGACGTTATGGAGGCTGTTCTCGGTAAGTTATGTAACGAATTATATCCGAGTTGTCGCTTAACTAGTGCGCCTACAAGCGTTTCTTGGCGACCGCACTGTTGCGAGCCCAGGTCTGGAATCGGTGTCGTGAACGGGCGAGTTCGCTTGTTTCTAGCACCCCGCTCGACGGCACAGGACGAACCTCCTGACGCTCCACGACTCTGCCCAAAGCGCCGGAGGCATTTGGCTACCGGCACATCGCCCTAGACGGAACCGGGGTCGTCAGTGTCTGAAGGTTTTAAAGGAGATTGTCATCTGGTGGGACTTGGTCATCTTGACCCGAGAATTAGAAGACAGACACTCAATTTCCCGTGCCCAACGTCAGTTGGCCGTCTGCTGAAGTGTTCCCGCGTGCCTTGCCTGCGCTCGGGTGGCTTGGCGACAAGAGCTGCTGAGCAAGACCTCGCGCTAAACGCTCGAATCTGTATTCCTCTTGCCGCACGGCGTTGCCCAACACGGGACGCCGCCCATCACGGCGTTCACCGTCGGGCCCTCTCGGACGTCAGTCTCCACAGGCTCGGCTCCGCCTCATGAAATCCGAATTCCCGGATATTGGTCGGGAATTCGCCCCCGAAAAATTACGCCGAACGGATCAATGAGCAATCCACTCATGACGTGCCTCGCTCTTTGTGCGCTTGTTATGGGACCGGCAAATAGCGATACCCGGCTGCTTCCATTTCAGCGCGGTTCAGGGCGTTCCGACCGTCGACGATCACAGGCACGCGCATTTTCTCGCGCAACCCGCCCCAGTCCATCGCCAGATACTGCGGCCACTCTGTTACCAGCACAATGGCATCCGAGCCATCGAAAAGCGGCTCAGGCACGGTGACCGCGTCCAGTGCCCAATCGGAATGCTCGTTCTGAAAACGCTGGGTGGCTTTCGGGTCATGCACTCGCACTTTGGCGCCGTGGTCGAGCAATCTCCGGATTAACTCCAATACCGGTGCGTCGCGCAAATCATCCGTCTCGGGCTTGAACGCCAGGCCCAATAGCGAGATCCGCTTTCCTTCCAACGCTCCATGCACCGAGAGCAACTTTTCGATCACCCGCACTCGCATGCGCGCGTTGATTTCACGCGCAGCGCCGACAATCGGCATCGAGATCCCGTGTTCGAACGCGGTGGTCAGCAGTGCAGACGTGTCCTTGCCGAAGCACGATCCACCCCAGCCAAGGCCCGGCTGAAGGAACCGTGGCCCGATACGCTTGTCTAGGCCGATCCCCTGCGCAATCACGTCGATGTTCGCACCGACTCTGGAAGCCAGAGTGCCAATCTCGTTGATGAAGCTGACCTTCAACGCCAGGAAGGAGTTCGCCGCGTATTTGATCATCTCGGCGGAGGCGGGGTCTGTCGTAATCAGCGGGATCTGGTTCAGACCTGCGGGCCGGGGCAGGAAAGCAGGCGCGTCGAATCTTTGGTCGAGGATCGGTTGAAACACTGCCATCAATCGTTCCAGTACCCTCGGATCCTTGGATCCGATCACGATGCGATCCGGGTACAGAGTGTCCGCCACGGCCGTACTCTCGCGTAAGAATTCCGGATTGGAGCCGACACCGACCAAGCCATCGGCATCGCGTCCGTGCATCTCGAAGAAAACAGCTTCAATCACCTGGCGGACCCACTTGCCGCTGCCGATGGGCACCGTCGATTTGTTGACAACCACCGTGTAGCCATTGCCCAGGTTGCGGCCCAGATCTTCGGCTGCCGCGCGCACGAACTTCAGGTCCGGACTTCCGTCCGGCCGGGGAGGAGTGCCCACCGTAATGAAAACCACTTCCGCATCCGGGATCGCTTCTTTGTAGCTCGTAGTGAACCGCAGATGCGGCTGACTCAGCTCCAACAACTCCTTCAGATGCGGTTCATACAGCGGCGGCTCGCCGCGCTGGAGCAACCCAATGACTTTCTCATCTTTGTCCAGACAGCAGACGTCGTGTCCCAGATAGGCCAACGCGACGCCTGTGGTCAACCCAACATAACCGCTTCCTAAGATCGTAATTCGCATCGTTCTGATTACCGATTCGGACACCCGCGTTCAAGCGCCCTAATCCTAAGCGGAATCCCGGTCGTTTCATCTTTGCGCGGCAGCGGCACGGCGGTTTGCCAAGGAAGTGCCGGAGGACGACTTGGGGTTCGCCGCCCTAGGCGTTTGTCGGCTTGTAGTATTTGCTGTAATACTTGCCGTAATATCCGTAGTAATAGTAACGGTCGCTCATGTCCTGACGGACCTCGTTGAGTACCATTCCGATTACGTTTGCTTTGACCCTCTTCAAGCTCGTCAACACGCTCCGGACGGCATTTCGATTGGTCTGTCCCGCCAGCGCTACAACAACGACGCCGTCCACGATTGCCGCCATCTGCAGCGCCTCGGCAAATCCCAGCAACGGCGGTGCATCGACCAGGATCAGATCATATTCCTTCTCGGCTTCCGGAATGATTCCGCCAAGCACGCCGCCCAGCCGGTCGGCCGCCCGCTGGGAAGACCGTCCAGCGACCAGCGTGTCCAGGTCCGGATACTCGTCCCGCTTTTGGAGCAGGGTGTGCCAGTCAGCATCACCCGAGATCACGTCACGCAACCCCGCTTCATTCTTAAGACCAAGCCGTGTGTGAATCCCGGGCCGCCGCAAATCGGCGTCGATCAGCAGCGTCTTGCGCTTCTGGTTGCTGTGTGCGATCGCCAGGTACACAGCCGTCGTCGTTTTGCCTTCGCGCGGAGTGGCCGAAGTCATCAGCAGGCTCCGTGGGCGCCGTGCCAAATCTGAAAGGAGGATCGAATCGCGCAAAGTCCGGATCGCTTCTTCATAGGACGACACAGGTGCGTGATGCGGCACGAGCGCCTTACCATTGTTCTCTGGGTCGGCCATCACGCCCTGACCAGTTGCGCCGATCAGCGGCACGCGGTTCCGCCAGGGTTTGACAACGGGCAGCGAACCCAGCACATCGGTCTTCAGCGTTCGCTGAATGTCTTCCGGGTCGCGCAGCGTGTTGTCGAGGATGTCCGCGATGATGGCTGATCCGACCGCAATCAGTGCCGAGAGCAGCAACGCCAGTAATGCGTTGAGTTTCATGTCTGGAAACACGGGTTTCAGCGCCGGACGAGCCATGTCGGCTAGGCGAATTGCGCTGTTCTGAAAACTCGAATTAATTCCCGCTTCTCTGATTCTGCGGATCAGCTCTTCGTACAGCCCCTTATCGCTCTCGGCCTCCTGCTTCAGCGCTTTGTACTCGAACGAGCGGGAATTCAGCTTGTCGAACTCAGCCTTCGTTTCCGCCAACGCGGTGTTCAGCATGTTCTCGCGGCTTTGCGCCTGATGAAAGTCACCAGCCACGCGCTGACCGATCGAGGCCTTCAGCACTTCGAACTGCCTCTCCAATTCAGCAAGTTGCGAAGCCGCCTTTTTATACTCCGGATGCCCCTGGCCGTATTGGCTGGTCACCGTAGCGAACTTCTCGCGCTGCTCCGCCAGCCGGTCCGACAATCGCCGCAGTTGGTCGCCCTGGTCCGAAGCCAGCGCGGCATCGAGCGATCCGTTGCGCACCGCTTCATAAGCAGCCTGCTTGCGCACCCGGTCCGCCTGCGCATTCGTGTATTCGGTATTGAGTTGCAGCAAGCGTGCGGAAAGAATGCTTGTCTTCTCCTCCGGGTTGATCACGTTGAGCTCTTTCTCGAAGCCCGCCAGCGCCTGGGACGACCGCTCCATCTTGGCCTTCAATTCTTCAAGCTGTTTCTCCATGAAGGTGGACAGGCCGGCCGTCGCCCGGAAGCGGATGTTGTAGGTGTTCTCGATGTAACTCTCCGCGACGCCGTTGGCAACGTTGGCGGCAAGTTGCGGGCTCGGCGAACGGTAACTGATCAACAGAAGGTACGTATTAGGCGGCCTTTTGACGGTCAGTTTTTTCAGCTTGATCGGAGCTTCGTCGGCGCTTGCAGTGCTGCTCGCTTTCGGACGGTCTTCTATGTCCTTCGGCGAAATTTTGAAGCGCTGCGCGACGGGCCGCAGGACCGAATCGGATTGGATCAACTTCAACTGGGTGGCCAGGAACTGGTCGGAGTCATTCAGCGCCATGGTCCGATTTGCATCCTGTCCCACAACGGTGGATGGTTCCTGACGGTCGATGTCGATCGTGGCCGTGGACTCGTAAACCGGAGTTATCCGCGCCGAAACGATCACCGTTGCCACGACCGATACGGCGACAAACGACAGGATTTCCCAGCGTCGCCGCTTGAGAATCCACAAGTAGTGCGAAAGCGGAACGGTGTCGCTCTCCGGCTCTGCCTCGTTATACGTAAACGGTGGATATACCATCACGCGCTCAGGGACGTTGTTACCCGAGCCGTTCCCCCCCGTGCCGTTGCCGGATGCTCCGTTTCCAGACGGGCTGTAGAGAATTGCCCCATGTCCCTCTGGGGGTATCAGAGCGTGGAAGTCGTTTTCTTCTGGCATGCGAGTTCAGACCTGAATTCTGCGTTGAGGGCTAATGATACTGGCCATAGACCAGTGCGGTTGCGCCGGCTGTGCTGCCGAACAACAGGACCTTCTCAAGAACGGAAAGGCTTAAATGTTTCCTGCGGCTATCGGGGATGTACAGAATATCGTTGGCCACCAACGGAACGTCCGGCGCTCTGCGGCGCAGGATCTCTTTCAGTTCGATCGGAATCTCGTTCTTCGTGCCGCTGCCTTCGCGGCGGTAAACGTAGGCCTGGTTCTCGGCGAAGTTATCGAGCCCCTCGGCAAGCGCTAGAAGTTGGAGTACCGTCGTGTCCACTCCCGGCTGGACCGGAAATGCGCCCGGGTGCTTCACGTTGCCGACGACGTAGATTTTGCCAACCTCGGGTACGCGGATCTCTTCGCCGCCAAACAGTGGCAGGTTCAGGCTCGGGTCGGAAGCGTCAAACAGCGCGCGCGCGCTGATGCGCCGCGTCAGCAGGATTGGCTTGCCATCGGGACCGGGTTGCGAATTGCTCACCAGGATCTCCTGCCCGGCGTCGTCCGCCAGCCCCTGGGCGCGGGCGATCGCCTCGAGCAGCGTCGTGACGCCCTTCTCCGCCTGGAAGACGACCGGCATCTTGACGGCCCCTGAAACACTGATGGGCCGGCTCTGGTATTCGGCGACGTTTACCGTCACGTACGGATCAACCAGCAATTGCTCCCGGACCAGTTCAGCGGCGATGGCGGCCTCCAGCGCACCGGGCATCACACCATCGGCCTTGATCCGCTCCTTCAGCATCGGTAGCCGTATAAAGCCGTCCGCGCTCACACGGATCGTCCGGCTGAATTCCGGAGCGTCGTAAACAGAGACCGCAATCAGGTCATTCGGCCCGAGCGGCTGCGCCGGCAGATTTGCGCTGTTCACACCGTTGTCCTGGTACGTACGCCGATCCGCGGGCTGTTGCGCCACGGCACACAACGCCGCCAGCAGGCACACTGCTAGCAATCGCATTTTCACCTCCTGCCCGTACTCTCGAGCTCTTCGTCCCGTCCGAACAAAGACGAAACCCGCCCTTCTAAACGCGACAGGCCCAGTTCCACCAAGCCCACCCGCAGTTCGAGAGTCAGCAGCTTCTCTTGGCCGTTGGCTGCTCCTGGCCGTTGCTCGGCGCGCCCGTCCAAAGCCTGCATGAGCACATCGCGCGCGTACTCCGACAGGCAACGTGCGCCCTGCTGATTGGAGGTTGTCTTAAGGCGGTTGAACTCCTCTTCCGTCACCCGGAAGTTAATGACCCGGCTTCTGATCTTCTGCACGGCAGTTTCCTCGACGTTCAACGGCTCCCCTGAGCCGCGGGCCAATAGCGTCGGCGATGTAGCAGTGACGCACAAATGCGGACACGCTAGACGCGCCATTTCGGTCACACGAGGAGATCCTCAATTCCCACCAAATCCGAATCTCTTGGAGCTAAGCGGAACGACGCAGATCGAAACACACCAGGCATTGCGGCAGCACCGTGCCCGAAAACGGCCTTTCGGACTTGGCAGCGCAACCGGGCGAGCGCCTTGGAGCCGCCTGACGCCCGCGGTGCAAATGCACGGTCACCGTTCATTCGCTCCTGTTGTCGGTTCTGCTGTTACCGCGCAATTTGCCGGGGGTAATTCGGCTGGGCATAGCTCACGCCCGGTGAGTCCCATGCCGAAACTGAGCTTTGACTTCGCGCACTTCACGCTTCGGGCGTGCACGGCCCGTTCGTAAAGCTTTGCTTTCCGATGAGCGTCCCGATAGTATCACTGGAATTTCGCGAAATCAACAGAAAGGCGCACATTTGAATACAAAACTCACACAATTTACCTAACATTAAAACGATAATACATACATATAGTCGTACAATTTAGACTGCATTTGTATGCGCTTTGTACACGGCGCGGCGGAACGCTAAATGCGTGACCGTTCCTGCCAGCCGTCCCGGCAGCGCGATGCGCCAGGCCCGTCGCATTCCGGCACGCGGCGTGATGCCGGCGGGCCCGCAATCCCGAGCCGCCGCCACGTCATTGATTCAGTGAGGCTTCCGCTTCGCGTCAGCCCGCGCGGCAAGGACGTGAGCCGGGCGCACGCTGCCGTTCGACCGCAAGCGGCAGCGCCCGTTCAGACTCCGGCGCAACTTGCTGCAAGGCCGGTCGGCTGTTATCAAGAACTTGGGACGACGTGCGCGAACGCCCAATTTAGTTTGAATTAGCCTCAAAGCGCATGGGCCGCCACGTCTGCTGAAAGGCACAATGCTCCCGTTCAGCACCCCAATCAAGTGGTGTTTAAGAATGCCGGGTTCCCGCTCTCATTCGTAATGAACTACGATTTCGAGGTTCGATTGAAGGTCCGGCAACTCGACCGCCTCCCGCGCCGCATCGATGCGCGTCCAGGGCCGGCCGCCGATCGTCACGCGTGTGATCCTTCGCCCGGGCACGCGAACCACGAGCCAGGCTGATTTGGGCGGACGTGTAACGGGAAGCTGCACCGAAGCCTCCACGGCGCCCTTCTCCGCCCCGGCGCGCAGCACAAAGCTCACCTCGCCAAATCCCGTGGAAAGCCGATCGGCGCGGACGCCATCTCTCGACGCAAGCCAGCGCCGTGGCACGCCACCCGCGAGGTACAACTTGTCGCCGTCTTCAAGAGCAAGCATGTCGTGAATCCGGGTCGCGAACTTTGCTTCGTCAGGAATCTTGTAGAACGGACCGCTCGCGTGGCTCCAGGCGCGGAACTCCTCGGTGAAAGCGACCGCGTCGGGATACAGGCATGCCGCAAAGTTATTGAAAACACCACGGATCGCGCCCTGCGCCTCGTGCCGTTTGAGATACACGAGGATCGGGTTCTGCAGGTTTGCCTGGAACACCATGCTGCCCTGGCTGAACCAAAACCTGTCGTCCGTGTTACCGTGCACGTTCATACCCAGTCCGCTCGTCAGCGTCGCATTGTCCTCCCAGTCATCCAGGATCCAGTCAGCGATCGGTTCGTTGACGCCGAAGACTCCCAGGTTCAGCAGGATGATCGGGCCGTAAAGGACCTCACGCGTCGCCGCCAGCCGTAGCATCGGTACGCCGTCAATGCCGTAGCGCCGATAATAGGCTGCCCGCTGCGGGCCGAAGCGGCGGAAGCGGAGGTTCGGCTCGATTGGGACGTTGGGCGCATACGAACCGTCGCGCATTTGAGTGACAGGCGTTTCCCGCACCGCGCGCAGAATTGCCTCGCGCAGTTCCTTCAAATAGGCGTCGGCCGCACCGCGCATTTCCGCCGCCTTGGGATGCCCGATGTCGGCCAGCGCAATTGCGGCGCGATCGTAACCGGCCCAGGCGAAGGCATTCGTGGAGAACCACTGGGCCCAATCGGCGTTGTCCTCCAGCGAAGATGCCGGCATTAGGCCGAAACCACGTGATTTTTCGCCATTTATGTCCACTTTTCGCGTCATTTCGCGCTGTTTTTGGACCCATTCAATCGCCTTCTCCATGTGCGGCCAGGCGTGCAGCAGCCATTCCCTGTCACGGGAGTAGAGATAGTGCTCACCGAGCGTCCACAGCACCGTCGGATGGTCCAGCCCATATGTGCTCGCGGTGTAGTCGTAACGCTCGTTCACGCGCACACCGTGGAAGATGGCCTCTTCCATTCCCTGATGCAGACCGGGAAAGCCTTTGGTGCCCTGGAGTTGCAGAAACGTCTCCAGGTACTCGGCGGCAGTGCGATGATCGCCCAACGCATCCAGCATCAGTGCCTGGAAGCACGCCTCATTCGCGTAGACCTGGTAGTCGTAGCTGGCCGCAGGCGCCATGTACAGGCCACTCGCGGGATCTTTGGCGGTGCTCATGCCGATGTGCCAGACGACCGCACGCAGCAACTGATTGAGTTTCGTCTCCGGAGTCGTAATGCGTGCGACGGCCGCGACCTTATCTTTCCAATAGTCGAGAATCCGGGCACGCTGCTCGTCATAATTCAAGCGCTCGATATCCCGCGCGTCGTTGGTGCTGACGTCCGAGACAAATGGCAGCTTCACGACGATGGACCGGCTAGCGCCGGGCGGAACCTCAAAAGTGAAGTGCGCAGCCTTCCGCCCACCCCTGCCCGGAAGCGGGTCCAACGTCGCGCCGGGGCTGGACTCGACTACAGCTCGTAGAATTGGGGACTTGTACGCGCCCTTTGAGCTGCCGGCAGCCACCAGCCGGCCGCCCTCCAACCGCAGGTCCTCTCCGGGATCCGTGTTCAGCCAGATATGCGCGGTGTTTGCCGTCGCGCCAGAATTTGTCGCGCTTAAGCGCAACATGAGTATGGCCGGCGTCTGCTCGCTGCGCGCCGGATCGCGTGGCGAGAGCGGACCGCGCAGCAGCGTGGCATACGCCTCCTCCCTGTACTTCAACCCCTCGCTCTCCCAACTCTGCGCAATCACCGGCAGATAGCCTTCTTCAAGCGCGACCGACGCCCTGCGATCTTCGCGGTAGTATGGCACGCGGCCGGTCCCGATCCGCCAAGTGATCCGGTCGCCATCCCAAATCAGCCGCCGCTTCTCATCGCCCATTGCCTTGGTGCCACTCGACCACACGGCATCCGGATTCCCACGCGCAATGAAAATGTTGCCGCCGTATTCAAAAGCGAACTTCTGCCAACTCGAATCCGCGGCCAAGGGCATATAGATGGGCTGGCCGTATTGGTTCTGCCATGGATCGAGCGCCGGGATCTCGCGCGCGGCACGCTCGTAGCTCTGATCCGGTTCTTGCAGGATCAGGCTGCGAATGTGCGGGCCCTTACCCGTAGGCTGGCGGAACGCCCCGCTCTGGCCCGCTGCCGTGACGTAGGCGTGCACCGCAGGAATGTAGATTGGGCCGCGGCTCAAGTCGTCGACATTGAACGTGAACGACCGGTCCTCACCGCCGGCTTCGGCGCGCACCGTCACCAGCGTGGAGTCCAACGTTCCGGGCAGCGAATGTTCGGCAGCGACGATGTTGAGGAGCACGCCCTTGCCCTCTTCAGCCCCCTGGAACGACCAGCGATTGGGCGTCTGAACGACGTCACCTTTGACAAAGCCCAGCGGCTTCACGGCAGAGAGGCGCCCGTTAAAAACCTCGATTGAGCCCGTCCATCTGAGGGGCGTCGTATCGCCATGGCCGAGTGCGACGCGGACGGTCATCGGCCGCTCCACAGCGTCCGAGTAGACCTGCAAGGCCTCAACCGGCGGCAAAGCGTCTGCGGCAACCAGACGGACTTTGAGCGTACGGCGGTAACGAAGACCTGGCAGGTTCTTCGCATTGGGATTCTCGGCCTCGGCCAGAGGCTGTAGCGTAAAGTCGCACACCTGGCCATGGCATGTGCGTTGCGTTTCCGCGGTGAGCCACGTACCCTGCCACGGATCGTCCACCTGATCCTCAATCGTGGGCATTACCGGCCGTTCGGCCGGCCAGGTGTGGAACCAATACTGAATCTTCAGCCCATTTGGAACGCCCGAGCCGAACCGCACGTGAATGCGCTGCACATCCCGTTCCTCACGCCATTCGACTCCGAAATTCGCAGGAGCGTGCGCCCCTGCCGCCTGCAGACTCGGGAACCGCTCAGGCGAAACGTCGTCGCGCCACGCGGTGATTTGGCCGAATGGCACAAGATCCAGCGGACGGGAAACAGGCTTGGAGTACGCAGCCGAAAGCGTGGCAAGAGACAACAGGCAGGCGAGCAGGTGGCCGTTCATCGGGATTCCCTGATGAGGCTATCGTCCACTGCGGGCGTATGCAACCCGGAAAGATCCAGCCCGGACCGCTGTGGCTCCGGGCATTGGGACCGCCGCGCCTGTCAGCGCGTCTGATCGGCTTTGGCGGTCTTCTCAATCGGCAGCGTCTGCTCGTCGTGGCTTTCCAGATCCTCGACGACAACCGAAGCTGGCAGGATCCGGCGGATCCTGTAGCGGCGTTGCAGGACCGCCCCTTCCGCGGGGATCATCACCTGATCGTTCAGCTCGCAGAAGACACGGCGCAGGCCGCCACCGTCGGCGACCTCGTGGCCGTAAAAGTGAAGCTGGATCGGCGGTCGAGGCGCCGGCGCTGTAACGGCCGCGGTCAGCACGGGCGCCACGGGTTCAGGCAACTTCTCAGCAGCCGGTTGGGGTGGCGTGTAGAAGTCGAACAAGCTCCTCTTGGCGGACGTGCCCCGGACTTCCGCCAGTTTGCTGAGCACGTCGGTGCGCAAAGTCGGATCGAAGCGCTCAGTGTCGATCGGCGCAGCGGGGTTCAGTTTCATCGACGGCTTGAATTCCCGCGGAGCCGCCTTGCTCACGGCGGGAGCCGATCCGCTGCGCGCCGAAAGAGCGTCCAAATCGAGCATTTGGCGACCGGTGAAAGCGCGCTCGAGCGGCGCATGGGATGCGGCCGTTTTCCCGGACGTCTCGTCCGCAACGGAAGACGGCCAGAAATAGATGACGGCAGCGGTGAGAACGAGCGCAACGAGCAATCCGATCTTCTTGCGCTCGGCGCCGGCCTTCGCGGGCTTGGCGGTCATGGCTGTCTCCTTGCCAAAGCTATCGATTGACTCCTGACACGTTCGGCCTCACTATCGGGAAAAGTCCGGCTGCGAGGGTCTTTCCAGCCGACTGATTTCCTGGTCCCCGCATGCCTGGAAAAGCCGCTAAGCCGCTGGTGGGCCAGGACGAATTGTTGAGTCGTACAACAGATGCGAGCATCTGTAGCAGCATTGACGGGCTCTGATGCGGACGAGCCCTGCGCGCAACTGGGGTTTTATGCGATTGCTGCGAAACGCCGCCGGTGCGGACACGGCCGAACCAAGGCAGGACAGCCCGGTTGGCGCCGTCCCGCTTACGGCGCTGTTGCCTCGTCGGCAGACAACGAACAACCGCAAAGCGCTGCGACAACCCGCAGGCTGCAGTCAACGCGTTTTGCCGGCCGTGGAGACGCATTACAAAAGAGAATCCGTTGATACGAATTTGTCGATGTGCCGTTGGATGTCGCCTTGCGACCAAACGATTCTAGAAGGTCCCGGCGTGACTATGACGTGGTTTAGGTCCCGGCATCATAATTTTGCCGTTTGATTGAGCGGCGCCTCGTTGTTTCAGAGCATTTGAAGGGCTTCCCGGTCAGCCGTCCAGCGGAAGCGTTGTCTGGCGGACGCAGCTTGAGGTATTTGCGCCGTGTCAAAGACGCACTGCTGAGCGAACGATAACGATTGGCTCTTTGACCTCGTTTTGCGAGGCGCTGCGTCAATGGCCCTGACCGGGAGGCGAGGAAGCGGGGATGGTGGGATCGGGCCGCGTCCGGGCACAGGGCGCCGGCCGGAGTTGGCGAGAGGGGGGGATCATGTTGTACAAACGCGAGAGCCGCGCATTGATCGGAGGCCGGCCGGGCGGATCGCGCAGATGGCTCTCGACAGGAAGTCATGCCGTCCTGCAGGCGGCATTCGCGTTGGCGCTTTGCGCGAGCTCCGCCAGAGCCGACGTCGTTTTCAGTAATTTCGATGCCGCCAATTCAAACCGGTCGTCACCGGCTCTGCCCATCTCGGCGGGCGGCGGAGGGTGGACGGTTGCGCAATCGTTCACTCCGACGCAGGACTACATTCTTGGCAGCGTGACTCTCGCCTTGTCGATCCCGGCAAACGAGACGTCGGGCACGTTTACGGTAGCGGTCATGGCCGATTCCGGTTCGGGCGGTCCCGGAACGATCGTTGAGCAATTCACGGTAACCTCGGCTCCGATTTCCGGAACCCCCGTATTGCCCGTGATCCTGAATTCCGTGCTGAATCCAACGCTATCGGCCAACACAACGTATTGGCTCGTGGTCGCACCGGGCGACACGACGGTATTTGGCTATTGGCAGACGAACGTGACGGGCGACGTCGCGAGCACAACCGGCGCATCCCAGACACTTGTCAGCACAACGGGCATCACCGGGCCGTGGGACAACACCGGATGGGCCGGGCAACCGCGCGGCGCATTTGCGATCGCCGGCAATCCTGCGTCCGGACCAAGCGCTCCGGCCATCAGCTCGCTCGTCCCGAACACGATTTCCGCCGGATCTCCGGGCTTCACGCTGACGGTCAATGGCACCCGTTTTCTGACAGGGGCCACCGTATTGTGGAACGGCACGAGTCTCACGACAACCCTGGTCAGCGACTCGCAGTTGACGGCGGTCGTACCCGCGGCACTGGTGGCGAGCACAGGGGTGGCGAGCGTCACTGTCAAGAACACAAACGGGCAGGTATCGAGCGCCGTGAACTTCACCATCACGGCGCTGCCGCAATTCTCCATCACCGGACTCAACCCCAGCTCGGCGGTGGCAGGCGGACCGGCCTTCACGCTGACCATCACAGGCACGAACTTCACGGCCGGTGCGACCGTGCATTTCGGCTCCACGGTCCTGACCCCGTCATCGGTCACGCCAACGCAGATCGCCGTGACCGTGCCGGCGACGCTCATCGCGGCAGCCGGCACGCAGGCCGTGACAGTGACGCAGTTGTCGGCGACGTCGAACAGTTTGACGTTCACGATCACGGCATCGAAAGTAACGATCACTTCCATCGCTCCGAACTCAGTCGTCGCCGGCATCTCCGGAGTGGCGATCATGATTACGGGCACCGGCTTTACTTCCGATGCGACGGTCGTATTCGGCGGAACGACACTTGCTCCCATCTCCGTAACCGCAACGCAGATCCTCGTCTCGGTTCCGGCGGCCTTGATTGCCTCGCTTGGCACTCCGAGCGTCTATGTGACTCAGCCCTCGGGAGGATCCAATGCGGTGACCTTCATCATCGGCGAGTCACCGGGAGCGCCATTGGCGATCGCGACGAGCACCGTAATGCCGGTGGGGAAGGTCGGTGTGGCGTACAGCGGCGCACTGATCGGCACCGGTGGCGCGCCTCCCTATTCGTGGGTGCTGGTAAACTCAGCCCTCCCCGCCGGGCTGACGCTGGCGGCGGACGGCGCTATCACTGGCACGCCCACAACGAGCCAGTACACGCTATTCACGGCGAAGGTCACCGACAGTGCGTCAGCCACGGCGACAGCGAATTTCCTGCTGTTCATCTCGGCGGCCGTGCCGGCGGCGACGATCACCACTGGAGCGACGCTGCCACCAGGAACAGAGGGAGCCTCCTATTCGCTGGCGTTCACAGCCACGGGCGGCACGCCACCGTACGTGTGGTCGGTCCCGGCAAGCGGTCTGCCGGCCGGGCTGACGCTTTCCGCCGCCGGTTTGATCTCCGGCACGCCAACTGCCCAAGGGTCCACGACCTTCACCGTTCAGATCACCGACGCGGCCCAGGTGGTTTCATCGAAGGCATTCACACTGGTGATCAACGCCCCGGTTGTGACGCAGTCTTCCGTCTTCCCGCACTTCACAGTCGGCGGCGGCTGGAAGACGTCTCTGTACCTCGTCAATGCAGCAGTGTCCGATGCACGGATCGACCTCAAGTTCTGGTCCGACGGCGGCACGCCACTCACGCTCGGCCTGACGACTACCCTTAGCGGCGCCGTCAACACTCAATCGACGGCCGAGTTAACGGAGACAATCCCGCATGGCGCAACGCTGCTGATTGAAAGCGATGGGCAAGGAGCCGCAGTTTCCACTTCGGGCTGGGCGCAACTGAACAGCATTGGGGCCGTCGAGGGCTACGGCGTATTTCATTACGACGCAACGACCGGAGCACAGTCGGCCGCGACAATTCCGTTGGAGTCTGCGTTCTCGTCGTCGTTCACTCTGCCCTACGACGGCGTGAACGGAATGGCCACGGGCGTCGGCCTGGCGAACCTTGCGGCGACGCAGCAAAACTCGATCACTGTGCTGATCACCAACGAGAACGGGCTTTCCATTGCGAACGGGACAATCAGCCTGCCCGCTAATGGCCACGTGTCATTCCTGTTGTCAGACAGATTCCCTGTCACACTCGCCAATCGCGGCACGGTGACGTTCAGTTCTGCGTCGTCGGCCAACTTCACGGGTTTGGGATTGCGCGTGTATCCGACGGGAGGGCTGACGTCGCTCCCGAAACTGCAGTAGAGAAGCAATATAGCGCGCCGGCGCATCCAGGTTGGCAGCGACACAACGGCGCCAGCCTGGATCTGATAAGTGAGGGTGGCTGCGATGGAGTCAGATTGCAAACTTCGAAAAATGACGGCGCCCGCGGCCGTTCTGATCTGCGCACTCGCAAGCCTCGCCGCGCACGCCTCGGGAGCGCCCGTCGCCAGCGTGACGCTCCTGCGATCTTCGCCGAACCCCGCCGCGGAAGGCGTCCCGGTGACCTTCAGCGCCGGCATCAACATCGTCGCGGCCCCGCCGACGGGGACGATCACGTTGACCGACACGTTCGCGGGCATTGGCACGATCCTGGGTACGTTCACGGTTGACCCAACGACAGGCGGAGGATCGCTGACCGTTACCACGCTGGCGCCCGGTCTGCACAACGTCATTGCCGCCTACAGCGGTGACAGCTCGTACCTGCCAAGCACCTCGCAGGCCCTGCAAGAAACCATTCTCTCGTCGCTCACACCAACGGGCACAAGCCTCGTTTCCTCGCGCAATCCGTCGGCGGCTGGCCAGAGCGTCACGTTCACCGCCAGTGTCTCTCCCGGCAGTGCCAGCACGCTGCGTCCGACGGGCATTGTCACGTTCTATAGCGGAAGCACAGTTTTGGGAACTGCGGCGGTCGTGAACTCGGGGGGGCGCATCGCCACAAACCTGGCAGCGCTGTCGACCACCGCCTTGCCAGGCGGTTCCCACAACATCCAGGCTGTCTACGAAGGCGACGGCGTGTTCGCCTCCAGCACGTCGCCCGTCGTCGTGCAGGTGGTCCAGACTGCCACCGGGCAGACGGCAACAACTCTGAGCACATCCGCTTCATCAACCGGCGTAGGGCAGGCCATTATCTTCACGGCGCAGGTGAGTTCCGGTTCGGGCATCCCGTCGGGGACGATCTCGTTCAACGACGGCCAGGTGTTGCTGGGTCAACTGACACTTGATGCGACCGGGCAGGCAATCCTGATCACCTCGGCTCTGGCGGCCGGCACGCATACCATCAGCGCAACCTACACGGGCAATGCGACGTTCTCCGGCAGCGCGTCCGATGCGCTGGCCGTTGAGGTGCAGCGGTCGCCGCTTCAGGCCACCGCGACCACGCTGGCGGCGTCGGCCAATCCCGCTCCGGTCACCACCGTTCTGGCCCTGAGTGCCACCGTAACCGCGGCAGCGGAGCAGGCGCCACCCACGGGGACAATCACGTTCATGGACGGCACAACGAAGCTTTCGACCATTGGGCTGCAGAACGGAACAGCGACGTTGACAACAGCCGCGCTCACGGCCGGAGCGCACTATCTGCTCGCAGACTACAGCGGCGACAGCAACCATGCACCGAGTTCGGGAACGCTGGCCGAAGTCGTGAACCCCACGCAGGGAACGCTGACAGTGACGAATCTCGCGTCGTCCGCCAACCCCTCCACCTACGGGCAGACCCTCAGCTTCAAAGCGACGGTCGGCGGCTCCAGCGTCACGCCAACCGGCATGGTCATCATCACGGCCGGCTCCAGCATCGCATCGATGAACCTGGACACCACGGGCAGCGCCACCTTCACAACGTCGGCCCTGCAGGCGGGGACGACGCCGGTCTGGGCCGCCTATGCGGGCAGCGGGGCGCTCGCGGGCAGCATTTCCGCGCTTGTCCCGCAGGACGTGGCTCCCGCCCCGCTCACGATCATGGCCAGCGACGATTACATGACGCTCGGCGGCGAGCTCCCGACAATCATGCCGAGCTTCAGCGGCTTTGTCGGCGGAGATACGGCGGCAAGCCTGACACGACAACCCGACTGTTCGACAACCGCAACGCGGGCCAGTCCAATCGGGTTCTACGCCAGCGTCTGCTCCGGCGCCATCGATCCCAACTACAGCATCACCTACATTCCCGGCGTGGTAACCATCTCGAACTTCATCCGGCCTCCCGTTCCCGAGCACACCTCGGTCGCACCGCCCGGCACCGCCCACAGCGTGGTGCGCAAGCCCTAGGCCGCACCCACCCGGAATCACTGCCCCGCATCCCGCGCCTGGAGCGCGCTTCTTTCTCTTTGCGGCCGCCTGAATCCTCACCACCAGCATCCGGCCGGGCATCCTTGCCCGCCTGGAACGTCTGCCCACGCGGGGAGCCGTACGACAGCACCGCAACGCATGCGTTCCGGTCCGCAGGCTCTTGCCACATGCTCTCCGTCAGGTAGTTCAAAGCGCCCGCAATCCACATTCAGCAGCCGCAAAGGGCTGAGCGCACCGCACATGTCTTATTCCGGACGTAAGTTTGTTCGTAAGCAAAGACTGCTGTACGCGCACCGGTTACAAACGACCTACTACTCATTGGGGCTGGATTAGCTGGATTGATTTCAACAGATACGGTGCTGGTTCTCAGCTCAAGCGCAAAGCTGCCGGTCCGGTCCACGCGGTTTCGCGCCGCGTTGGAGTTGGAGTTCGCCGGGCAGCAACTGGACCTTGGGTGAAGCAGACCAGCAAGGCAAGTGACCGCAAACACGCCGCTGGTGTGCGCGGCGAAGGAGAACGTATGGCGAGAAGAGAGATCGGTACCTTCGGTCTCGTGATGGCGCTGCTCTGGGTGGCAGCGCTCACCGCGGCCGCACAGTCATTCCGGGTCCAGTGCCCCAGCAGCACGATCACACACCCGACGGCCGCAAGCAACAACGCCGAACCTGCGTACACCGGCCCGACCACGCTTACCATGGGCGCCAATGGTTACGTTGTTCCGTCGGCGAATGTGAACGGCGCAATCAAGTGCCAGCAGATCTCCGGCGGTGACGGTTACGCCACGATGGGCGACGGCACGCAGACTTACATGTTCGCCTTCGGGCCCCTGTCCGGCCTGGCGGATATGGCCAAGGGCCTGCCCGGAACTGAGTTTCCGGAGGTCTTCAATACGGTGTACCCGGGCACGCTGACGCCTGGCGACCCGGCAACGACAGTCGACAACTCGGGCGCGTTTACGTGGAACGGCGCGGTCGGACTGACGCCGAACGCCGACGCCATTGCGGATGGCACGTGCGCCGCCCCCTGCCTCGACGGTCACGTGGACCCGCGCCCGATCATGGACATCGGCGTGATGAACGGCAACATTCCAGCGCCGCTGATGGCCATTGACGAAGACGACGAGTTCTTCCTGACCCTCACCAACGTCGGCATGATCATGCGGCCGGACCTGTTCGAACAGCACACGGTCCACTTCCACGGCTATCCGAACGCCTCGTCCTTCTACGACGGCGTTCCCGACGCCTCGGTCGCGATCAACATCGGCGGCAGCTTCACCTACTACTATCTGGCGCCCGATGCCGGCACGTACTTCTTTCACTGCCACATCACGCCGCCCGAGCACCTGCAGATGGGCATGGTCGGGCAACTCTACGTACGCCCGAGACAGAACCGGGTTCCCGTCGGCAACAGCCTCTATACCGCGCTCCAGGCTCAAGAGGGCGATCCGCGCACCGCTTGCAACCCGTCGGCAGACATCTTGTGCAGCAATTCCCTGCCGGCCGTAAACACCGCCGCGACTCGCGCGTCGAGCGGCGCCTACGCGTACAACGACGGCGACGGATCGACGTACTACGACGTTGAATACCCGATTCAGATCCACGGCTTCGACCCGAACTTCCACTTCGTCGGCATGACATTCAACCCGGAGGGTTTCGCGGACATGAAGGACAAGTACTTCCTTCTCAATGGACGCAGCTACCCGGATACCGTTACGCCGGGACCGTTGCAGACGCAGTCCGCCGATGGAGTCAACCACTTTGCGCAGCCGTTACCGTCAATCATCAACATCCCCGCCGGAAAGAAAGCGCTGCTGCGCATCTCCGATCTGGATGTCACGGAGTTCCAGACGCTGGCTTCGCTGGGAATTCCGATGGAAGTGATCGCGCTGAACGCAAAGCTGCTCCGCGATCAAGCGGGCAACAACATGTTCTACACGACGAATTCAATTACGCTGGGCGGCGGCGAGTCGCTCGACGTCCTTCTCGACGCGAGTGACACCACCAAGTACCCGTCAGGCAGCGTGTACTATCTCTACACTCCGAATCTCGATCATCTGTCGAACGACGCCGAAAACTTCGGCGGTCTGATGACGGAGATTCATATCAACTGATCGAAGAGCGGCAATAGGGGCGACCAATATGGCAACTTCAATTTCAATGACACGGCTGCTCGCGGCGGCGACGTGGCTCACAGCGGCGGCCTTTGCGGCGGCGCCTGGCATCACCGGTCCAGCCTTCGATCTGACCGCCCAGTCCGCGTACGTGGTCCAGCCCGACGGACAGTCGATCTATTCCTGGGGTTACGGGTGCAACACGCCGCCGGCTGGCTTTGCTCCGTCCGGTATTCCCAACGCAACCTGCAGCACAATGCAGGTTCCCGGTCCGACGTTGATCGTAACGCAAGGGCAGACCGTCACCGTCAAGCTGACGAACAACCTCCCCACGTCGGCCGGCAACACATCGATTCTGTTCCCCGGCTTCCAGGTCGCAGCATCGGGCGGCGTGACCGGCCTGCTGGCGCAGGAGGCTGCTCCGGGCGGCAGCGTGACCTACACGTTCACCGCTACGACGCCCGGCACGCGTTCCTACTACAGCGGCACACAGGGTGACTTGCAGGTGGAGATGGGCTTGTACGGAGCGATCATCGTGTTGCCCTCAAGTACGCCTACCGCGTGCACCTCGGGGCTCGCCGCTGCAAATGTGACCGTTGAGCAGCACTGGGGCGAGTCCGATTTCCGCCTGGCCAAGGCAGCCTACAATCACCCGAAAGCCTGTTATGACCGGGAGTATCTCTTCCAGTTCTCCGAGATAGACCCGGCGATTCACACTCAGGCACTCGCTCAGGTGACGGCGACGGCGGGCTGCGTTGCAGGCGCCCCGGGCTGCAGTCTCAATGTTGCGACGGAACCCTACCGGCCGGCGTACTTCCTGATCAATGGGCGCTCCATGCCCGACGACATGGATCCAAACTACGCGACCGAGTACCCGCACCAGCCCTACAACGGCAATCCCCACATGCATCCCGGCGAGCAGGTGCTGTTGCGAATCATCGGCCAGGGCCGTTGGCAACATCCGTTCCATGAGCACGCCAACCACGTTCGCGTTCTGGCGCGCGACGGCAACCTGATTGTCAGCCAGACCGATCCGAACAGCCTCGCCGGTCCGCTGCTCTTCACGACGACGACGACCCCCGGCCAAGCCATCGACGGGATCTTCTACTACACCGGCAGAGGCCTGAACTGGGACATGTACGGTCACAATCCGAATTCCAGCGATCCGCTCGCCAAACTGCCCTGCGTGCCCGACGCGAACGGTTACAACACCGGAGTCGCGGCGCAGACCACCGTCAATTACTTCGAGTGGTGCCAGGATCACAATAAGCCGGTCCAGGCCGCTCCATTTGGCGACGTGGCAGGCGGCGGCCCCGCAACACTCCCCGATCCGAACATTCTGACCAACGGACCGTGGTACGGCGGCAGTCCCTACCTGGGAGCGGATGCGACGGTCCGCGCCACTGGCCCAACGGGCGTCACGCCTCCGTCGGGCACGATCGCCAACTCGCCCGGCGGCGAAGCGGGGTTTGCCTTCATGTGGCACTCCCACAACGAACGCGAGATCACGACGAACAACATCTTCCCCGGCGGAATGCTGATGATGATGCTGGTCGATTCCCGCGAATTCCAGATCGACGAGTCCAACTGATAACGGGAAGGACACGAAAAACGATGAGAACGAACGACTCTAGCGCTATCCGTCTGCTCGCATTGCGGGCAGTCAGTATTCTGTCCTTCGCGGCGGTTGCGGCCTTCGGGCAACAGCAGATCAATCTGACCGCGGGGGCCGGTTCCTTAACGCTTCCGGACGGCACTGCCGTGCCAATGTGGGGCTACACTTGCGGCGCGGCCGTCAGTGGATCCACGGCTACGTGCGCCAAAACGAACCCGGCGGCCACGGGTTGGTCGCCCGTCGTGATTACGGTCCCGACAGGCCAGGACCTGCAGATCAACCTGACAAACAGCCTGCCAGGGACGGTGCCAACGTCGCTGGTTATTGTGGGGCAGCTCGGCGGCGGACTCGGCAAGACCGCAACGTACACCACGAGCCCTGACCATTCCAATGCCCAGGCCAATGTGACGTGGCCTATCGCCGGACCCGCGGCGACGCCGGGAACGCCTCCCGCTCAAGGTCCCCGAGTGCAGTCCTTCTCGACGGAGGCAGCCACCGGAGCGACGGTGCAGTTGACCTGGACCGCTCCCCGGGCAGGCACGTACCTGATTGAATCCGGCACGCACCCCTCCATTCAGGGCCCTATGGGCCTGTACGGAATGCTGGTTGTGACGACAGCGCCCACCGCCGCTTCGGGCGGAACCGCGGCCACGGCTGGCACGGCCTATCCAGGCGCAACTTACGACGCGGATGTCAACCTGCTGTTCAGCGAAATCGACCCGGTCCAGAACACCACTGTCAGCACTGTGGTCACGACGCCAGGGTTCAGCGAGACAGCCGTGTGGTCCGGGCAGCCGGGCGGGTGCGGCAACCCCAGCTCCGCGAACTACCACACCTGCTATCCGCCCGCGGTGAATTACTCGCCGCTGTATTACCTGATCAATGGCGTAGCGTTCGACAAGACCAACTCCGCGGCATCGCTCTTCCCTGCTTCGGCAACCATCACGTCGCCGCCGGCCACGGGCACAGCGACCGGCTCGGTGTTGGTCCGTCTGGTGAATGCCGGCCTCCGGATGCACGTTCCCTCCGTCGTCGGCGCGCTGACCGGAGCAACCCCGGCTTCCGGGTTTAGCCTGATCGCCGAGGACGGCAACCCGCTGCCGGGTCTGCCCCGCGTGCAGAGCGAAGTGTTCATGGCCGCTGGCAAGACCTACGACGTCCTGATCAACGGACCCGCGGCCGGCGCGCCGGCGCTCGCCGTCTTCGACCGGCAATTGAGCCTGTCCGGCAACGCGACATCCAGAGACGCCGGCATGCTGGCCTACATCGGGATCAACGGCGCGACGGTGCCTCCGGCCCCGGCGTTGGCCGCGGCGGCCGCAAACCCCGACACTTACAATTCCGTGGTGCCGGGCCAGGCGCTAACCGTAGCAGACCCCTCGCGCGGCGTCATCGCCAATGACGTCAATGTCTACGGCGTGAAAGTCGCTACCCCGCCCACCAAGGGCGTTTTGACACTCTACGCCAACGGCACGTTCACCTACGTTCCCAACACCGGTTGGACCGGCCCGGACGGCTTCGTGTATCAAGCGAACGGAACCGGACCGACCGCCACGGTGACGTTGAACTCCGCCCCGATTGAAGGAGCCGCCGGGATCATCGTGAACAATGTCACGTACACGTCGCGCGTCGCGACGGCTTTAAGCATCAAATCGCCCGGCATCCTGACCGGAGCAAAAGATGCGGCGGGTTATCCCCTGAGCGTTGCGCTGACCAGCGTTTCTACGCCCTCGGGATGGACTCTCGCGGTTGACAAGAGCGGCTCGTTCAACGCGACCGTTCCCGGCCCGGGCACGTACACATTCACGTTCAAGGCCCAGAACTCCCAGGGCACGCTGAGCACGTCGGCCGCGACGGTCACGCTAGTCTTTCCCACGCCCAACGGGCCTCAAGTTACTGTAGTCGACGGCACGGACAAGACCACCGTCCTGACCGACTACCGGTGGATCATCGAAGAAGACCGCACGTTCTACGTCGATCCCACCAAGACGACCAACGCCGGCGCCGCGGGCTCCACCAGTGAGCTGACGTTCGGGACCAACTTCCACACCAGCTTCATGCCGGTCGTAGCGCAAGGCTGCGTTGGAACCATCTCGTGCGAAGCCGGCCAGACTGTTCAGGGAGTGCCGTCGGTATGCGATGGCGCAAACGGCATCTGCCGCCCCGGGTCGCAAAAGACCGCGGTCGACCCCAGTCAGGTCTACCTCGACCCGGCGAAACGCTACTACATTTCGGTCCTGCCCGGCGACGCCGCTGATTACCTTGCGGGCTCCGCCGCGTTGGGCCATTCCCACACCATGGGCGGCGCGCCGCTCGCTCCCGGACAGACCAGCGTGACGATTCTTGCCGAACCGTCTCCGCTGCAGACGTCAAAACTCACCGTGCAGGTGTTCGAAGACGACAACCCGCTGAACGGCGAACAGGATTCGGGCGGCGGCGTTGACGTACTCGCCCCGAACGAGCCCGGCCTCGGCGGCTTCAACATCACCATCTTCGACGACGCGGGCGGCACCGGCGATCCGACCGGGCAGGTGAACTACGACATGTTCAACCAGCCTCTGTCGAACAGCCTGTCAGGAACCCGCGATCCCGCCACCGGAATGGACGCCTGTCCAATCTCAGCCCTGGCGACGAGCAACCCGGCGCAGGTCGGCATCACCGGCATGATCCCGGTTTGCCCGAAGTACGAGTCCGACGGCAAAACGCTGTCGCCTCTCGCTGGCCAGGCCGTTGTCGCCAACATGATGCCCGGCCGCTACGGCGTCGTGGCGACCCCGGCCGCGGACCGCATCGCGCGCGGTGAAGAATGGCTTCAGACGAACACCCTGGACGGCCAGAAGGCGCACGACTCCTTCCTGAAGGTCGGCGAGCCAGCGTTCTTCCAGGAATACGGACCGGCCGGATATCACGTATCCATCGGCTTCGCCAATCCGAAGGTCATCAATAGCCGCCGGCCTGGCGTCTGCGCCGGAACCGACCCGAATATCGATGTCGGCAAGGGCCCGTGCAACAACACGGTGAAAGGCTCTGTCACCACGGAACGCATGAGCCGTACGCCGGACGAACGTCTGTACGGCAGCGGTTCGTATGACAGCTTCGCTTTCACCCAGTGCTACGTCAGCCTGGGCGATCCCGACGGCGAAGACTTTGCGTTTACCAAGTGCGACGGGAATGGCAACTTCACCCTGACGGGCATTCCCAGCGGTAGTTGGCGCATCACGATCTTCGACCAGTGGAACGACCTGCTGGTGGATGGCCTTTCCACGCCCGTCGCCGTCGCCGGCGGAACCACCGGCACAACGGTCGATCTCGGCCAGATTGCGATCAACCAGTGGCAGTCGAACATTTACACCCGCACCTTCTTCGACCTGAACGGCGACGGCGTTTCAGCGGATAACGAGCCCGGCCTCGCGCTGGTTCCGACGAACGTCCGGTTCCGCGACGGCAGCTTCTCCAACTTCAACAACACCGACCTGAACGGCTACGCCAACTTCAACGAGGTGTTCCCGCTGTTCAGTTGGTACGTTGTTGAAACCGACACGACCCGCTACAAGAACACCGGCACGCACGTCGTCTACGACGCCGGCGGTCCGGCTGACGGCACGCCCTGCGGAACGGGCGGAGTCCCGCCGTGCGGCAGTTCCACAATCGGCCACTTCCTCGCGAACACCCACGAAACGGTCTCCGTTCCCGCGAGCCTCCGGGTGCCGGGTTCGGTTTACTGCGACAACGCGGACTGCAACGGCTTCTCCATTGCGAACGGACCGTCCAGCAGCGCGTCGTCGAACCTCTCGACGGGCCGCATCGACCCGCCGTGGGCCAAGACTTACGGCTGGCAGGGATTCTCGGGGCAGAACAACTTCCTCGAGTTTGGCAAAAAGCCTTACGCGGCCGGTGAAAACGGCGGCATCCGCGGCCATGTCGTTTACGCTTCGACCCGTCCGTTCGACGACCCGGCGCTGCTCCTGCAACTTAGTTGGGAACCGCTGGTTCCGCATGTCACCATCAACCTCTATCAGGAAGGCACGGCGCCAGATGGCAGCCAATCCCTCACCCTGGTTGACACCACGCAGACCAGCAGTTGGGACGATTGGGCCCAGGGTTTCCGCTCCGACGGCGTTCCCAACATGAACTGCCCCGGACAGACGACCTCCGATCTGTTCTTCTTCACGCTGTACAACCAGCCGATGTACCTCGACGTGTACAACAACGGCGGAACGGCGTCGCACACGCTGCCGAACAATTCACAGTTCAAGTGCTATGACGGCATGCACAACTGGAATCAGTTGCAGCCCGCGCCTTACGATGGCATGTACCAGTTCCCGAGCGTAACCGGTATGAATCCGACCACCGGCAAACCGACGGGCACGAACTGCGCCATCTGCAAACCGAACGCCGCCGCCGCAACAAGCGATTGGGACTACGGCCTGCCAATGCTGCCGGCCGGCAAGTACGTCGTCGAAGTCGTCGTACCGCCGGGCTATGAGCTGGTGAAGGAAGAGGACAAGAACATCCTCATCGGCGACAGCTTCATCGCGCCGGTGACGGTGGAATTTCCCAACCTCGGCTCCGGCGTGTACATCATTCCGGACCAGGCCGCGGTTGGCGCTACGTACAACGCCAACAATGCGCAGAATCCGACAACCGATCTCGGATCGAAGAACCTGCCACGCAACGAAGGCGACACCGGAATCAAGGAGTCCTTCTGGCCCTGCGTCGGCGAAGCGCGCATCGTTCCCGACTACATCAGCCTGTTCCCCGGCTCGAAAGAAGTCGCGCCGTTTGCGGGAGCCACCCGCAATCTGTGCGACCGCAAAGAAGTGATCCTCGGCGATCAGACGTCCGCTCAGGCGAAGTTCTACATCTTCACCTCAACGCATGCCGCCGCCCACTTCACCGGGGTCATCACGGACGACTTCACCTCTGAGTTCGATCCGTTCTCTCCGCAGTTCGGCGAAAAGTTCTCCCCGGCCAATCTCCCGGTGTCCGTCCGGGACTTCAACGGCAACGAGATCAACCGCATTTACTCGGATCAGTGGGGCTCATATGACGGCTTGAACTACTCCACGTGGGAAGTCAATCCGCCGAACCCGACCGGGTACTCGCCGACGATGATGGTCTTGTGCATGAACGACCGCGGCAACGGCACGACGCCGGATGCCTTGTTCAACCCGAACTACAGCCAGTTCTGCTACGAACTGCCGTTCATGCCTGGGCAGACCGGGTACTTCGATACGCCGGTCACACCGACCGCCGCGTTCGCGAGCGCCGGTTACAACAATCCTGACTGCGCGTATCCAAACGCTACTCCGGCCATCAAGGAAGTGGACGGCGACGGCGTCGGTCCGTGGGTCAGCGTGCCCGGCCACACGCTCACCATCACGGCTCTGGGCGACCAGTTGGTGAACAACAACGCCTACTCCGGGCCAGCCGCGACAACGGCTCCGTTCAACCAGAAGTTCATCACCCGCCACTACGGGTTCGGAACTACGAAGGGAACGGTAACCATCGGCGGAAAGAACGCGGGTATTGGTAGTTGGAGCGACACGCAGATCACAGTCACCGTGCCCGGAAGCGTTCCGCGATGCGCTTTGCAGCAGCAGACGCAGTACGGAGGCCCGGGCGGCTCCGCCACCGCCGCTGCACTCTGCGGCGAGCTTGTGGTCACCGCAGCGAACGGCCAGCAGTCGATTGACACGGTCAACGTGACAGTCGGCGGAAAGGCGCCAACCCGCGTGACCAGCGGCACCATTCAGGCCGCCATCGACGCCGCTTCTCCGGGCGATCTGATCATCGTGCCGCCGGGCGTCCACAAAGAAATGTTGTTGATGTGGAAGCCTGTTCGTCTGCAGGGTGTTGGAGCTGCGTCCTCTGTCATCGACGCAAACACTCAACCGGCTGGCAAGATGGATCCCTGGCGGCATCAGGTCAACTGCCTCTTCGGCCTGGCGTTGAACGGCCAGCCGTACAGCGGTCAGAATCCGTACGACCCGAGCGGGACATTGAGCTGCCCGGGCACCGGCTGGAAGTACTACACCGCCGCACCGCAGAACCCGCAGGTGGACCGCCTGCCTCTGGAAGGCGTCCTCGGCTGGGACACCACGGTCAACGGCAACCTGGCGCAGTTGTTGCAGGAGCCGACTTTGATGGGCGCCTATGAAGGCGCGGCCATCACGGTTCTTTCCAAAGGCGTGAACACGCACGGAGCGTCGGGCTATTACGGTAGCGGCGCCGAGTCAGCGTTCCCGACGGGGACCACGGTTCTCACCGCGTCGGACTGCACCACGTCGCGCACGAACCAGACGAACCCGTATCCGAGCAATCTCCAGTGCAACCCGTCGCGCATTGACGGTTTGGGCATCACCGACAGCTCTCAGGGCGGCGGCGGCATCTTCGTCCACGCCTGGGGCCACAATCTGGAAATCGCGAACAACCGGGTTTACAACAACACCGGCACTCTGACCGGCGGCATCACCGTCGGCCAGGGCGAATCGCCCGACGCTTATCTGGCCGGAACCCCGGCGGACTCCGATCCGGGTTCGTGCCAGACCAGCAACGTCGCGAACGCACAACTGCCGTACTGCTTCGATTTGAACGTGAATGTGCACAACAACTCGGTCACGCTGAATTCGTCGATCGGTGACGAGTTGTTCTCCGCCACGCCGGCTGGCGCGGGCGGCGTCACGTTCTGCACCGGCGCCGACTACTACCAGTTCCGCTACAACTGGGTGTGCGGCAACCTGAGCACGGGTGACGGCGGCGGCGTCGTCCACATCGGGTTCATCTATAACGGTGACATCGAACACAACTGGATTCTGTTCAACCAGAGCACGAATCCGACCGTCCCGGCCAACGGCGGCGGACTAATTGTCATGGGCGCGCCACCTGACGGGACTCCGCCTGGAGCTCCCGCCGGCACGGAATGCGGCGGCACTGTGGCTGACGCGGACTGCACACCGGGACTCAGCGACGGCACCGGCCCGAACCTGCTGATCAACGCCAACCTGTTCCTCGGCAATGCGGCCGAGAGCGGCAGCGGCGGCGGCATCCGTTTCCAGAGCGTCAACGGAACGGAGGTCGCGACCTTCCCGAAGACGCCCACGCAGTGGAACTCGGCCAACGTGACCAACAACATCATCGTCAACAATGTTGCTGGGTGGGACGGCGCGGGCATCGCCTTACAGGACGCCCTGGCCGTCAACATCGTGAACAACACGATTGCGTCGAATACCACGACGGCCTCCTCGGGAGTGCTGTTCAACACCCTGGGCGCTCCACTGTCCAGTTCCCCTGGCGGCGGTAACCAGACATCCACCACCACGGCTTCGGCGCCGCAACCAGCCGGACTGGTGGCCATCGGACACAGCCCGCAGTTGCTCACTTCCCTTGTGGGGGTGACGCTGACTTGCCCGACCAACCATCCGAATTGCGCCAGCATGTCGTATCCATACCTTGCGAACGACGTGTTCTGGCAGAACAGCTCGTACTACATCGGCGTTGGCGCGCTCAGTGCGGCCTACCAACAGAATGTGGTCACGCTGTACAACTCGTTCACTACAACGCCGGCTCCAAGCCAGCCGTCAACGGACGCGACGTCCGGTAACGGCGGCGGTGTCATCATCACCGGCGGCACCGGCGCCTGCGTGGCGGCGAGTTTCTGGGATATCGGCGTACGTGGCGACACCGGACCGACCAACCACGGCTCCGGATTCACGCTCGCTCCAACCTACTCTGTGCTGACCGACGCGGCGGATTATCCGGCGGGCCACAACTTCGCCACTAATCCGACGTTCGTCAGCCAGTACTGCAACGGCTCGCGAGTTCCTCCGGAATTCGGCGGTTCGGGCTGGCAGGTGCCTCCAGGCATTTCGGACGCCACCGTGCCTAACCCGATCTTCAACCTTCAGCCGGCCGCGACGGTCGACGAAGGCAACAACTGGATCAACCTCAGTTGGGGCCCGCTGGCACTCGTTGGGCCCAGCGGCAACACGCTCGGCAATTACGCTTTGGCAACCGGGTCGCCAGCCATCGACGCAATTCCGAACACCTCGCCGACCTTCGCTCAGGCTCCGTCAACCGACTTCTTCGGCAACCCCAGGCCCGATCCTGGTTCGCCGCGGAGCATCGACGTCGGCGCTGTGGAATTCCAGGGAGCTGGCGCCGGACCCTCCGCCAGCGTAACTGGTGGTCCGTTGGCGTTCGGCAATGTCGCCGTCGGACAAACGAGTCCATCGAAGACCTTGACTCTGAACAATACGGGAGCAGGCGCCCTGACGGGCATCACGCTCGCGTTCTCGTCGCCACGCTTCTCCCGTCCGGCCGGCGCGGCGGGCGGCACGTGCGGCACGACTCTGGCAACCGGGGCCACTTGCACGATCAATGTCGTGTTCTCCCCAACCGCAACGGGTGCCGTAACCGCAACGCTGACCATCACTTCAAACGTCAGCGTCACCGGATCACCGGTTACCCTGACCGGAACCGGCGTGGCGGCAGTTGTCAGTGCATCGCTCACTCCGGCAACCTGGGCTCCGGCCCACGCCCGCAACTGCCCGGGCACAACCCTGGCCCAGATCGCAGCTTGCGCGCTTGACCCCGCACAGCTCTTCACGTTGACCAATACCGGCAACGTGCCACTGACGGGCATCACGCAGGGAACCCTGTCGGGCGCCAACGTAGCCGACTTCTCCGTCGTGCGAGCCCTTTCAACCTGCGGACCGACGGGCAACGGCCAGTTGGCCGGATTGACCACCCTGGCGCCTGGCGCTTCCTGCGCCGTCACCGTCCAGTTCAAGCCACTGACTGCTGAAGCCGCCGGTACTAAGACGGCAACGCTGTCAGTTACTGACCTGGCCGGAACGCAAACCTCGGCCTTGACTGGTACGGCGCAGTAACATTGCGCCGCGCGGGCCAAGCATAGCCCCGATGCTGCTCGCGGGTCTCCCGCGAGCAGCATCCTTTTCGAAGCCGGTACGCGACATTCATCGCAAGAGGTTCAGAACGGAAGAAGATGAAACGCGCAAACACACGGCTGGCAAGTGTCAACTCCGCCGTCTTCTTCACGCGAGCACACGCGAAACGGCGCAAGCAGGCGCGCCGGGTCCGGCAAATCGCGTGGCCGCGATTTCTTGCAGCAATCTGGATCGACGAGGGGCCACGGAACATCCAGAGAGCAAGCGGTCACTGCCACGGGTCGCGCCCACAATCCAATCTTCCGGCCGGACCCGACGGCACGGACCACGCCGTGGCTGGCTGAGCGTTTTGACGCAAGGTCTTTCGGAATCGTCCGCAGTGAATCAACAGAGGGGCCGTCAACCATGAAGAGTCGTGAGATCGCCATCACCGCCCGGTCAACGTTGCTTGCCAGCGCAATTGGAATCTGCATTCTCTCTACGCCGCTGCCAGGCCAAACCGCACAGCAGCAGTCCGCGCCCGCGGCCGTCACCGCGCACCAGCCAGTCACATACCGGCCGAGCCACTTTCCGAAACGTGCGGGATTGCACTACGGGCTCGTGTGGGGCGTCGACGCGCTATCGGTGAAGCTCGCTGAGTCAGGCGAGATGGTCCGGTTCACGTACCGGGTTCTCGACGCCGACAAAGCAAAGACGCTGAATGACAAGAAGCTCGAGCCCTATCTCATCGATCCGAAAGCGCACGTCAAACTCGTGGTCCCATCCCTTGAAAAGGTCGGCCAGTTGCGCCAGAGCAGTACGCCGGAAGCCGGACGGGCATATTGGATGGCCTTCTCGAACAAAGGCCGTCGGGTAAAACGCGGCGATCTGGTGAGCGTGGTGATCGGCCAGTTTCACGCCGACGGTCTCATCGTGGAGTAGTCCGTAGCGGGCGGCGACGCCGCTCAAGCTCAACGGCATATCAGTGGGGTTCGGGATCTTTCGCAAGAAAGTACAAATGAGGACGCAAAACATGTTCCGACTGGCACCTGGAAGCTACATTACGTTGGCCGTTGCCATCGCGCTTGCTGCCCAACAGATGAGCGCGCAATCAGCGCCGCAGTCTGGTCTCTCTGCCGCGGCAATCGTGGACAAGAACGTCGCGGCGCGAGGCGGCCTGCAGACGTGGCGCGCCGTCCGGACAATGTCACTGGCCGGAAAGCTCGGCGCCGGAGGAAATCAGCGGCAGGCACTCCCCGCGCCGGGCGACCACCATGGCACGACACGAATGGTGGCGCCGTCCCGGCCCACCGAAGAGATCCAACTGCCGTTCGTCATGGAATTGGAGCGCCCCCGCAAGATGCGTTTCGAACTGCAGTTTGCGGGACAGACGGCCATTCAGGTATACGACGGCAACAATGGCTGGAAGGTGCGGCCGTTTCTAAACCGCCGCGTCGTTGAACCCTACAGCGCGGAGGAGGCCAAGATGTCGTCCATGCAAGCGGACCTTGACGGTCCGCTGGTCGACTACGCCGCCAAGGGCAGCAAGGTCGAACTCGACGGCATGGAGAAGGTCGAAGACCGTGACACCTACAAGATTAAGCTCACGATGAAGAACGGCACCGCGATTCACGTGTGGATCGACGCGCAGACCTTCCTTGAAGCCAAGATGGAAGGCCAGCCCAGGCGGCTCGACGGCGCCGACCATCCCGTGGAAGTGTACTTCCGCGACTACCGCGCAGTGAACGGCCTGCAGATCCCGTTCCTGCTCGAGACGCGAGTCCTCCCTGTGGCTCATACAGCGTTGGGGGCGAAAGATCCACCGGTCCCGCCGGAGAAGACAGTCATCGAGAAAGTCCAGATCAATCCCAGAATTGATGAGGCGCGTTTCGCGAAGCCGGAGATTGCCATACAGACGACGAGCGCCAGATAAGCCGCGGACACTGAATGCCACCCCTGTGGCAGGTGGCATTTGGCCTTTGGAACGACCCGCGAGCAGGGTAGCACGGACCAGCCAATCTCAATCGCGTGCTTTGAGCGGCAGTTTGTGCCGTGCGGCGCGGCAAGGCAACGATTGAAGGCGTAGGGCTGCGCCGGTCCCGGAGCAAGTGAAGCTACGGGCCAACGCGGGATGCTGATTGGTGCGTTTCGCACTTGAGCCTGCGCGTCACGCTACGGGAAGCGGGTTGCTGGCCCCCTCTCAGCGTCCCGCTCCCGCCGTTTCGCGCAGGCCCAGCATCGGGTTGTGAGCAGGGATGAACCGACGCCCCGCCTGGAGAAACGACACGCGTCTGACGAGCTTCTTACGATGCCGAGATTGCTGACACTTCCCGGATGTGTGCTTCTCACCGTCCTCGCGGCGCGCGGCGGCGAGAGCGCGCCGGCGGCAGCACATCCGGATGGTGCAACCGCCACCGAACGGTGCCAGTCCGCCGTCCTCGGCAATGGGTACAGGATCCAGTTCACACGGCGCGAAATTGCGGGGGCGGAAACACGCTTGTGGCTCTGCGCCGGCGCGGGCTCAGGCTACATCGGAGTGCCAAGCGAGCAGATTCAGAGTATTGAGCCCTTGCCAGACGGCGCGCTCTCCTCGCCATCGGGCGACCATGCCGATGGCCAGCTTCTCCCGGCAGACGCAAAAAAGCACGAGGGTGGCGCGTTCACGGATCTGATTTCGAATGCCGCCGCGCGCCACGCCATCGATCCGGACTTTGTCGCCAGCATCGTGAAGGCTGAAAGCGGCTTCAATCGCGCAGCCATCTCGCCGCGGGGCGCGCAGGGCCTCATGCAACTGATGCCCGGGACCGCCGCGAGCCTCGGCGTTGGAGACGCTTTCGATCCCGCGGCCAACATAGAAGGCGGAACATCGCTGCTGCGCCAATTGCTCGACCAGTACGGCGGCAATGCGCAAAAGGCGCTTGCTGCCTATAACGCCGGCCCCGGCCGCGTAAAGCAGTTCGGTGGCGTGCCGCCGTTCCGCGAGACTCGCGACTACATCATTCGCGTCATTGAAGACTACAACCGCAAGAAGCTGCAGCAGGCCGGACAGACGGCAACCTCCAGCAAGTAGGCCTTCCCTTCCAGCATTCGCCCGGCCGTCGCGCGATTCCGGCAAACGAGTGAGCAGTGCAGCGGACTGGCAGAGCGCCGTACGGTCTTCCCTCCCCTACCGCGCTTCGTTCAAGCTAGTGGCACAGCCGCTGCACGGCCTGGCCCGCGACCGCAGCAGTCCAGAATCGCGCGCTCTGACCGCAGAGACGAGTTCGCCGCGCCGGTAGTCACGGCCGGCACATAGCGGCGTCAGTTATTCGGCGGGTTCGTCGTAGGAGTCGCCGGCGTTGCGGTCTGCCGTGTCTGCTGAATCATCTGCGCCCGCTGCTGGTACATCTGCTGGAGTTGCTGGCTGATGCTCTGCTGATCGAGCGACGCCGGCGGAGGAACCGGCGCTGTTGGCGGGACATTGGTCTGCATGATCGGGACCGAGGTAGAAGGCATAGACGGGCTCGCCGGCGCTGGAGCGGCCGGCGTCGCGGGTGTATGCCCGGCATCCGGAGCAGGACCATCCGCGGGCGCGGATACAGCCGCGCTCTCCTGCTGCGCCGCGGGCTCCAAAACAGCCTCGGCCGCCGCCCTCGCATACGGACTGCGGATTGAACGCGACGCGACTTCCATGCGGCTGCCCCGCGCCGTCTTCTTTTCGCGCGGCATCAGCAACACGCTCTGGATCTTGTCCGGATCGCCGTCGGACGCGGACAACACATAGTCAAAGGTCGAATCGCTCAGCAAGTCGGCAAGAACCTCGCGTGCCGTGCCGGGCCCCACCTCAACCAATGGCATCTTCTCAGCGCTTGCGCCTGGCGGCACGTCGAACTTTACACCGGTCAGACTCGCGACCTTCAACAACACATCGGCCAGCGTCACGTTGAAAGCGCGGATGCTGAGCTGGCCGTCCACGTACGCGAACACGGGAGCCGCTCCGGAAGCGCTCGCCACTGGAGAAGCCGGCGCGGGGGAGGAAGCGGGCGTTGCACCGGCGCCGGCCTGTGACGGACTTCCCGGCACGGCCGTCGCCCGCATACCCGGCTCCAGGCATAAGAACGTCCCCAACACCGCTCCAGCACTTGCCAATCCGCGCCAATCCCAACGTTGCCGCGGATTCCGTACAACGCCTGTCGCCGCTCCGGGCGTCTCCGGCGTCGTGCTTCGATCTGTAGCTTCGCTCATACGTCTGCTCCTCGAAACCACCGCTCCGCTCAGCGCTCGGGCGACTCCTGGGACTGGACGGAAACTTGCCAGCCCCATTGCGCCGCCGGGCTCCCTTCGGGTTTCAGCTCGACAGCCTCCGGATCGTTTTCCGACCTTGCGCCGCTTGGCAGCGACCGCCACTTCCAGATCTCGTAGAGCGCGGGGTACACCATCAGCTCAAGCACGAACGACGTCGCAATGCCGCCGACCATCGGCGCCGCAATGCGCTTCATCACATCGGACCCGGCGCCCGTAGCCCACATGATCGGGAACAGCCCGATGCAAGTGGTGGCGAACGTCATGAACTTCGGCCGCACCCGCTTGGCGGCTCCGTAGACAATTGCCTCGCGCAGTTCGCCGAGGGTTCGCAGGCGGCCCTCGCGTTTGGCCTGCTCGTAAGCAAGATCGAGATACAGCAGCATGAAGACGCCCGTCTCGGCGTCAATCCCCAACAGTGCAATCAGCCCCACCCACACGGCGACGCTCATGTTGTAGCCCGCCCAGTAAAGGAACCAGATCGCGCCGACCGCCGAAAATGGAACCGCGAGCAGAACGATCGCCGTCTTGGCCGCGGAACGCGTGTTGAGGAACAGCAGAAAACACGTCAGGAGCAACGTGACGGGTACAACCAGCTTGAGCTGCTCTTCAACCCGTTCAATCGTCTCGTACTGCCCGCTCCAGGAAAGCGAGTAACCGGCGGGCAGCTTCAGTTGAGCCCGCAAAAGCTGACCCGCTTCGCGCACGTAGCTCTCCGCGTCACGGCCTTCGAGATCCACGTAGACATAGCCCGTCAACAAGCCGTTTTCGTTGCGGATCATCGCCGGCCCGGTCGTGAGTCCGATCTTCGCCAGATCGCTCAACGGTACTTGCCGCGAACCCGCCGCCGCGACAGGCAGATGGCTGAGCGCATCGGGATCGCTACGGAAATCGCGCCCGTAACGGACGTTCACCTGATAGCGTTCGCGCCCCAGTAAGATCGTGCTGACGTTGTCGCCGCCGATGGCGTTCTCCACCGTGCGCTGCGCATCCTCGATGCTGATCCCATAGCGCGCCAGACGTTCGCGGTCCCATTCCAAATCGACAAAGTACCCGTCGGCTGCACGCTCCGCGAGCACCGTGCGTGTGCCGCGCACGTCTTTCAACAGCGTTTCGGCGGCGCTGCCGATCTGCTGGATCTGCTGCAAATCCGCGCCACTGATTTTGAGCCCCACCGCTGTTCGCACACCGGTGCTCAACATGTCGATCCGCCCCCGGATCGGCATCGTCCACGCATTGTTGACGCCGGGCAATTTCAATGCGGCATTCATCTCGCTGATCAACGCGTCGCTGGAAATCGTGTCGGGCGTGATATGCCGGAACACCCGCTTCGCCCATTCCGGTGCCCACGACGAATACCATGTGTCGACATGCCGCCATTGTGAGCGCGGCTTCAAGGTGATCACCGTCTCCAACATGGACAACGGAGCCGGGTCGGTCGCCGTTTCCGCGCGTCCCGCTTTGCCGAGCACGTGATCGACCTCCGGGAACTGCTTGAGGATCTGATCGCTGACCTGAAGCAACTGGCCGGCCTGACGGATGGAAATGCCGGGCAGAGTGGTGGGCATGTACAGGACCGAGCCCTCGTCGAGCGGCGGCATCGCCTCCGTTCCAAGCCCGGTAAAGACCGGAATCGTGACCGCAATCAAGGCCAAAGCCGCGCTGACGACGAGCCACTTCCAGCGCAGGGTCCATCGGACTACCGGCTCGTACAACCGGATCATCCAGCGGCTTACCGGGTGGTTCTCTTCGCTGCGCACATGGCCGACCAGCAGGCCATTCACCATCCGGCACAGCCACGCCGGACGGAAGTCGAAGCGATCCATGCGCGTCAACAGCAACCGCAGCGCGGGATCCAGCGTCACCGCGAGCAGCGCCGCGACCAACATCGTCAGCGTCTTCGTATAGGCCAACGGGCGGAATGTCCGTCCCTCCTGCGCCTGCAGTGTCAGCACCGGCAGAAACGAGATCGCAATCACGAGCAACGAGAAGAATGTCGGCCGGGCCACCTCTTTGATCGCGGCGGTGACAACCGCGCGGCAGTCTCCCTGGCGTCCGTTCCGCTCCCACAACTCGAGCTTCTTGTGCGTCTGCTCGACCACCACAATCGAGGCATCGACGAGTTCGCTGAACGCAATCGCCACACCAGCCAGCGACATGATGTTGGCGCTGACGCCCAGCATGCGAAATGGAATGAAGGCCAGCAGCACGGCCACTGGCATCGTCAGAATCGGAATCGCCGCGCTGGGGAAGTGCCATAAGAAGACCAGGATCACCAGCGCCACGGTGATGACCACTTCGAGGATCGTCTCCCGCACCGTGCCGATCGTATTGTTGATCAACTCGGAGCGGTCGTAGACGGGCACCAGCTTTACGCCCGCCGGGAATCCCGGTTCGACTTCCTTGATCTTGGCCTTGACGCGGTTGATGACATCCAGTGCATTCTCGCCGTTGCGCATGACGACGATCCCGGATACAACTTCGCCCGTGCCGTCCAGATCGGCGAGCCCGCGCCGCAGGTCCGGCCCGAGCGAGACCTGCCCGACGTCTTTGACGCGAATCTGGGAGCCGCTCTCGCTGACGCTCAGCGGGATGTTCGCGAAGTCATCGAGCGAACGCGCGTAACCGCGGCCGCGCACCATGTACTCCGTGCCGCCGAACTCCATCAGCCGCCCGCTCGCTTCCACGTTGCCGCCGCGCACGGCCTCCACCACACGGCTGACCGGAATGCCATAGGCGCGCAAACGGTTCGGGTCGAGGTTGACCTGATACTGACGGGCGTATCCGCCCACGGGCGCGACCTCCGCAACGCCCGGCACCGAGCGGAGGTAATAGCGCAGGTACCAATCCTGATACGAGCGCAGGTCCGCCAGGCTGTGAGTGCCCGAGCTATCAACCAATGCGTACTGGTAGATCCATCCCAAAGCGGTCGCGTCGGGCCCGAGTTCGGTCTTCACGCCTTCCGGCAAACGCGGGAGAACGCTTGAGAGATACTCCATGATGCGCGAGCGCGCCCAATACAGGTCGGTGCCATCTTCGAAAATGACGTACACGTAGGAGTAGCCGAAGTCGGAGTATCCGCGGACGGTCTTCACCTTCGGCGCGCCCAACATTGCCGTGACGATCGGATACGTCACCTGATCTTCGACAACGTCCGGACTGCGGTCCCAATGCGAATAGATGATGACCTGCGTGTCGCTCAGGTCCGGGACGGCGTCGAGCGGCAGCGTCCTAAGCGCCCACCAGCCGGCGATACAACCGATCGCGGCCAGAATCAGCAACGCGAATTTGTGCTCAATGGAAAAGTCGACGATCCAGCTAATCATCGTCATCTCCCTTGTGCTTCGCGCCTTCTCCGGCGAGTCCGCTCTGGAACGCCTGCTTGCATTGCCCGGAACAGAAGTAATAAACCGTGCCGCGATAGGCCAGTTTGTTACCCGCCGCGGCCGCCTTGGCCGAGTCGATCAGCATGCCGCAGTTCGGGTCCTTGACCATGCCCGTCCGCGCCGTACCGGCCAGCGGAGCCGGGCGCTTGTTCGCGACAGGCAGCGCCGGAAGCCGGAGCGATGGATTCTTCAGCCGGCTTTCCGAATCGACAAGGAACGTGGCGGTAGCGACCACGCGCTCCCCGGGGCGGATGCCGCTCACGATCTGGACACGCCCACCGGAGCGCCAGCCGGTCTCAACGGCGCGCGGCTCAAAGACGCCATCCCCGTGCTCAACGTAAACGCGCGCGCCGGCGCCGGTGTCGATCAGAGCATCGGCCGGCACGCTGATGCCGGCCTGTAATTGGACCGGCAGTTCCACGTCGACAAGCATGTCCGGCCGCAACATCAAATGCGGATTGTCCAACTCCAGCCGCAGCTTAACGGTTCCTCCACCGGGCTGAGATTCCGGCAGACTGTCGGCAACGCGGGCAATCAATTGTCGTCCCGCGTCTTTCAGAATGACCTTGGCTGTGCGGCCAGGACTCAGAGCCATTGTGTCCTGTTCGTCGATCTCCGCTACGACCCACACCTGGCTCAGATCGGCGATCCGGTAGAACTCCATGTTGCGTTCGAAGTGTTGGCCGGCCGTGATATTCCGGGCGAGGATGAACCCGTCGGCGGGCGCGACAACATCGATGTTTTCCGGAAGCTGACGGTTATCGGCAATGAGCTTGATCTGCGCGTCGCTCATGCCGAGATTGCGCAGCCGGTCGGTGTAGCCCTGCACACTGCTCACGCCCTGTTTGGCGACGGCGCCCGGAAAGGGAAAGCTCTTTGCTCCGTCCTTGCCAGTGGAGCCCGGCACGCGCTCGGTCGCAGCCAGAAATCCCGAAGCCGTTGACAGGAAATCGGGCGAATAGTAGGTTGCCAGCTTCTGGTCTTTCTTGACGAACGTACCGGCGGAGTCGGAGTACGTTTCCTTGATGAAGCCGTCAACGCCAGGGTTCACCCTGTACACCCGCGTATCCTGCGGAACGACGCGCCCGACAACCCGCACGGCCCGCGCCACGCCCGAACGTTCCACTGTGGCGAGTTTAATGCCCAACAGCCGTTGCGTTGCGCCGTCGATGGTGACAGTCCCGGGCGGGACATGCGTGGCTAGTTGCACACGCCCTTCGTCATCAGCAATGACCGGTTCGAGCGGCATCCCGCAGTCCGGTGCGATGCCCGGCTTGTCGGAACGGTAGGCGGGATGCATCGGATCCACATAATAGGCGACGTGGTGCGCCACCTTTCCACTCCGCGTCCCATGTGAGTGAAAACGGCCCAGCCCGTAGGCGGCGGCAAGCCCTACGACCACGGCTATCGAGACACCGATCCTCCGCATCTGGCGCACCCCCTTCTTCGCCCTCGCCGCCCCGGCCGATTGGCCGTGCCAGTCCCAGGCACCGCGCCAGGCCTGCGGGAACGTTCACTGCAGCGTCTCTCAATCTAAAGTCCATCCCGGAACGACGGGCAACTGATCATGATGAGCATCCCGCGGCCCAACGTCTTTGCCGCCGCGCAAAAGCATCGCCGCCAGGGATCGCAACGCCGGAGACAAAGCGGCGCGCATTGCGGCCTTCTTTCCGCCGCGCCCTCCACCTGGCCGCTCTACGCGGCGCTAGTCGAAAACCTGCAGCAATGACTGAACATCGCAAACGGCCACGGCCTCGCGGCTCGGCCGCACCATCCCGCGCTCTTCCCACGCGGAGAGCAAGCGGCTCACCGTAAACAGCGTCGTGCCGGTCATGTCGGCCAGCTCCTGCCGTGAGAGCGCCACCACGACAGCCCCGCCGGCAGGCTGCCCGATCTTCGCGGCCAAGCGCGCAAGCTGTCGGGCCACGCGCGGCCCGACTCTTTCCGTGGCGACTTCCCGGAAGCGTTCTTCGAGTTCCAGCGTGTACTCTCCAAACACCTGGACCATGTTGCGGTACAAGACCGGGTACCGCCGCGCCAGCGTACTGAATGTGGGCGCATCCCAGACGAGCGCGTTGCACAGGCGGAAAGCCTGCGCCGTCGTGGAGTGCTTGCCCGTTGAAAAGAGACACACAGGATCCACAACGTCGCCGGGCACGCCCATGCGCAGAATAGCTTCGGTGCCGCTCCGTCCAAGCTGGGTAATCTTGGCGTAACCCGAGGTCAGCAGCAAGGCGCGCTGTATCGGATCGCCTTCCCGGTAGAGCGTCTCGCCACGCGCAAAGCTCCTGGTCCGCGCGGCAGAACAGATCTCTCTGGAGTCGCCCGGAAGGATCCCGGCAAACAGGCGCATGGGGACCATCACAGCGCCTGGATGACTCTTCTCATGCAAGTGGCCGGCGGGCTTCAACAAGCCCCCGCCGCCGAGCCGGCCGTAGTCGAGCCCGTCAAACCGTTTCGCTTCACTGTTTGTTATCTCCACACCACACCCCCGCTAATCCGGCCGTATTTCATCGATCGCCGGAGCCTTCCTGAACCCCGGCTGACTTGTCGACGTGGAAGCGCTTCTCGCGCTGTCGGAAGCCCGGCGCCGTTTGCCGCCGTCCGCACCCGTGCTTGCCTCCCGGATGCTCGCACCCGGTTCCCCCCCTCAATGGCACACAGTCCCGCGCAACTGCCAGCGCAACTCAGCACTGCTGCTTCGACATCCTCCTGGCGAAAACGTGAAGGGAACCCGCCTGTCACCCTCGGAAAGTGCGGGCACGGAGGTCACCAGCCCGTAGAGATCATTTTCTTGTTTCTTGCTTATTTCACCCCGGGCCCTTGCGAACTGCGTCGCCTGGCGGCCGCCACGGCCGGAGGCAATCCGCGTCACAGGATCAAGGGCAGCCGGGACGATCGTTGTCGCGTCCAAGATGCGTGCGCGCCCGGCGCCACGATACCGCCAAGCCCCACCTTGCAACGGCGCGATCTGAGCCGCCGCCAAGGCAGCCGCGACTCTCTGTTGTCTTTCGCAAGGTGATGCGGACGTTGCTGCTGGCTGCTCGATTCGTCCGTCGCTGGAGCGAACGTGCCCCGTCCAGGACACAGCTTGTCGCAAGGCAAAGGCCCCCCCTGGCCTTTCCGACGAGTCAAGTTACATTTTCCAGCTTTTCTCTGGATCCCCTCTAAGTAGAAAACTATGAGCGCCTAACAGTGCCTGCGCTAAGCAACAGATGCGGGTGATTCAACGCACGGTGCAACAATTGCAACTTTTATCCTTGCGTTGAATTCATCAACACTCTATAGTGCCAGTACCGCACTCATACCAGTACTATTCATATGAATAAGAGCCCGGCGAGTCCGTGGTCTCCTCTTTCCCCGGCTTGCCAGGGCAGCCTGCATGTGGCGAGTGAACTTGCCCCAAACAGATTGCGGCGGACGACGGGAGTCCGGTTGCTCCTCCCGCGAAATCCCAGCGCCCCTCACGATCTCGCTCCACCTCCATCGCCGCCCGAACAAAGCCGGCGAAGTGGTAACTGGAACAACGTCGCCTAAGTGCAGAGAAATGTCAAGTTTTCTTTTCGGCCCATCGCGCAGCCTGTCCGCCCCGCGCCGAGTCGCCCGATAGGAATCGACGCGCTCTCCATGATTGAACGAGCAGCGAGAATTCACCAGCGGTTGAGCCGGCCGCGACCTCGACTCGAGAGCCGGCCAATCCGCCGTCGCTGAGCCGGCTGCTCACTGAGCCGGTGGCGAATACGCTCCCCGCGCCTCAAATTTGCGCCACAGCAAACAAGCGCGCCGATCAATGCGGCAAGAATAAGTGATCTGGGAATCGAAAGTGGAGCAAGCGAGTCTAATAACGCACTATGGTTTTGAGTCAGAAGGCGGTTCTCCCACTGTTCGTGGCAGCGCTGTGTCTTCCCGCCAACGCGGACCACGCAAACGACGCTTATAAGCGCGGAGTCCGAGCGGAACGCCAGTTGGATTATGATGCCGCTTTCGGATACTACAAGCAGGCCTACGCGCTGGCGCCGAAGAACGCAAAGTACTTCGGGGCCTACACGCACTCGCGCTTCACGGCGGCATCGCAGCACATCCACACCGGCCAGGTCCTGCGCAACACCGGCGCCCTCACGGAAGCACTGGCGCAATTCCAGCGCGCCGCGGAAATCGACAGCACCAATTTCTTCGCGCAGCAGGAACTGCGGCGCACCGCCGATATACTGCGCCGCCAGGAACGGCAGAAGTCAGCTCCTCCGGCGGAGGCTCCGCCCCTGAAGCTGCCCGAAGATGCCATGAGAGCCATTGAGTTGAAGCCGCTGTCCAGCGCCGCCATTACGCTGCACATGACCGCCGACACCGACGTAGCGTACCGGACGATCTGCAAACTGGCCGGGGTCAATGTCGTTATGGATCCGGAATACCGCCCGGAGAAGCTCTCGGTTGATCTCACCGACGTCACGCTGAACCAGGCGCTGGACATGATCCGGCTTCAATCGAAAACGCTCTGGCGACCGGTACTGACGAATACGATCTTCGTCACGACGGACTCGCCGGCCAAGCGCAAGGAGCTGGAACAGAACGTCATGAAGACGTTCTATCTCCGTAATATTTCGACGCCCAATGAATTGCAGGAAGCGGCCAGCATGGTCAAACAGATCCTGGACGTCAACCGTGTTCAGGTGCTGCAGGAGCAGGACGCTCTCATCCTGCGCGGCACGCGCGACCAGATGCTGCTGGCGGAGAAGCTCCTGGCCGATGTTGACAAACCGAAGTCCGAGGTTGTGCTCGACATCGCGGTGATGGAAGTCAGCCGCGATCGTATTCGCACGCTGGGAACGACCGTTCCCACTTCGACCAATGTCGGTTACCTGCCCTCGATGAGCACATCGAGCGGCAGCGGCTCGGGTACGGCCACCAGCGGCGCGGTCAATATCGGCAGCTTCGCCATCGGCGTGCCAGGTACGTCGTTTACCGCGCTGGCGACCGACAGCAATACGAAGATTTTGCAGAGTCCGCAAATCCGGGCACTGAACGACCAGAAGGCCACGTTGAGAATCGGCGACCGCGTGCCGATCGCCACCGGCTCGTTCCAATCCGGGCTTGTCGGCGGAGGCTCAATCAGCCCTCTGGTCAATACCCAGTTTCAATACCTCGACGTCGGCGTAAATATCGATATCACGCCGCATATTCATTCCGACCACGAGGTCACGCTGAAGATGGTGCTCGAGATTTCTTCCGTGACGGGCACGGAGAACATCGGCGGCATCACGCAACCGGTCATCGGCCAGCGCCGGATTGAGCACGAAAGCCGGCTCGTGGATGGCGAGGTCAATCTCCTGGGCGGCATTCTGAAGGACACCGAAACTCAGTCGATGAGCGGTTACCCGTGGATCAGCCGGATGCCGATCCTTAAGTACCTGTTCTCGCAGGAGAACAAGGAGCACACCGAAAACGAGATCATCTTCGCCGTCACGCCGCACATTATCAGGTCGCTGGAAGTGACGGAAGATAACGACCAGATGATCGCCGTCGGCACCGGGAACGCGACGGAGTTGCGCCGCAACACGGCGCCGGCCCAGCCGTCCGGGTCTTCGGCCCATCCGGCCACGCCCGCCAAGTCGCAGCCCCCGGTGCAACAGAAACCGGCGGGAGAACCGGTGCCGCCGGGCTCGAGCCGCGGACCCACGCCGGCGCAGCCAGGCCCCCAAAACAAACAGGGCGGCGCCTGAACCCGCCGCTTACTCGACGAACTTCAGATCCTCTGGATCAAGCCGCGCCCGCTTGCCCGCGTGTTGCGCACCAGCGCAAGCACGACGAGCGCTGCGACTAAGGGCACAACACTCGCGCCGATCAACGCCGGCCGGAACCCGACGCGATCCGCAATATAACCGACAGCGTAGGTCGCGAGAATCGTACCCGCACCGCCCGCGGCGCCGCCCAGTCCGCTCACCGAAGCGACGGCTTCGGAAGCGAAGAGATCCGCGGGAAACGTATTCGCCATCGTTGAAAAAGCGGCATAGGAGAACGTCGCGACGCCAAAGCACAACGCGATCGCCGGCAAGCTCGAAGCAAAGGCAGCCGGAATCAGGAACAACACGCCGAGCCCGCCGGGAATCACGATCGCTTTGCGCGCCCAGCCTACGCTCCAGCCGCGATGGACCAGCCACGTGGAGACGGCGCCGCCGGTGTAGTTGCCCATGTCGGCCGCTAGAAATGGAATCCAGAACGCAATCAGGCTGTGCTCCAAAGCAAAGCCGCGCGACACCAGATAGAGCGCGAACCAGTCCGCCACGAAATACCACACGGGATCGGTGAGCGCCCGGCTGGCGATGGCGCCCCAGGTCTGGCGGTACCGGAGCAGATCCAGCCAGCGCACGCTCGCCGCCAGGCGGAGTTCATCACCAGCCGCTGCGCGGTCCCGCAGCAATGCAGCCTTCTCCTCCCCGGTGGTCCACGGGTGCTGCTCCGGCGGATAGTAGAAACGGCGCCACACCCAGAGCCAGAGCAGGCCCAGCGAGCCGGTGACGACAAACACCGGCTGCCAATGGCCCGTGGCCGTGTAGATGCCGATGACCAGCGCCGGCGCGACCGCGGCGCCGATGGATGAGCCGCTGTCGAAGATCGCCACCGCCAGCGCGCGCTCCCGCCGGGGGAACCACTCCGCAACCGCCTTCGTCGCGCCCGGCCAGTTGGCCGACTCGCCAATGCCGAGCAGGAACCGGAACCCGGCGAAGCTCTTGAGCCCTGTGGCGAGCGACGTCGCCATCGCCACCAGCGAATAGAAGCAGACGCTCAGGCTCAGGCCGCGGCGTGTTCCGAGCCAATCAATCACGCGGCCGCAGGTCGCCTGGCCGATCGTGTACGCCACACGGAAGGCAATCACGATCAGCGCGAAGTCCTGGTTGCTCCAGTGGTAGTCGCGCTTCAGGAAAGGCGCCAGCACCGAGAGCGTCTGGCGATCAAAGTAGTTGATGACGGTGGAAGCAAACAGCAGTGCGACCACCCACCACCGCACGCCGATCCGGCGGAGCGGCCGGCGCGGGCCGGTCACCACGGCCTCGCGGGATCACGCGGAAATCGCGGCGCCGCATGCAGTGCCATCTCTGCATTGAATCACAGACGGGCGGCAGGACGTCGCACTGCCTGCTATTGCGCCGGATGGGTAATCTGACTGAGCAGCCAGGCGTACTCGAAGGCGTCGTCCTTCAGGCGGTCGTACCGGCCCGAAGCCCCGCCATGACCGGCCGGCTCCATCTTGCATCGCAGCAGCAACGGATTGGAGCCGGTCTTCAGCGTCCGCAGACGGGCGACATATTTCGCCGGCTCCCAGTACATCACCTGGCTGTCGTGAAAACTCGTCGTCACCAGGATGGCGGGATACGCGCCTTTTTTCAGATTGTCGTAGGGGCTGTACGACTTCATATAGTCGTACGCCTCCTTCTCATTCGGGTTGCCCCACTCGAGATACTCTTCGATGGTCTCCGGCAGCGACGGGTCCATCATCGTGTTCATCACGTCGACAAACGGCACGCCGGCGTGCACGGCGCGAAACAGATCCGGCCGCAGGTTCACCACCGCGCCCATCAGCAGACCGCCGGCGCTGCGACCCTCGATTGCCAGCCGGTCTTTGGCCGTCCAGTTCTCTTTAATCAGATACTCGGCGCTGTCGATGAAGTCGAAGAACGTGTTCTTCTTGTTCATCAGCATGCCATTGTCGTGCCATTGGTCGCCCATCTCGTCCCCGCCGCGGATGTGGGCGATCACGTAAATCACGCCGCGGTCGAGCAGGCTCAGGCGCGAACTGGAAAACGCCGGCTGCATGCCGATGCCGTAAGAACCGTAGCCGTAAAGCAGCAGCGGGGCCGCGCCATCGCGTTTGACGCCCTTCTTGTAGACGATCGACAGCGGCACCTTCACACCGTCGCGCGCGACGGCCCATTGCCGCTCAGTGACATACTGCGCCGGATCGTAACCAAGCACCTCCTGGCGCTTCAGCAGCAGGGACATATGCACACCGGTGTTGTACTCGTAAACGCTCGGCGGAGTCACCAGACTCTGATAATTGAAGCGGTACGTCGTCGATTCATAATCCGGCGTGTCGCCGGGCGACACCGCGTAGACGGGTTCCGGGAAGGTGATGTCGAACCAGCTTTTTCTGGTGAAATCGAAGAGCCGCAGTTGCGTCAGGGCGTCCGCTTTCACGATCACCACGGCGAAGTTGTGGAACAGGTCGACCCCTTCGATCAGATCGCCATCCTTGGGCGCTACGAAGACCTTCCACTTCTTCCGCGGCATGGCGAGCTGGTCCTCGCGCACGGTCAGCAACTTGAAGTCCTTGGCCTCTTCATTCGTCCGGACGTAGAAGAGGTTTTCGCGATGGCCGATGTAGTACCGGATCTTCTTTTCGCGCGGCTGGAACACGGCAAACGGCTCGCCGGCCTTGTCCGTCGCCAGATAGCGGGCCTCGGTCGTGTCGGTGCTGTGGATGTTCAGGATCAGGTACTTCAGGTCGCGCGTCTTCGTCAGGTCGATGTTGTAGAGCGCGTCCTTTTCCTCGTAGACCGGCTCGTATTTGTCAGCGCCCAGTACGTGACGCCATACCTTGTCGGCGCGCTTGGTGGTTGCGTCCTCGGTCACCAGAAAAAGAGTCTTGTTGTCGGCCGCCCACTCCACGCCATCCACGCGCTCGAACGTGTCCTCGTAGACCTTGCCCGTCCGCAGGTTCTTCACATTCAGCGTGTACTGCCGGAACCCGACATAGTCGGTCGTATAGGCCATCAGGTTCTGATCGTCGCTGTAGGCGATCTGCCCGATGGCGAAGAACTGCTTGCCCTGCGCCAACTCGTTCGGGTCGAGCAGAATCTCTTCGTCGGCGTCCTGTGTGCCGTGCTTGCGGCAGTAGATGGGATACTGCTTTCCCTCTTCCACCCGCGTGTAGTACAGGTAGTCGCCACGGTGCGCGGGCACGCCCATGTCTGTCTGCTTGATGCGCCCCAGCATTTCTTTGTGGAGCGTATCCTCCAGCGGCTTCAGATTCTCCGTCGCCGCCGTGGTGTAGGCGTTTTCGGCTTCGAGGTATTGGGCGACGTCGGGATTCGTCTTCTCCCGCAACCAGTAGTAGTCGTCGGTGATGGTCTCGCCGTGACGCACTTCCTTATGCGGAACGCGCTTCGCGACGGGCGGCGCGGGTTGCGCCTGCAAAGCCAGACAAGCAGCCAGAATCAGGCCAGTGATGGACAAACGTGCGGAAAGCATGGGCATGAACACTTCTGATAGTAAGCCCGGCGGACGTTCATCCGCATCGTCTCAGGGCGCGCGTCTACATGTATTCCGGCGCCGGAATGCCCAGGATCTTGAGCGTCTGCTCGAGCTGCGTCCGGAAGTAGTTCGTCATCCACAGCAGGAACGTGCGCTTCTCCTCGTTCTCTTCCGCGAGCACGGGATAGTCGTGGTAGAACGTGTTGAACGACTGCGCCAGCGTGAAGGCGTACTTCGCCACCGCGGCCGGCTCGCCGCTCTCCAGCGCGCTCTCAATCGCCTTGAAGGCCTTCGACGCCGCCAGCAGCAGTTGCCAGCAGTTCTCATCGGCCAACTGGCGGCCCATCGCCTTTTCGTCGAGCACGGCGGCGAAGTCGGGAACCGCCATGCCGCGCTCTTCCAACTTATGGAAGATATTGCGCGCGCGCACGGCCGCATACTGCACGTACGGGCCGGTCTCGCCCTCGAAGCTCAGCGCCTCCTGCAAGTCAAAAGCGATCACGGTGTTGCGCGTGAACTTCAGCAGAAAATAACGCAGCGCGCCGACGGCGATATCGCGCGCAATGCCGGCGCGTTCGGCTTCCGGTTTATCCGCGTGGCGCGAATCCACTTCGTGACGCGCCTTCTCGATCAGCTTGTTAATCAGATCGTCAGCCTTGACGCCCAGCCCGAGGCGGCCCGAGACGAGCACGTACGGCTTCTGCTTGTCTTCGTCGCCGACCGGGATGTCCAGTTCGACACAAGTGCGCGGCGTGAGCGCGACCATCTCGTAACCAAAGTGGATCGACTTCTCCGCCTGCTCCTTGAAGCCCAAGGCGCGCAAACCGGCGACCACCACGTCCTGCAAGTAGGACTGGCGCGAGTCGATCACGTTGTAGACTTCCGTGCCCGCGCCGAAGTGCGGCTCCGCACCGTCGCCCGAATAGGGCTCGTGCGTGGCAACCCAGGCGACATGGCCATCGGCGTACGTGCGCAGCGGACGGTAGTGGAAATCCTTGCCCAGCAGGCCGAACTTCCACATCTGATAGGCCATGTCCTTGCCGACATAGGTGACCGTGCCGTTCGAGCGCACGATGACCTTGGAATCTTCTTCGTCCGCGTTCTCGCGGAAGTGCGAGCCGGCCATCACCCAGCAGCCCGCGTTCTTGCCTTCCTTTTCGAAGTAGATGGCGCCGCGCTGTTTCAGCAATTCGAAGGCTGTCGCCCAGAACTGCAAGTACAGGATCTCGCTCTCACGCGGCAGGACGTCATATTCGATGCCCAGCCGCAGCATCGTGTTCAGATGGCACTCGACAATCGCGTCGGCGATCAGATGGCCCAATTCGGCGACGACGCCCTCGTCATGCTCGATATCGTGCAGCGCATCGCGCTGCCACTGCTTCGCTTCCGGGTGGTCCTTGTAGTACTGCGACGTGTGCGCGTAGAGATCCCAGCAATAGTAGTCGAACTTGCCGGCGGCGATCAGCTTGCGCACGTCCTCGGGCGTCTTGTGCTGCAGCTTGTGGAATCCGACCACGACGTCGGCGACCTGCACACCGGTGTTGTCGATGTAGTTCTGGACCTCGACCTTGCGGCCGCAGGCGCGCAGCATGCGCACGAAGGTGTCGCCCAGTACGGCATTGCGCAGGTGGCCGATGTGCGCGGCCTTGTTCGGATTGATGTTGGTGTGCTCGACGATCACCTTGCCCGGCACTTCCACCGGCGGCAGATCTTCGCCGCGCAGCAATCCGGCGGCATACGCGCCGCGGTCGAGCCGCAGATTCAGGAATCCGCCGCCCGCCACTTCAATGGAAGCCACGCCAGGAATCGGCGGCATACTGGCGGCGATTTCCTGCGCGATCATGCGCGGCGCTTTGCGGAACTGGCGCGCCAGGCCAAAGGCCACCGGCAGCGCGAACTCGCCGAAGGATGGTTCCTTGGGCTGTTCCACCGCAATTGGCGGCAACTCGGCGATGCGGCCCGACAGATAGGAGGTAATGCTCTCGCGGATTCTACGTTCTATGACTGCAAACACAATATTCATCGTATCAGGCAGGACAAACGACCTCGCCGCCGCCGTCAACGGTTAGAATGTATTTCGTCCGTAACGGGAACCTAATGCAACCCAATAGCGCCGGCGTTCCACTCTGCGTTGATCTCGATGGCACGCTGGTAGCGACCGATACGCTGCATGAATCGTTGCTCATTGCGGTCAAGCGCCGTCCGTCGCTGCTGTTCCGCCTGCCCTTCTGGTTTGCGCGCGGGAAAGCCGGGTTCAAGCGCCGCCTGACCGCGGCCGCCACACCCGATTGTTCGCTGCTGCCCTATCGCGACGAACTCCTTGAATGGTTGCGCGAACAAAAGTCGGCAGGCCGCCGGCTGTGTCTGGTGACGGCCTCCGATCAGAGCATTGCCGATGCCGTCTCCGTGCATCTGAGCCCGCTGTTCGACAATGCCTGGGGCAGCGACGGGACACGCAACCTCTCGGGCCGGCGCAAACAGCAATACCTGGTGGAGCAATTCGGCGAAAAGGGCTTCGATTACGTGGGGAACTCCGCGGCGGATCTGCCCGTCTGGAGCAGCGCACGCCGCGTCATCGTGGCCGGCGCCACGCAAAAGCTCGAAACGCAGGTGCAACGCCGCTTCGCTGGCGCGCTCGTCTTCCCCGCCCCGCCGTTCCGCCTGCGGACCGTCGCCCGGGCCGTGCGCGTCTATCAGTGGGTCAAAAATGTCCTGGTGTTCACGGTCCTGTTCACGTCATTTACACTCACCGATCCCGCGCTCTGGCTACGCGCCATCCTGGCGTTCATCGCACTTAGCTTGTGCGCTTCCGCGATTTACATCATCAACGACCTGCTCGACCTGGAAGCGGACCGTAAGCACCCGAAGAAGCGCAAGCGTCCCTTCGCCAGTGGCGCTCTGCCCGTCGCCGCGGGCGTCGCCATGGCGCCGGTTCTGCTGGCCGCGGCCCTGGTCGCGTCCCTGTGGCTGCCGCTCACGGCGCGCCTGATCCTGGCCATCTATCCCGTGGCTTCCATCGCCTACAGCTTCTATCTGAAGCGCAAGCCTCTGGTAGACGTGTTCACGCTCTCGGCCCTTTACACGATCCGCCTGTTGCTCGGCGCGGCTGCGACCGGCGTGCTCTGTTCCGAGTGGCTGATGGGCTTCAGCAGCTTCGTCTTCTTAAGCCTGGCTTTTTGCAAACGGGCCTCGGAGCTGATCGGGCTACAGCAGCGCCATGCCACGGCCGCCTCCGGGCGGGCCTATTTCGTCTGGGATCTTGCCGCGATTCAATCAGCAGGCGTCGCCAGTTGTTTCACCGCCGGCATCGTCATGGCACTCTACATCCAAAGCCGCGAAGTCCATCTTCTATACCGCCAGGCACAGTGGCTCTGGGTGGTCGTGATTGGAATCATCTTCTGGCTCTTGCGGATCTGGCTGATCGCCTCGCGCGGCCAGCTCAACGAGGACCCGCTGCTTTTCTCTCTCCGCGACCGCACCACCTATCTGGTGTTTGCTCTATGCGCGGCATCCGGTCTCCTCGCCCGGTTCGGGTGGTTTGCAGTACCAGGCATCCGGTGATGCGCCGCAGCTCGTGCGGCCAACGCGCCAGCGCACCGCCGGCCACGGTTGCCCGAATACGACCGGAATCGCTATTTCTCTCCGTTTAAGCCGTTTATTTGCAACGGATTGAGCGCTACGCCCAAGATGGCGTCATCGTTCCAAACGCATCCCGGACAAAAGTGGCTTCCGGCGGCATTCCATCCGCCACCTGACCTCCTCCAGCACGGGCTTTGCGTTCACGGCCCCGCCCGCAACACACGTCCGCCCTACGCGGAATCGCTGCCCGGACACAGGCAAAAGCCCCGGGCATCGCGCCGGAGCGGAGCGCCGGGAAACGCAAGTGTTACCACTGCCACAGATGACGGACGGCAAACAGAAATGCCCTCACGGCTGCAGCGTGGTTCCTCAATCCTGCGACCTGCCAACGTAGTGCAACCCTCGTTCCCCGCTACAATGGAACCTAAATGAAGAAGCGAATCTGCCGCGCTGGGGAATTCCGGGAGTTGCTGGCCAAGCGGGCCCTCATCGCCGATGGCGCCATGGGGACCATGCTTTATTCGAAGGGCGTGTTCATCAACCGCTGCTACGACGAGCTCAACCTGACGACTCCGGCGCTGGTCAGCGAAATTCATACGGATTACGTCCGCAACGGCGCCGAGATCCTGGAGACCAACACCTTCGGCGCGAACCGTCTGCATCTGGCGAAATTCGGCATTGCGAACGAGACCGCCGATATCAACCGCGCCGGCGTGCGTTTGGCCCGCACGGCGGCGAAAGAACGTTCGGATGTCTTCGTCGCCGGCGCGCTCGGTCCGCTGGGCGTTTTGCTGGAACCGCTGGGCTCGACTTCGTTCGAGGAGGCGCGGGCGGCATTCCGCGAGCAGATCGGGGCTCTGGTGGAAGAGGGCGTCGACCTGTTGATTCTGGAGACCTTCCAGCATCTCAATGAACTGCGCGAGGCCCTGGCGGCCGCGCGGGAAGTGGCCGGCCGGGACACCGTCCTGGTGGCGCAGGTGACAATCAACGATGACGGCAACCTGCACGACGGCACCGAAACGGAAAGCTTCGCCAAGTTCCTCGACCAGTCACCGGCCGACGTGGTCGGCATCAACTGTTCGGTCGGCCCGAAGGCCATGCTCGAAACGCTCGAGCAAGTGATGCAGTTCACCAGGAAGCCCACCAGCGCGATGCCGAATGCGGGTCATCCCGCGCTGGTCGAAGGCCGCAACCTGTATCTTTGCTCCCCCGAATACATGGCGCAGTACGCCCGCCGGATGCTGTGGTCCGGCGTGCGCATTGTGGGCGGCTGTTGCGGCACGACGCCCGAACACATCAAGGCGATCCGCAGCGAGATCCGCTCGCTCCAGCCGGGCCAGAGCGCCGTTCAGACGATCGTCGAGGAGAAGAAGGACGCCGCTCAGGCCATGCCGAAGGCGCCGCTTAAGGACAAATCCGCGCTCGGCGCCAAGCTGGCCTCCGGCAAATTCGTCGCGCTGGTCGAAATCCTGCCGCCGCGCGGCGTCAATGCAAGCAAGGAAATCGAAGGGGCGCGCCTGTGCAAAGCGGCCGGGATCGACGCCGTCAATGTGCCCGACGGGCCGCGCGCCAGCGCCCGCATGAGCGCCCAGGTCACCTGCCAGTTGATCCAACGCGAGGCCGGCATCGAGGCGATCCTCCACTTCTGCTGCCGTGATCGCAACATTCTCGGCATCCAGAGCGAGTTGCTCGGCGCCTACGCGGCTGGTATCCGCAATCTCCTCTGTATCACTGGCGATCCGCCGCGGATGGGCAGCTATCCCGACGCCACGGCCGTCTTCGACGTGGATTCGATCGGCTTGGCCAACATCGTCAACGGCTTGAACCAGGGGCTCGACATCGGTGGCAATCCCATCGGCTCGCAAACCTCGCTGGCGCTCGGCGTCGGCGCGGATCCGGGCGCGTTGAACATTGACGAAGAAATCAAGCGCGCCGAATGGAAGGTGCAGGCCGGTGCGGAGTACATCATCACGCAGCCCGTGTTTGATGTGCACCTGCTGGAGGCGTTCCTGAAACGCATCGAGAGCTTCCGCATTCCCGTGATCGCGGGCGTCTGGCCACTTACCAGCCTCCGCAATGCGGAGTTCATGGCGAACGAACTGCGGGTGAGCGTGCCCGCCGAGTTCATGGAGCGGCTAAAGGGCGCCGACAGCCCCGAAAAAGCGAGGGCCGAAGGCGTTGCCATCGCTCAAGAAATGGTACGCCGCGTCCGGCCGATGGTCAACGGCGTCCAGTTGAGCGCACCGTTCGGGCGCTATAGTCTGGCCATCGAGGTTGCCGCTGCGATAGGCCCGCGATAAACTTGCAGATTGACTCGCGCTTCCCGATCGCAGGGGAGCGCACCTTATATCCCTGTGACGTCAACCGACCTGATCGAGATAGACCAAGATCAGCCTTCCAGCGAAGCGCTCGCCGCCGCCGCCGCGCTCATCCAGAAGGGTGGTGTTGTCGCCGTTCCAACCGACGCCCTCTACACGCTGGTCGCCGATCCGTTCAACCTGCAGGCCGTGCGGCGTGTCTTTGCCGCCAAGGGCCGCGAAGCACTCGCCTCGCTGCCCCTGCTGGTAAGCGACCTGCTGATGGCGGAGGAACTGGTGAAGGAGCCGCCAGTCCGTTTCAACCTGCTGGCGCGGCGCTTCTGGCCCGGTCCGCTGACCATCATCGTGCCGGCCTCGGCCAAAGTGCCGTTACGCGTTACGGGCAACACCGGCCGTCTCGGATTGCGGCAGTCCCGGTCGAAGATCGTCGCCGCGCTGCTCGAACGCGTCGGCCAGCCGCTGGTGGCCACCAGCGCGAACGTGACCGGCTCACCGACCTGTTCCTCCGGCATCGAAGTTTTCGGCGTGCTGGACAGCCGTATCGATCTGGTACTGGACGGCGGCCCCTGCGCGGGAATGGGCGCCACCACGGTGGACATCACCGAGCCGTACTGGCGGCTCATCAAAGAAGGCGCCGTCCCCGAACGCGATATCGCCGAGTGCCTCAAGCAGGCGTAACCGCCTGACCTGCCGCTATTAAGGCAGATCGAAGGTGATGAACCGCAGTTTGCCCTGGCGCTCGATCTGAGCCGCTACGGCGTCACCCGGCTTCAGCTTCTTCAGAATCGCGCGCAGACCGGCGACATCTTTGATTGGCTCACGATTGACCGCGTAAAGCACGTCGCCGCTCTGGAAGTTGTCGTCCAGCGCCGGCCCGTCTGCCTCGCGGGCCGCCACCAGCACACCGCCGTGATCGTGGCGTTCCGGCGCGATGCGCGCCCTCAGACGCTCGGTGAAATCGATCGCAAAGATGCCCAGTTCCGGGATCAGGTTCTCTTCCCTGCTCGCCAGATCAGAATAGTTCCGCTCGTCGTCATTGCGCTCGCGCACCCGCACGTTGAAGCGCAGGTGCTCGGCGCCACGCAGGACTTCCAGTTTGACGGCCGCGCCGCCCGCCGGGCGGTACAGACCGACGTTGAACTGGCGCGACGTCTCCACCAGCCGGCCATTGAGCGTCTGAATCACGTCCGCCACTTGCAGCCCCGCGCGCGCGGCCTCGCTCTCCGGATCCACGTCCGCTACCACGACGCCCCAATCGCGCGGCAGTCTCCAGCCTTGGGCCAGTTCCGGCGAGATCGTTTGAACGACGACGCCGATTTCGCCGCGCACGACACGCCCCGTCTCGCGAAGTTGGTCGACGACATTGCTGACGACATTACTTGGGACCGCAAAACCGAGTCCCTCGCTCCCGCCCGACTGGCTCAAAATCATCGTGCTGATACCCACGACGTCGCCCGCGGCGTCCACGACCGGGCCACCGCTGTTGCCTGGATTGATCGACGCGTCGGTTTGCAGATAGACCATCGGATCGTCGGTCTTGAACTGCCGCGCCGTCGAGCTGACGATGCCCATCGTGACCGAATTGTCCAGGCCCAGCGGGCTGCCGAAAGCGAAGACGATCTGGCCCTGATCGACTGCGTCGGAGTCGGCCATGCGCAGCCACGGCAGGCCCTTCTCCGGCACGCGCAACAGCGCGAGGTCGGTCTCCATGTCCAAGCCGACGATCTCCGCGCGCATCGCCTTGCGGTGCACCCGCTCCGGTCCGGTAGGCCGTCCCGGCGCGGCGGCTGTGCGTTCCAACAGGGTCACCTGGACCTTTTGCGCGCCGAGCACCACGTGCGCGTTGGTCACGATATAGCCGTCCGGACTGATGATGACACCGGCCCCCGAGCTCTGTTGCCGAGAGGCGACTCCGGGCTCGTCCGACTCATCCTCATCGAGCTGCCGGTAGCCGATCGACGAAACGCGTACCACGGCCGGATTGACTTTTCGCGCCAGGTCTCTGAACTCGACGCTCAACGTAGTGAGCCGCGATGGCGCCGACTGCGCCTGCACTCCCGCTCCGGCCGGGACTGCAATCAAGGTAAAAGCTGTCAGGAAAACTGCGAATTTCAAGCGAGACACCCCGCTGCCGCTATTGTACCCGGTATCGCCGCCTTGGCTCTTGGCATCGGGGCGTTGCCTTCGAGCCGTTCAACGCGACTCACTGCACGGACGCGTCGTTCTCAGGATGCGTTACCGCACTGTCCGCGAGCGAATGCGGAGGCGAACGGCATTGCATAGAATAGCGGCATGCTGCGACGAGTTCTCTTCTTCACGCTTCTCACCGGCGTGGCCAGCTTCGCGCAGAGCGCGAATGCTCCTTCTCCGCTGCAGGACGGAGACGCGCACGGCGATGCGCCGTACATGCTAGAGCCCGGCTGGACGCCGCTCTTCAACGGACACGATATGGCGGGCTGGCACGGCATGCTGCCCGGCGCGAAGAATGAGTGGTTCACCACCTCGGCCATCTTCTTCGACCGCCTGCTCGGGCCGAAAAGCCTGAGCGCGCACGGCGGGCCCGGCGACCGCATGCTGAACGGCCCCAATGGCCGCACCGTGAATCTCGTCACCGACCAGAAGTTCGGCGACATGGAGTTGTATCTGGAATTCATGCTCGCCAAGGGATCGAATTCGGGCGTGTACCTGCACGGGCTTTACGAGGTGCAGATCTTCGACAGTTTCGCGTCGCTTCAGCCGGTCACGTCTTCCGATTGCGGAGCCATCTACCATCGCTGGATCGACGAGCAGGGCGTGGGCGGCTCCGCGCCGCGCGTCAACGCGTCATTGCCGCCGGGCCGTTGGCAGAGCTACCAGATCTGGTTCCAGGCGCCGCGTTTCGACGCCAGCGGCAAAAAGATCGCGAACGCGAAGTTCCTGCGTGTCATTCACAACGGCGTCATCGTCCAGGAAAACGTCGTGGTCGACGGTGGCACCCGCGCCCATATGGAGATTCCCGAGGCGGCCGAGAACCCGTTGATGCTGCAGGGCGACCACGGTCCCGTGGCCTTTCGCAACATCTACTGGCGTCCCCTGCGGCCGCTCATCGAGCGTTAGCGCAAAACAATTTCCGCGCGTCGCACTTCGATTTTGAAGAGGGTGACTGGGAATTAGGCGTGCAGGCATGGTAGACTAATGTTGCGTTTGATCGTTCCGCCCAACCTGGCCGAAATTCACTTCAGCCTCGCCTAGCTAGCGTCAATCGTAAGGAAGTAAACAGTGACCAACATTTTCGTAGGCAACTTGAGTTTCGGTACTACCGAGTCAGCCATTCGTTCTCTCTTCGAGCAATACGGCGCCGTTGAACGCGCCAGCCTGGTGACGGACCGTGACACCGGCCGTTCGCGTGGTTTCGCCTTTGTGGAAATGACGAATGCTCCGGAAGCCGAAGCTGCCATTAACGCCCTGAACGGCACAGAGCTCGACGGTCGCGCCCTGAACGTGAACCTCGCCAAGCCGAAGGCCGAGCGCACCGGCGGCCGTTCCAACCGCTGGTAATTCCAGTTTCAAAAAAATGACTTCTCCCGCTCCTCTTCGCAGGGGACGGGAGAAGTTTGTTTTTGTGTCTGCTTCCCGTCTCAACGCCGGTCCACGGGCGTTTGAGGGAGTGTTCCCCGCACGTTACGGCCGCGTGGCGATCATCAGGTCCGTGGGACCGGGCAACGCGACGTGGCGCACCTCACGAAAGCCCGCCACGTTGAGCCAGGCAGCATATTCCGGTTCGCTGTAGCTGCTGCCGGCGGGTGTGCCGACCAGCATGTTCAAGGCAAACAGCGCGGCAAAGCGCGGAGCCGTCTTGTCCGCCTGCAGGATGAAGTCCTGAATCACGATGCGCCCGCCGGGCGTCAACGCTTCCCACGAACGTCGCAACAAGTCGCGATTCTCCTCCGGACTCAGCATGTGGCAGATCGCGGAAATGAGCACCAGATCGTAGCCTGCCCCGAGTGGCCCGGAACGCAGATCGCCGGCGCGCACGTGAATGCGGTCTGCAACGCCCTCCGCGCGGATGTGCCGGAGCGCGATGGGCTCCACCGTCGCAAGATCCAGGATATCGGCGCGTGAGCCCGGATTCGCTTTGGCAAAGGCGATCGAGTAGGCGCCCGATCCGCCACCCACATCCAACATGCGCCGGACCTTCTCCGCGCCCACCGCTTTCACGACCAGCGGGCTCCGCTCGCTGGCGTTGCGATGCATGGCGGCAATAAAGGCCTCGGTCCAATCCTCGCTGTGAGCCGTGCCCCCATCCGTGACAACGGACGTTCCGGCGCGGACCGCGTCGGTAAGCGTCGACCAGCGGTGCCACAGATGCGCGCTGTGCAGCAGCGCCGGCCGGGCATTGTCCGGCGACCCGGCGGTGAAGAAACGCGCGGCATCCGGGCCATTACGAAAGACTTCACCGCATTTGACAAGCAGCCGCAGCGCCACCAGCACGTTCAACAACATCTCTGTCGCGCGCACATCGGCGCCGAGCTTCGCCGCAACTCCGGCCGCCTCCGCTCCGTCGCCGACCGCTGTAAAGAGATCCAGTTCCAACGCCGTGAGAATCGCGCGGCTCTCCTGAAACGCCCGGATCCGCTCGTTCAGTTCCACCGGCAGCGTCCCGGCGGCGTCCGCGGCGCGCCGGGCCGCCAGCATCCGGTCGCGGTTCATCTCGATCTCCGCCCGTAGCGCGGCCTGATCAGCGTGCGCCAGACGGGCCAGCGGCGTGCCCTGCCGAAAGTGCGAGCGCACCAATTCGGGAATGTCCGCAGCCGTCACCCCGGAGTACCACACGCCCTCGGGATAGACCACCACGTTCGGCCCGTGTTCGCACAGACCCAGCGACCCGCACGCTGTGACCTGGACCGTGTCGTCCAGCCCCTGCGCATGCACTTCCCGCCGCAGCGACTCAATGATCCGGGCGCCGCCTCGCGCCGCGCAGCACGGAATCCCCTCAGGCTTTTGCTGGTCACAGACAAAAACGTGAAAGCGGAGTGGCTGCATAGTTTCCCTCGGGCTCTAAGCTACCAGATTCACTCCCCGTTTTCTCTCCTCGTCTTTGCCCATCCCGCGCATTCAAGAGCACTGCCCGGACGTGCCTAGTAGAATAAACGGCGGAATGAATCTCTTCCGCAACTCTCTCATCGGCCGGACCACGCTTCTGGCGGCGTTGACCTGCTCGATCGCGGCCTGGTCCGCGCACGCGCAGAATCCAGCCATCACTGCAACGGACCGCCTGAAGGAAGGCTGGTGGGCAGAACGTCATCAGGCGGTCCTCGCAGCAGTACGGGCGCACCCGGACACTCAGCTTCTGATGATCGGCGATTCGATCACGAACAACTACGACAAGCCGAATCCGCCGGACGAAAACTTTCTGCCGACGTGGAATGAATTCTACGCGCCACGCCAGGCGCTGAACCTCGGTTTCAGCGGGGACACGACAGCGCACGTACTCTGGCGCTTGAATCACGGCGAAGTGGACGGCCTGCATCCGAAAGTCGCCGTGCTGCTGATCGGCACGAATAACACCGGCCATGCCCAACAGACCGCGGAGCAAACCGAGGTCGGGATCGATGCGGTCGTCGCAACGCTGGAACAACGTCTCCCGGAAACGCGCATCCTGCTGCTCGGCATCCTGCCGACAGGCATATCGGATGAGAAGACGGCCAAGGACCGGGCCATCAACAGTTATCTCGCGGCGTGCTATGGCGAAAACCCGCGCGTAACGTATCTCGACATCGGTTCGATTTTCTACCAGCACGGCGCGCTGAACACGGCGATCTTCTACGATCCGCGTCTGCCGCAACACGGCAAGCCGCTGCACCCCGACACCGTCGGCCAGCGCCGCATGGCCGAGGCGATCGAGCCGACGCTCGCCGCGCTGATGGGCGACACGCCGCGCGCAGCGCTGGCGGGAATGACCGACATCAACACGGCGCTGATCCCCGTGCCCCGCCTCGAGATGGATTCGTATGACTGGTACGCGCGCCATCACGCGGAGTTGGAGATCCACAAGACCGTGCAGCCACGCGTAGTGATGATCGGCGACTCGATCACGAACTTCTGGAGCGGCCAGCCGAACGCCACGCACGTCAATGGGCCGAACGCCTGGCGGGCACTCTGCGGCGAGATGCCGGTGATTAACATGGGTTTCGGTTGGGACCGCACACAGAACGTCTTGTGGCGTATCCGGCAGGGCGAATTCGACGGGCTGCGCCCGCGCTGGGTGGTTTTGAACATCGGCACCAACAATCTGACCGGAACGCAGAACGCGCGCGCCAACACCCCCGAAGAAATCGTGGAAGCCATCGCGGCGATTCGCGACGAGATCCGGCAGCGCTCACCGGAAACGCACATCATCCTGATGGCGATTCTGCCGCGCGGCGCCCGGCCCGATCACCCGTTGCGGGCGCCAATTGAGAAGACCAACCGCCTGCTGGCACAGCGTTTCAGCAGCGATCCCCTGGTCACCTATCTCGACATCGGCGCACGGTTCCTGGCTGCCGATGGCACTCTGCCTGCCGCGATGATGCCAGACGCGACCCACCCGAGCGATGCCGGCTACCAGATCTGGGCCGAGGCGCTAATCGAGGCAGGAATCAGGCCGTAGCCGGCTGGCTGCGGGACTGTGGAGTCGGGCCATAACCAGGCATTTTCTCGACAGTTGCCTAATCGTCCCGTGCATTGCGCTCGATATATAGAATGATGGGAGCCTTGAAACGAGCCTGTCTGATCTTATCGGCAGTCCTGATCTGGGTCTTCCAGGCAAGTGCGCAGCACTCCGCCTTCCAGTTCTACGGACCAGAACTCGGGCTGACCAACCAGAGCGTCCTTGCCCTGCACCAGGATCGCGAAGGCTACCTGTGGGCGGGCACCGAGGGCGGCCTGTTCCGCTATGACGGCGATCGCTTCCGGCTGTTTCCTGTTGAAACACAACGGAAACGCGGCATCGTTGCCCAACTCCACAACTCCGGTGACGGGCAGCTATGGGCGGCTTCAACCGTGGGCTTGTTTCACTGGCGCCGTGGCCATTTCGTGATTGAACCCGGATTCAACGGCACGGATCTGGAGAGCGCCGAGTCCATCGCGAGCGATCCCGATTCCCTTTATGTTGCCAGTACGTCCGGAGTGCGGCTGCTGCCGCTGCGCGGAACGGCTCAATCCCGGATCTTCTCCACCAGACGAAGTTTCAGTGTCATGGTCGCCTCGGATCACACGGTCTGGTATGGTTGCGACTCCGCACTCTGTTCGGCGCGGGGCGGGCAGACTGTGGAGTGGGGACCGCAGCGTGGCGTGACCGGAGGACCCTGGCGTTACATCACCGAGGATGCGGATGGCCGCATTTGGATCCGCTCGATGACGCGCGTGCTGGTCAAAGCCCCTGGCGCACAAGCGTTCCGCGAGGTGCGGCAACTCCGCGGGCTGGATTCGACGCGCGGCTGGCAGATGATCCCGGTGCACTCCGGTCCAATGCTGATCCTGCACAACTCGGGGTTGACCGAATGCTCCGGCGATGCCTGCTGGACGCGCACCCAGGATGACAGCCGTCGCCACGCCGAGATTCTCGCGGGCCTTGTGGATCGGGAAGGTTCGTTGTGGCTTGGCTACGCGGGCCACGGGTTGGCGCGCTGGCTGGGGCGGAACCAGTGGGAGAGCTTTGGCGAACAGGAAGGGCTGGACGAACTCGCAATCTGGCGCATCGTGCGGGACCCGGCTGGCGTCGTGTGGGCCGGGACCTCGCACGGGTTGTACCGGGGCACCCGCATTGGCCAGCAGTGGCGCTTCCGGAAAGCGCCTGAGATCGGCGACCTTGTGGTCTATGCCCTGGATTTGGGACCGGACGGAGCGCTTTGGCTTGGCGTTTACCAGACCAAAGTGAACGGCTTGATCCGCTACAACCCGGCAACTCACGCCTTGCGGGTCTATCACCCCCCCCAAGGCTGGCCGCCCATTTCGACCGACACGGTCTACCGCGACGAGGGCGGAACAGTCTGGGCAGCAACGTCACGCGGATTGCTGCGCTTATCACCGGGGGCGTCCCATCTCGAACCCTACCCTACGCCTCTGGATGGCGCGACGGTCTTTGACGTGAGAGTCACGCCGCAAGGTATCTTTGCCGCCGGCAAGAAGGGACTTTACATCGAACGCGGGGGAACGCGCCGTTTGCTGACGTCTGCCGACGGCCTGCAAAACGACGTGGTCCAGTCCGTCTATCCCCGGCCTGATGGCTCCGTGTGGGTCGACTATTTCAGTCCCGACGGTATAAGCCGGCTCACATTTACCGGCAACGTGCCGCAAATCCAGCACATTTCGACGGACGATGGGCTTCCGAGCAACATCGTCTACGCTCAGTTTTTCGACGCCTTGGGCCGTCATTGGATCACTACCGACAACGGAGTGACCGTTCAGGACGCCGGCCATTGGATCCACTACGACACTTCAAACGGCTTGGTGTGGAATGACTGCAACACCCATGCGTTCCTGGCCGAGGCGGACGGCACGGTGTGGATTGGAACCAGTGGCGGCTTGGCGCGCTATCGCCCCGTTGCAAGCCACGAGAACGTTCTTCCGGCGGCGTTGATCACCGCGGTTCTGCGCAATGATCGACCCGCGCAGTCGCTGGACTTCGACGCGCAAACCCGCGCTCTCGGCCTGCGCTTTACGATGCTCTCCTATTTGAACCAGAACCCGCGTTTTCGGTATCGCATCGGCGGGGATTCGGCGCCGTGGAGCGAGACCACGGGGCACGAGGTGCGGCTCGCTGAACTCGGTCCCGGGACCTATGACTTCGTGGTGCAGGGAGAAGCTGCCCCCGGCGTTTGGAGCACGCCCGCGTCCGTGCATTTCCGGATTCGCGCACCCTGGTACCTGTCGCACTCCTACCAAGGGGTTCTCGCGGCACTGCTGGCAGCCGCCGCCTGGTGGTGGTGGAGAAACCGCGAGCAAAGGCAGGCGAAAGTGCGCGCGGAGCTTGAGACGGCGGTGGCCGAACGGACACGCGATCTCGCCGAGGCCACGCGGCGGGCCGAGCAGGCCAACCGCGTAAAAGGCGAATTCGTCGCGAACATCAGCCACGAGATGCGGACTCCGTTGAACGGGGTGCTGGGACTGACGCAACTAGCTCTGGAGCTGAACAGGGACCCGGCGATCGCCGAGCATCTGCGAATTGCTCAATTTTCGGCCCGCGGTCTCTTGAACCTGATCAACGACGTCCTCGATTTTTCCAAGCTTGAGGCCGGCGAGATGCAGATCCTGCCGGTCGCCTTCGAACTGCGTCCTTTGCTGCGGGATCTGCGTTCCATGTTCGCCCAGGAGGCGGTGCGCCAGAGCCTGAAGCTCGACGCCGAAGTTGCCAGCGATGTACCGCCGTGGGTTCTGGCCGATGAACGGCGTCTGCGCCAGGTGCTGTTGAATCTGGTCGGCAACGCACTCAAGTTCACATCGTCCGGAGGCGTTTCGGTCCGCGTGACCAGGTCCGGAGACGACCTGTGCTTCTCCGTCGCCGACACGGGCATCGGCATTCCCGCCGAGAAGCAGGCGCTGATCTTCGACGCTTTCCGGCAGGCCGACAATTCAACCTCGCGGCGTCATGGAGGAACCGGACTCGGGCTGACTATCTCGAAGCGTCTGGTGGAGGGCATGGGGGGCAAGCTCACGCTCGAAAGCACCCCCGGGAAAGGAAGCACGTTCACGTTTACGGTCCACGCGCCCGCCGCTGCCTCTCCGGCGCCCGAGACCGTTCCGCGCGACGAACCCGCAGCAAGTCCGATGAACATCCTGGTTGCCGAAGACAACCGTGTCAACCAGTACCTGATGCAAGCCTTGCTGCGAAAAATGGGGCACAGCGTCGCGCTGGCCGCGAACGGCGTGGAGGTGCTTGAAGCACTAGCGCGCAAGCGCTTCGATCTGGTGCTGATGGATATCCAGATGCCCGAACTTGACGGGCTGCAAGCTACACGCCGGATTCGCGAACACGAACGCGACACGGGCGAACATCTTCCCGTTGTTGCCCTGACCGCCCGGGCGATGCCGGGTGACCGCGAGTTGTTCCTCGGCGCCGGGATGGACGACTACATGGAGAAGCCAATCCAGGAGGAGCGTCTCCGAACGATCTTGAGCCGCATGTCGAAGATAGTTCAGCCGGAGCCGGACCTCGCATCCGGCTCTACCGCAAAGCCGGACGAGAGCCGTCATTAGCCCGCGTGCGAAACGGCATAGGCAAGCTTCGCCCACTCCCTTGACACCGGCGCCCCAAGAGCGGAAGCGTGACGCCCTAAGGCAGTTTCGGAGTTAGCGTAGACCGGATTGACGCCGTCCCGGCAAAGCCCTGAAACGGATGCAGACTCCCAGCACCGAGCCGCGAATGAAAAGAGCGGTCATGCTGCAAGCGGCTGATAGCCAATGGGATACAACCGCTCCCTCACGGTCGCGGCTCCGTTTCAAGGCACTTCTCCGTGGCGAGGCGGCAGGTCTGCGCCGGCAGTCTGAGTGTCTACAGAAAAACCAAAACTGCTCTAAGGATTTTGGGCCGCGAGAACGGCATCGATCCGCGCAATATACTTCTTCGCGCGCTCGGCCTCGGCCATATCGGGGTTCAAACGGATTGTCTCGTCGAAGTGCTTGCGAGCAGGGAGAAGCGATTCGACGCGCCCCGAAACCTGCGACTGGCTGGCATAGCAAAGAGCAAGCGCGAAATGAGAGTACGGATCGGTCGGGTCGTAGGTCAGAGACTTCTGGCAATCGCCGATGGCGCTGTCATAGTTCCCCGCCAGGCGCTCGCTGTCGCACAGGCCGAAATACGCCAAGCTGCGCAGGTCCTTCCAGACGTCGCGTTGCGCCGCTCGCTTCTTACGTCCGATGCCCAGCGTGAAGCCCAGCGCATAGTAGTTCATCTTGCCCGCGAGCTTGCTGTCGAAATCGCTGAGTTTCAAATACCGAGTGTACGCACTGACCGCCTCCGGTAGTTTCCCGCTGAGGCGCAGGCTTTCGGCCAGCCAGAAGTAGGCCTCGGCATTGTTGGGCGTCAACTGAATCGCTTTCTGGGCCGCGTCGATGGAGTCCGCGTACAGGTCCTTCATGCGCAGCGCCTGCGCTAGCAGATACCACGCCAAAGCGTGCTTAGGGTCCCGCTGAACCACCATGTTCAGTTGGCGGATCGACTCGTCGAAGGAGCCCTTATCGAGCAGCATGCCACCGAGCGTGGCGCGCGCCTCCACATAGTCCGGGTCAATTTCCACGGCGCGCCGCAAGGCCTTCTCCGCCGCCTCTTCATCGAAAAGGTCGCGCTCGGCCCGGCCCAGAAACAACGCGGCCTGGCTGTATTGCGGGTCGGCCGCCAGAGCGGCTGTGAAGTGCGCAGCGGCCTTGACGTAGTTCTCCTTGGCGCCTTTGTTGTATTGCTCCAGGCCTTGATCGAATTCCTCGACGGCCGCACGCGGACGCCGCCGGAGCATGGTGATCTTGATGCTGACGGTCACCTCCTGGCCGGGGTACACGGTCTCCTCCCGCGGCCCGTCGGGCTCATAGCCCATGCGGACGCCCTGCACCGTGTGCACGCCGGGGCGCAGGCCGGGCAACCGGAGCGGCGTCCCTTTGTTGACCACGCCCGCCGACTTGCCATCGACGAAGACCTCGACGCCGTCCATGTTGGTTTCGAAGATGAGCGCGCCGTCGAGCGGCGGGGGCGGAGTGCCGGGTTTGGCGCCGGAAGGACTAAAGGCCAGCAGCATGTTGGGATCGAAGCTGCCCCGTTCCGATGTTGGATTCTGGTTCGCGTTGGTCGCCTCGCGCACGTTGCGGTGCACGTACTCGGCCAGTTCGTCCGCCGTTACGATGCCGTCGCCCGACGTGTCGGCAGCGCCCTCCAGACCTTTCACCACGTAGTAAGTGAAAATGCCATGGCCACCGCCCCAATCGGCGCTTTCGTAGGAACGTTCGCGATCGCGGCTGGCGGTCAGTGAAAACAGGGAGCGGTTCAGGTCCAGCAGCGAGCGGCTCACCGCCGCGCGGTCACTTTCAGGCGTGCCGCTGGGGGTGATCGCTCCGCTATGGCAGGCGTCGGTCAGCAGCACTTTCCACTTGGCCTTGATGCGGCTGCCAATGACGGAGCCAAGCGCATCCATCGGGTACCCGCTGCCCGCGATGTTTTTCGGATCGATGTCATAGGGCGCCAGGTAGGCCTTGCCGCCATAAACGAACCCGTGGCCGGCAAAATAGATGAGCACGCGATCGTCCGGCCCGGCGACCGACGGCAGCCACTCTTCGAGTTCCTTGTGCAAATCCGCGAGCGTCGCGCGCGCGCCGACTAGGCGATGAACGTTTTCGGCGTGGAAATTGCCCCCCTCGGGGCTGATCAGAATCGAGTAGATCGCCTCGGCATCGCGCTCCGCGAACTGCAGTTGGTCTTTCGCCTCCAGGTTCTTGTACGCGGCGATCCCCACGACCAAGGCGTAGGAACGCGGGATGGCCACGGCGGCCGGTGAGCCGGGCTTAGCAGCCTCGGGCCCGGCTTCATACTTGAGGTCACGCTGCTGCTTCTGCGGGGGTGTTTGCGCAGCCGGAAGAAGCAGCGTCGCGAGCAGGAGAGGAATCGTCTTGAGAAGCATCTTTCACCGGTGGGCCAAGCGGAATTCGTAGATGACCGGCCCCCCGAGGCCTCCCGGGGAAGCCACTATCGAAGCGTCCTTCTCGCGAATGAAAAGCAGTTCGCGCGAGCGTGCGCCCGCGGCGCCGTCCAGATTTTCAGGCAGCGTTTCTTCCGTGCGAACGCTGCGCGGGCCCGCGGCGCCATCGATGCACTCGCCGCGCGCTTTGAAGAGCGTGTCGTCGCAGCGCGGGATCAGATTCGGCGGCACAGCACCCGGCTTCGGAGGCGGCGGCAAGGGCTGATACTTCGGCGTCTCGCCCAGCGGCAAGGGCGTCACCATCCAGTAAAGGACGTCGTAACCGGGCGGGCCCGTGATGCGAAACGAGCCCTGTGTTGCGGGGATGATGTATTCCTTGTCGGCCTCGATCCGATTCTCCTCGCCGGTATCCTGGCGCGGAAATAGCGTTTCGTACTTGCCCGAAGTGCTCTGATTCATCACGTAGAGGTAGCCGGCGAAGCTGGCACGGAAACGGAAACGGACGTGGTCGTTCTGGGCAAACACGAGTCCCGGGTCGACGGCGCGCCAGGAACCGTCCTCGCGCCGGTCCAGGGTGATGACCATGCGCTGCGGCGCCGCGCCCAGACGAACGGATTTGCTCGCGTCCTGCGCGTGCTCCGGCATGGAGAGACAGCACGCCGCAAAAGCGATGGCGGCCGCGACGCGTCGCGCGCTACGCCGGCCCCGCATGACTTGATGCGAACGCAACAGGGTTGGCATCGAAGGCCTCCGCTATTCGTGTTTCAGCGTAACGTCGACAACCAGCCGCGCCTCTGGAGACGCGTTCGAGTTGACGACGTAGGCGGCCTTTTCTTTCCGCTCGCCGGGGGTCGTGTCGTCGACTTTCTCAAAGACGAGGTCGCGGGCGTAGACCTGGCCCCGCAGGCGGTTGACCAGATCGTCGCCAATCGGTTTGCTTTGCGCGAGCAGCATCGGTCGCGGCGCGCTGGGCGCACCCGTCTCCGGCGCGGGCGAACCGGTGCTCAAGCTGTAAATCAACTGCTCCAGACTCTGTTCCGGCTGGCGCGTCAGTACGACGCAAAGCTTCTCGTCGCCCTTCTGCTCGTCAAAGGCAAAACGGCCCGGAGGCGGCGGGAAAACATACGCGCGGCCGCTTTCAATTTTGTTGGAGCCGCCTCCAATCTCATTGGTCGGAAACAGTAGTTTCCACGTCCCGCTGGAGCCGCGCATGACGATGTAGAGATACGCCGAATCATTCGCCTGCACGCTCAACCGGATACGGTCGCCGGCGTGGAACACGCTATCGGCGCTGACTTCCTCGTATTCTTCGCCTGCTCCTTTGCGCAAAAAGCTGTAGCGCAGTCCGAGCGGCTTCGTCTTGGAATAGGAGGCGGCCACCAGCGGCACGCCGGAAGGCGGTTGCACCGCGGCTTGCGAAGGCGTAGCAGCCGGAGCAGAACTGTCGTTCGCGGGCGGCTTTGCCGCGGGTTTTCTGGGTTTTGCTGGTTTTGCGGGACGATTTGGCTTGGCCGGCGCTTCCTGTGCGGCCGGTGCATAGAACAACTCGCGCGCGGTCAGCGTCCCTGCCGTCTGAGCCCAAATCGCAGGCGCTGCGGCGCCCGCGCCGATCGTTACAATAGCAACCGCGCGACCAATCAGCATGGCCGGTCCCTCCTCCAGGATCTTCAATGCCAACATTTGCCCCCGGCAGCCCTTTTTTGCGCTTCAGGGTTCTGCCAGCCCAGACAATACGTTATCATTATCCTGCTATTTGGAGGAGGACAAATGGTCAAATGTCTGAAGATGCCGGCAGTCAGCAGGACACTGGCTGTTCTAGTGGCAGCTTCGGTGGCTGCGCCATTACCGGCGCAGACGCCTGTTCCGGCAACCCCGCCCACGCGGATTAATATCGTGATTCTCGACGGTGAGGGGGCCATTAACAGTACCCGGCAGAGAGTAGCGCGCGAGCCCATCGTGCAAGTGGAGGATGAAAACCATAAGCCGGTCGCTGGCGCGGCCGTCACTTTCTTCCTGCCCGGCGATGGCGCAAGCGGTGTCTTTCCGAACGGCAGCCGCAGTATCACGATGCTGACCGACGACCAGGGTAAAGCGGTCGCGCGCGGAATCCATACCAACAAGCTGGCAGGCAAGATGCAGATCCGCGTCGAGGCCAGTTTCCAAGGCGTGACCAGCAACGCGGTGATCTCGCAGACGACGTTACTTGGCGCGGCGGCGACGGGAGGGCTGATCTCGGGCAAGCTGCTGACGATTCTTCTGGTCAGCGCGGCGGCCGCCGCCGGAGGCGGATACGCTATCGCCAGCAATACGGGAGGCGGCGCCAAGACACCCGCGTCTGTTGCCGTGACCGCCGGTACGCCCACCGTCGGACCACCGAAATAGTGCGAGTAGAGGAGGAGCCTGCCATGCGAAACCATTTCTGGACAATTGGTGTCGCCGGCGCCTTACTGTTGCCGTGCCTGTGCGCGGCGCAGGGGACGGCGCCGGTCTATGCGATGAACGGTCCCTCGTTGGGACTGGTTTTCGATTCAGAATCCACAATGATCCGCCCGATTCTCGGTATTCCGGGAGCGGCCACTTTGGGCCCGGCTTTGAATCCCGGTTTCACAGTCGAGGAGGCGTTCACAGCGCCGGGCGGAGACTTTGTCCTTGCCGTGTCCAAGGATGACCGGCGCGTCGCGGCGGTCTCCGCCGGCGGCGCGGTCCACTGGCTGACGCCCGCTACCGCCGAAGCGCCCGGCACAATCGAGTTCAGTCCCGACGGGAGCGCCGCGGCTCTGTACTATCGGGGCAGCGCGCGCCTGCTTGTGACGACGGGCTTGCGCGGCGCCACACCGCAAGTCGCGACGGTCGACCCCGCGTCGGTTCCTGGCGCGCCGGCCCTCGTGGCTTTGAGCGACGACGCGGCTTCACTGCTGCTGGCGATCCCCGAGGGCGGCGACACGGCTCTGTACTACCTACCGGTCAACAGTGCCGCGTCAGCGACGGTGCGCACCGGGGGCGTCCGGTCCGCAAGTTCGACGCCGCAGCCCCGCGCCCACAACCCGTTCGCGCGCCGGCTGGGCACGTTTCAGTCGATCGCGGCGCTGCGGTTCGTTGGAAGCTCATCCGACGCCTTGCTGGCCGACAGCAAGGCCAATGCAGTGTATTTCATCCAGAGTTCCTCGGGCGCGGCGCAGATCAGCGCCATCGGCACAGCCACCGATGGGCTGGCCCAGCCCGCGGCTGTGGATGCCCTCGACGCACGGCGGATCCTCGTTGCGAATGCGGGCACGGCAAGTCTGACAATCCTGTCGCGGGACGGAGCGCCCGCCATCTCCATCCCCTGCGCCAGCACGCCGGCACGGCTCATGCGGCTGCCCGGCAACGCTGTTTACCGTCTCACGGATCTGTCAAAAGACCCCGTGTGGGTACTGGATGCGAGCGGCGCTGAGCCGCGGATCCTGGCCGTCCCACCCGATCCGGCGCAAGACACCGCCACCGCCGCGGCGGCGAAAGGAGCCCGGCAATGAGACCACGGACATGGTTTACCTCCCTGGCACTGCTGGTCTTTGGAGCGGCGCTGATGTCCGCCCAGTCGCCACCGTACTCGATTATCACGACTTCGCTGCCGGACGCCACGCTAAATCAGTCGTATTCCGCAACACTGGAGGCTTCGGTTGGCTACGAACAGCCGAACGCCTGGTCGGTGGTCGGCGGCAACCTGCCGCCGGGCCTGCAATTGGCCCACCCGATCGTAAACGGAGTGCCCGATCCCTACACCACCAACATTGAGGGTGCGCCAACAGCCCCGGGGTTATTCACTTTTACACTTGAAGCCGATCAGGCGGGAAGCCCACCCCTTTCCGCACAGGCGCAACTCACCATCTACGTTGCCGGCGGGACCTTTGCGATCACGACTGAAACCGTCCCGGACGGGGCCGTGGGGACGACGTATTCGCAGACCTTTACGGTCACCGGCACGTCGTCCGGGGACACGCTGACCTGGAGTGCCGGCGGGGAAAGTTCCCTTCCGCCTGGATTGTCGCTGTCTCCGGATGGCGTCCTGTCCGGCATCCCGACATCCGTCGGCACTTACTATTTCGCGGTTCAAGTGACCGATGTCGGCCCCAGCGGCGGTGTGCAAACCGCGGGAGCCGAATACACGATCAATATCACCCCACCACTGCCGCTCGGAATCGGAACAGACGCGAACCTGCCACCCGGCTCGGTCGGCGTCCACTACTCCCAGCAGTTCACACAGACAGGCGGTCCCAGTGGTGGATCTACGTCCTGGAGCATCATTGGCGGAAGCCTGCCGCCGGGACTGACCTTCCCGCCGACCGGGCTCCTCTCCGGTACGCCGACCACCGCGGGCACGTATTCGTTCATCGTCCAGGTGCTTTATGGGACCACCGCCGGGACGACTCTCACTACGTACAAGTCGTTTACGCTGTTGATCAACGGTCCGCCGGGACCGCTCACGATTACGACTGACTCGCCCCTGCCCGCGGGCGCGGCCGGAGTGGCGTACTCGCAACAGCTTGCGGCCTCCGGAGGCACGCCGGCTTACACCTGGCAACTGGCGAGTGGGACTCTGCCGGCGGGGCTCAGCCTGAACGCCACCACAGGCGTCATCGCAGGCACTCCAACGGCCAATGGCGCCTCGACTTTCCAGGTGTCGGTCACCGATACGACCGGGGCAACCGTCAGCAAGGCGTTCACCTTGACCATTGCACCGCCGCTCTCGATTACGACGGCTTCGCCGCTGCCCGCGGGGGCAGTCGGAACTCCGTACTCGCTGACACTCGCAGGCGCCGGCGGCGTTACGCCCTACACATGGTCGACCACCCCGCAAAGCGGCGGCCTGCCCCCTGGTCTTGCGCTCGATGCCGCCAGCGGCACATTGAGTGGCACGCCAACGGCCAGCGGCAGCTACACCATCTACGTGGTCCTCACCGATGCCAGCACGCGCACGACAGCCAAGACGTTCACTCTTAGCGTCGAAACGGCGCTGAGCATCACGTCGCCATCGCCGCTGCCCGGCGGCACCGCGGGCACGGCCTACAGCTTCCAGTTCACGGCGACTGGCGGAACGCCAAGCTATACTTGGTCAATTACGGCCGGAACGCTCCCCTTAGGCCTCGGATTCGACGCCGCCACGGGCAGCGTGAGCGGTACGCCCACGGCGGGTGGCACGTTCAACATCACCGTCGGCGTGCGGGACGCGGTACAGGCCGTAACGAAGGCGTTCCAACTGATCGTCGGCGCACCTACGCCGCCGACCGTGACCATCACGGGGCTGCCTGACACGGGCACCCCGGCCACGCAGCCGTCTCTCGGCGTCGGCCTGAGCAGCGCCTACTCCCTGGACATCACCGGACGGGCGACGATGACCTTTGCGCCCGACGGCGGAGTGGACGACCCGGCGGTGCAATTCACTGCTGGCGGCAGAACCGCGGACTTCCGTGTTCCGGCGGGCGCCACGCAGGCTGTCTTTGGCAGCTCCGCGCTCGGCGTGCAGACCGGCACGGTCGCGGGGACAATCACCATTACGCTGCAGCTCTTCGCGGCAGGCGTCGACGTCACGTCCACGCCGCCGCCCACCAAAGTCATTCGGATTGCGGGCGCGGTGCCCGTGATCGTGAGCGCCAAACTCGTAGCCAGTGCGACCGGATTCGACCTGATCGTGACTGGTTACTCGACAACACGCGAGGTCACGGGCGCTACCGTGCATCTGACCGCCGCGTCCGGCACGACGCTGGCCGCCACCGACTTCAACGTCGCGCTGTCCAGCGCCTTCTCAACCTGGTATCAGAGCGCAGCATCGGCACAGTACGGGAGCCAGTTCACGCTGGACATCCCCTTCACTGTGCAGAACGCATCGAGTGCGATCGCCTCCGCAACGGTCACCTTGACGAACAGCCAAGGCACCTCCACGGTGGCGAATGCCACCTTCTGACGTACATCGTGTTCCCGGAGGACGCCACCGGGCCTCCTCCGGGAATAGTTGGAGAATCTCGATTGCCAACAAGCTATGACGAAGTCGGTTACCCGTGTGCGCCGCAAACTCAGACACATCCCGATGTTCTGGCGGCGTTGGCCGCGTTGTACGGTCTGACGCCACCGCCGCCCGGCCGGTGCAGCGTGCTGGAAATCGGGTGCAGCGATGGATCCAATCTGATCCCGATGGCGGCGAACGATCCCGCGAGCCAATTCACCGGCATCGATCTCGCGGGGACGGCGATCGACGCCGCCCGCGCCTTCGCTTCGCGGCTTGGCTTAAATAACATCGAGTTTGCGCAAGCGGACATCACGACCTGGAATCCCGCTGGCCGCCGTTTCGACTACATCATCATCCACGGCGTGTACTCGTGGGTGCCGGACACCGTGCGCGAGGCGATTCTCGCCCGCTGCCGCGAGAGCCTCGCGCCCGACGGAGTCGCCTACATCAGCTACAACGCGCTGCCCGGATGCCATTTGCGGCGCTACGTCTGGGATGCGCTGCGTTACGCGACCCGAGCGATTGCGGACCCGCATCAAAAGGTCGCCGCCGCGCGCGAATATGCCCAGACCATGGGCGCACGGCTGGAGCACGAACCCGCGCAGGCGGCCATGCGCAATGAGTTCGAGCGGCTCCTCACGCTGCACGAATCCGTTTTGCTGCACGACGATCTGACGGAGCACAACACGCCGTTTTACCTGACTGACTTCGTTGCCGCCGCAGAACGCCACGGACTCCAGTACATCTGCGACGCCCGCTTCTCCCGGGACGCGATCCCCGATCCAGCCGTAGGTGGCGACTGGCTCGCCGCGCGGCAGTCCGCCGACTTCGTGAACGGCGTCCGCTTCCGTTGCAGCCTGCTCTGCCATAAGGAAGTCGCAGTCGGCCACGTTATTCGTCCTGAACGGGTGATGCAGCTTTCGGTTGCGTCGCCCGCGGACCCAGAACCGGCGCAAACCGATGGCACGCAACGGTTCCGCCTGGGCGGCGAACAATCGCTCGCCACCAACCATCCAGTCGCAAAACAGATCCTGACGGAACTGGCGCAGCTATGGCCGCGTGCGGTGCCGGTCGCGAAGCTTCCTTCCAACTCTCTGGACCATGAATCTTGCGTGGCGTTGATTCTGCGCCTGTATGAAGCGCGGGCCGTCGAATTGCGGCTGCGGGAGCCGCGGCTTGTTGCCGCACCCAGCGCACAGCCCGTAGCCAGTCCGCTCGCGCGGCTACAGATCGAAAGCGGTCTGCAGACCGTGACCAGCCAGCGCCACGCGAGCGTGGTCATGACCGACGAGGTGTCGCGGCAGTGCCTGCTCTTGCTGGATGGCAGCCGGGACCGCGCCGCGCTGGTGCGCGATCTGACGAACCATTTCGACCCCGAAAAGTCCGGTTCCGCCGGATCGCCCGCGGCGTGGCATGGCGCTGGACCTGCCAGCCGGATGGAATTGGCCTTGCGGCTCGACCAGGGCCTGGATCGCAACCTCGCCGAAATGGCGCGCCTGGGCCTGCTCATCCGGTAGGTCAATAAGCATTTCCGGTTCCAGCTCAAACGGTCGAACCGGGACGTGCCGCGCGCCTAATCTGCCATATAATGGGCTAGCAAATTGAGGAGGACACTTTGCAAAAACTCATCGTTGGCGCACTATTGGCGGGAATGTTGACCGCGCCGGGCTATGCCCAGCAAAAGAAGCGGGTAGCGGTTCTCAACTTCGAATATGCCGCTGTGCAGAACCAGCTTTCCGCTATCTTCGGAACCAATGTCGATGTGGGTAAGGGCGTGGCGGACCTGCTGGTCGAGAAGCTCGTTAAGGACGGCACGTTCAGCGTGATCGAGCGCAAGGCCATCGACAAGATCATGGCCGAACAGAACTTCTCCAACAGCGACCGCGCCGACGCATCGTCGGCCGCAAAGATCGGACGGCTGCTGGGCGTCGAAGCCATCGTTATCGGCAGCATCACGCAGTTCGGCCGCGACGACAAAAAAGTCAGCGTCGGCGGTGGAGCGTTCGGCGGCATCACCGGCCGCTATGGACTGGGAGGTGTCGGCAAAAAGGAATCGAAGGCCGCGGTGAACCTGAGCGCGCGCATGGTCAACACCGACACCGGCGAGATCCTGGCGGTTGCGAGCGGCAAAGGCGAGTCGTCGCGTTCGGGCGCCATGCTCGGCGGCGGAGGAGGTAACTGGAGCGGAGGAGGCGGCGGGGCCATCGATATGACCAGTTCCAACTTCGCCGACACGATTCTCGGTGAAGCGGTGAACAAGGCCGTCGGCGCCATGGCCAGTGAGCTGGAACAAAACGCCTCGAAACTGCCCACCAAGACTGTGTCTATCGAAGGGACCGTCGCGGACGCCACGGGAGGGACGCTGATTCTGAATGTCGGCAGCAAGGCGGGCCTGAAGGTCGGAGACCGGCTCCAGGTGCGCCGGCCCGTGCGCGAGATCAAGGATCCCGAGACCGGCGTCGTGCTGCGTCGCGTGGAAGACACTCTCGGCGAGGTCGTGATCACCGAAGTCGACGAGAAATCAGCGGTCGGCAAATACACCGGCTCCACCCCGGCCAAGGTCGGCGACAAGGTCCGCAACCAGTGAGGATGCCATGGATTACGAAATCGGATCGCGCGCGGGCGATTACAAGATCCTGGACGTTCTCGGCGCCGGAGGCATGGGCAAGGTCTACAAGGTCCAGAACCTGATCTCGGACCGCGTGGAAGCCATGAAGGTGCTGTTGCCCAATCTTGAGGGCGACTCCGAACTGGCCGACCGCTTTGTCCGCGAAATCAAAGTTCAGGCGAGTCTCGACCATCCCAATATCGCCGCACTCCATACCGCGCTGCGGCTGGATAACCAGCTTGTCATGCTGATGGAGTTCGTCGAAGGCGTGACGCTGGAGCATCTGTTGAAGAGCGGGCCGATCCCGATCGACAAAGCCGTCAACTACGTCAGCCAGGTGCTTTCGGCGCTGGCCTATGCGCACGCCCACGGCGTCGTGCACCGTGATATCAAGCCGGCCAACATGATCCTCACGCCGCAGGGCGTCATCAAGTTGATGGACTTCGGCATCGCCAAACTGACCGCCGACCGCAAGCTGACGCAGACCGGCGCCACGGTGGGGTCGCTGTACTACATGTCGCCGGAGCAGATCAAGGGCGCGACCGACCTGGATGCGCGCTCGGATCTCTATTCGCTCGGCGTGGCGCTTTATGAGATTGTCACCGGCGCACGGCCGTTCCAGGGCGACAGCGAGTATTCGATCATGTCGGCGCACCTCGAAAAGACGCCGATTCCGCTCCCGCAAATCGATCCGTCGCTGCCCGAGGCGCTCAACGCCGTCGTGCTCATGGCGATCGAGAAAGATCCCGCTAAGCGCTTCCAGACCGCCGACGCCTTCCGCAATGCGCTCTTGAGCGTCGCGCCTCACGCCGCACCACCGGCTGCTGCCATCCATACCGCTCCGGCTCCCTACTCCGCGCCCGTGACGCCTCCGCCGGCGCAGGCGCCCGTCGCGACTCAGGCGGCCAGCCATCGCGGACGTTACCTCGCGCTGGGAGCCGTAGCCATGCTGGCGGTCCTTGTTGCGCTCGGGACGCAAGCGCCCAAGTGGTTTCAAAAGAGCCCGGCGGCAACCGCCGTAACGCCAGTGAGCGCGCCCGCGGCGAGTCCGGCTCCGGCGATCACGCCGCCCGCCGAACAGGCTGTGGCGCCGGCTCAGTCTTCGTCATCTCAGGCGCAACTGCCGGTACAGCAACAGCCGGCCCCGCGCCTGGCAGCTTCGCCACGAACACTGGCAGGTCAGCCGGCAACAAAGCCCGCCGCCACGCCGCAAGCCGCGCCGCCCGTGCAACAGCAACAGGCCGCGACTCAGGCTCAACCGCCCGCAGCCGCTCCGGCCGTCCCGGCCGCTGAGATCGCCGCGCTGAACAGCGTTCGCGAGGAACTTCCGCAACTGGAGATCCGCGCCTCCGCCGTGCGGGCGAGTCTGGAGAATTTGCAGCGCGCGCAAAGCCGGCAGGGCCTGGGCTTGCGTTCGGATATCGTCGCCACGGCGCAGCGTATGGACTATCAGCTCGGCGCGGCCTCGGACGCGCTGAAACGGAACGACGCCGCTGCCGCCAAGAAGGCTCTCGACGCCGCGCAGAACGCCATCGGAAAGCTGGAGAGCTTCCTCGGCCACTGAGCAACTCCGCGGTGCGCGCATCAGGCTACGCCGCAGTTTTAGTCTTCCATCGCGAGGAAGCCGCGCTCGATCATCCCGCGCACCATTTGTAGCGCGCCCGGCACGAGAGCCTGACAATCGACTTTCAATCCGATCGCCATGGCATTGAGAATCTGCTGCAATGGCGCGCGCCCGTCCAGGCGTTGCACCAGCGCAGCCATCGGCGAGTCCAGCGTCGCCTGCAGACACAGCCCTTTCGTCTGCCGCAGGCGGAAGTGCAGCGCCGACCATTCTTCCCCGCTCCATTCGCGGCCGGTGTCGAACGCGATGCCCGGCGCGACCCGTACGCGCGCTTCCAACAAGCCGTCCGATCCCAGCTTGTCCAGCGCATCGTGCGCCTCAAATACGTGAAGCACTGCGGCGCCGAACGGCTCCAGCTTCACGGGAGACGCCTCCTCGAATTGGATCCAGTTCGGCGCGCCGGCCGAACGCCGGCGCAGGACGATAAAGCCCTCGGCAATCGACTCGATGCCATGCGCCTCATAGTACGCCGCGCACTCCGCGAACAGACGCGTCTGCACCTCCAGGTCGGAAACGTCGGTATCGACCACGGTCTCTTCGGCATGCTGCCCGCAGGTGCTCGTGTCGATGCGCAGCACCAGCGCGTCGCAGCCGTTGCCGTCCAGCCATCCACGGAACCGCTCTTTCCAATCGACGCCCTGCAAGATGGGCCATTCGACCTGGCACTGAAAGAACCCACCCTCCTCCAGGTACCGGGGCGCAGCGGCAACCAGGGACTTGCACAGACCGTCCAGTTCCATCCCGCTATCGCGGAACGTGTAGCGCTGCAACGGACCGAGGATGAAAGGCGGATTGGTCACGACCAGATCGAACTTGCGCCCAGCCACCGGTTCGAATCCGCTGCCGGGGACAAACTCGATGCCGTCGAGGCCGTTCAGCCGTGCGTTCAGACGCGCTATGCACAACGCCCGCGGATTCACGTCCGACGCGCACACCTGTGCGCTGAAGCGGCGCGCCAGAAACGCCAAAATGCCCGATCCGGTGCCCAGATCCAACGTCGCGCGCGACGGCTTGCCGATCATGCAACACATCAGCGCCGCGGTGCTGTTGGTCAAACCGGAAACGAAGTCCGGCTCCGTACCCTGCTCCAACAGTTCCGGCGGATCGATGGCCAGCAGCAGTCCGTCAAAGGGAAAGACGCGCAGCAGCGCCCGCACCTCGCCGTCGGCTGCTTCCACGACTCCGGCCTCCGCCCACTCTTCCACCGGCAGCGGTCCGAGCGCAACGGCAGCCTCGCGCCACGGCACGCGCACTCCGAGGAGGAACAGCCGGATCAACGTGTTCAGTGCCGTCGGCTCGCGCGTGAGATACAGCAGGCGCGGCAGATTGTGGCCGAGGCGCCCACGCATCTCCAGCGCGCCGAAGGAATCGGCCACTTTCTGATCCGAGTAAGATTGCGCGTGAAATGCGGCGGCAAAACGCGCCGCTTGCTCCGCGGTAATGCGCTCCAGTTTCGCCTGGTCGGCCATTGGGAGCGTTTGAGACAAAGTCATAGCAATTGATCCGTGGCGCAGGAATTTCCGCTTATTGGAAGCGTAGCAACACGACCGTGACGTTATCGGGACCGCCCGCCGCAAGTGCGGCCGCGATCAGAGCGCGGGCGCATTCTTCCAAGACCGCGTGGCCCGCGAGAAGCGCTCCGATCATTGCGTCGTCGACAACGCCGTGCAACCCATCCGAGCACAGCAACAGCATGTCGCCGGCCCGCGGACGAAACACATACGAACGCACCTGCAGAGGACTGCTAACGCCAATCGCCATCGTAACTACGTGGCGGAAAGGGTGAACCTTGAGCGCGGCTTCATCCAACCCGAGTCGGCGGCCCACATCGTTGACCCAGCTCTGATCCTCCGTAATCCTGCGCAGCGCGCCGCCTTCGAGCGCATAGACACGGCTGTCGCCGACGCTCGCGATCACCACGTCATCCGCTCGCGTCAGAGCGGCCACAAGCGTCGTGCCCATCCCTTGAAGCTGCGGGGCGGACGCCGAGGCGTCATTAACGCAGCGATTCGCCTCTTCCAGCGCGGCGGGCAATGCGTTGCCGGCCAACCGGTCCGAGCAAGCAAGAACATCCGCCACGGTCTCGGCGGCCAGGCGGGAGGCATGCTCTCCGGATTGTTCTCCTCCCATACCGTCCGCCACGATATAGAGGCCCAGATTCGGTGCAATCAGAAAATAGTCTTCGTTGTTCGTGCGCACACGTCCGGGGTCCGACAGGCCGAACGACTCTGGCATAGTTTTCCCGATTATATCCGAAGCTCCCGGCCAGCCCAGCACTATTGTTGAGGTTTACGGCCGTCACACTGCTTACGGCTGTCAATCGGGGCCGGATGCGCAGATAGCGAAGCGACGGCCCGCCTCGCTCAGGCCGCCGGCGTGCAGAGCAGATTGTCAATCAGCCGGGTCTTGCCGAGCCACACGGCCGTCGCCGCCAGCGCGGGTCCGGCGATCTTCTCGATGCGCTGCATCGAGTCCGGATCGACCAGTTCGAAGTACTCGACGCGCAAGCCTTGCCGCTCCATCTCCGCCACGGCCTCCGCGTGCACCTGCGCCGCATCCGCGCCGCCCGCGGCAATACGCGCCTGCGCGTGCAACAGCGTCTGATAAATCGATGGCGCAAGCTGGCGCTCCGCCGCGCTCAGATGGCGGTTACGCGAACTCAGCGCCAGGCCGTCCGCCTCGCGTACAATCGGCACGCCGACGATGTGCAAGGGCAGGTTCAGATCGGCCGCCATGCGCCGGATAACGGCCAACTGTTGCGCGTCCTTCTGGCCGAAATAGGCGACATCGGGCTGGACAATGTTGAACAGCTTCAGGACCACTGTCGCCACTCCGCGGAAGTGGCCGGGCCGGAACGCACCGCACAACCCGTCTGTCAGACTCTCGACATTCACGAAGCTGCGCTGCGGCTGCGGATACATCTCCTCATTCGAAGGCGCGAAAACAATCTTCGCGCCGGCGTCGCCGCACAGCCGGGCGTCATCGTCGAGCGTGCGCGGATACATTTGGTAATCGCCCGCGTCATTGAATTGGATCGGGTTCACGAAGACGCTGACCACGGCGCAGCCTGTCTCGCGCACGGCCCGCTCGATCAGACTGCGATGGCCCGCGTGCAGCGCGCCCATGGTGGGCACCAGCCCGATGCTGACGCCCGCGCGTTTGCGCACGGCGATCGCCTCGCGAAGTTCTGCGACGGAATGAATCACGTGAGCTGTCATGCCTGTACCTTCTTGGCCACCGGTTTGGTGAGCGCCGACGGGAATCGCCCGTCCTTGACCTCCTGAATGTAGGCCCGCGTCCCTTCGGCGACGAGCTCTCCGAGGTGCGCAAACTGTTTGACAAACGATGGCGCCGTGTCGCCGGTCAGCCCGAGCGCATCGTGCGTCACCAGCACCTGCCCATCGCAATGCGGACCGGCGCCGATGCCGATCGTCGGTACGCTTAACGCCGCGGTGACCGTCCGTGCCACCTCGGCCGGGATGCACTCCAGAACGATCGCGAATGCGCCTGCCCGCTCCAGCGCCTGAGCGTCGTCCAGCAAACGCTGCGCGTCTTCCCTGCTCCTGGCCTGCTGGCGAAAGCCGCCGAACTGGTGGACCGACTGCGGTACGAGTCCCAGATGGCCCATCACGGGAATGCCGGCGTTGACCAGCCGCGTAACCGTCTCGACGTACGGCTGCCCGCCTTCAAGCTTCACGGCCTGCGCTCCGCCCTCCTGCATCAGACGGCCCGCGTTGCGCACGGCCTCGTCGGGGTTGATCTGATAGCTCAGGAACGGCATGTCCGCGACTACCAGCGCGCGCTGTGCGCCCCGGCTGACGGCGCGCGTGTGATGCACCATCACGTCCATGGTCACGGGCAGCGTCGTGCCGTAGCCCAGCAGCACCATGCCCACCGAGTCGCCAATTAAGAGCACATCGATGCCCGCGCGATCGAGCGTGCGCGCCATCAGTGCGTCGTAGGCCGTCAGCATGGCGATCTTCTCGCCGCGCATTTTCATCTCCCGAAGATCGGGCACGCGAACCCGCTTCGTACGTTCACTCACTCTCTTCAACTCCTTTGCGCAACAGGCGTTCCAGCGCGGAATAGTCTGTCGCAGGATTTTTGCGCCGGGCCAGTTCCAGCGTCTGCCGGGCCGCGCTGCGATAGAGTTCACTGACACTTTGCGGCGCTCGCTGCAGCGCCCGCAGATGCATTTCAACCGTTTGCAAATCGCCGCGTTCGATGGGCCCAGTCAACGCGCCCGCCGGCGTCAATGCGAGGCAGTTTGCGGCGCTCGCCGTCAACAGCGGTCCCAGCGCCCGCAAGGCGGCGGAAGGGACGATACCTGCTTCCCCCATCAGCATAACAGCCGCATCCATGAGCGCCGCCACATAGTTGCTCGCCATGACGGCTGCCGCGTGATAGAGCGGCTGCTGCTCCGGTGCGATGACCAGGACCTTACCGCCGAGCAGCATCACAATCTCCCGGGCCCACATCTCCGCCGCGCCGTTCGCGATCACGCCATAGGCGCAACCGGGCAGCGCCGCAACGCCCTGCTCCGGCGTGGCGACGGTCTGCAGCGGATGCAGCACGCCGCAGGCGACGCCGCGGCCAATGAGTGGCTGCAGCACGTCGGCGCCTCGCGTACCGCAGGTGTGCAAGACTACGCCGGTTGTCATGCCGCCAGCCAGGCGCTCCGCGACTTTTGGCAGGGCGTCGTCCGGCACGGCGATCAGAATGCGTTGAGCAAGCCTCGGCAGTTCCTCGAAGGTGACCGCAGCGACACGTTCACCCGCGAAAGCCGCCGCGCGCTGCGTGCGGCTCGCGTCCCGTCCAGCCATGGCGGCGACCGGTTGCCCCCTGCCGACCAGCAAGCGGCCCAACGCCTGCGCAATGCGCCCGGCGCCGGCAATGCCGATCGTCTGTTCTGTTGGATTGGAAACTGTCATGGCCGCAACTGGAATGGCGCGCCCGCCCACTCCGGGCCGGCGACTCTCTGCACGCCCGGCTGACTGCCCTGCCGCACCACGAGATCGTCGCGGCACGCGGCTATCGTCTTCCGCAGCATCGGATGATGCATATCCGGCGCGATTTCGGCGAGCGGCGCCAGCACAAACAGCCGCTCGTGCAAGCGCGGATGCGGGATGATCAGATCGCTGTCTCCAAGCACGAGATCGTCCCACAACAGGATGTCGAGATCGATGGTCCGCGGACCGTTGCGAATCGTGCGCACGCGCCCGAGTTCCTGCTCAATGACGAGCAGCCGCGCGAGCAGCTCATGCGGACTAAGGCCCGTGGCGACGTGCGCCGCCGCGTTCAAAAACCAATCCTGCTCGCGGTAGCCGACGGGCTCCGTGCGATACAGCGAAGAGATAGCACGTATCTTGGGGAATATGCCGGCCTGTCCCTCCGTCAAATCCGCCGCTCCCGCGAGCAGCCGCAACGCCGCGCGCAAGTTCTCCAGCTTGTCACCGAGGTTGGAACCCAGACCGAGGTAGACGTCAGCCATTCCGTTTCCGGTAGATCTCCACCGCCGGCGCGCTCACACCGCGCTGCCGCAATGCCGCCGGTTTGCGCATCAGAATCCGCACGCTCGCCACTGGGAAACGGTCGAGAATCCGGTGCGCCAGCGTCTCGACCAGTGTTTCCAGCAGAGCGTATTCGCGTTCCGCGGCGACCTCTTCCAGCAGGTCAAACAGCGCCGCATAATTCACGGTCAGGGCAATGTCGTCCGCTTGCGCCGCCGGACGGATGTCGGTCTCGACCGTAACATCCGCGACCAGCTCCTGCGCTTTCACGCGCTCATCCGCGGTGCAACCAATATGGCACTGTAGAGGCGCTCCAAACAGGTGGACCAGATCGTTCATTGTTGCCGCACCGCATCGGCGACCTGTAACGCGCGGCGGCACGCCGCCACGTCGTGCACGCGCACCACGCTCGCGCCCTTCATGGCGGAGATCACGGCCGCGGCGAGCGTCCCTTCGAGCCTTGCGTTTACGTTCTTCTGCCCCGTCAGTGAACCGAGAAATGACTTGCGCGACGGTCCCACCAGCACCGGGCACCCCAGGCTCTGGAATTCCTCCAGACGCCGCAGAATCTCGAAATTGTGCGCCGCCGTTTTGCCGAATCCAATGCCCGGATCGACGGCGATGTCGCGCACACCTGCGTCCCGCGCCGCGGCAACCCGCTCGCTAAGGAACTGCTTCACCTCGCCGATCATGTCGTCGTAGACCGGCTCGGATTGCATGGTCTTCGGCAGGCCCTTCATGTGCATGATGACGGCCGACGCGCCATAGCGCGCGGTGACGCGGATCATCTCGGAATCGCGCAGGCCGTTGATGTCGTTCACGATGCGCGCCCCCAGCCGCAGGCATTCGGCAGCGACTTCCGGCTTCATCGTGTCAATCGAAAGGGGTACGCCGCAGGTGCCCGCCAGGGCTTTCACGACAGGCGCAAGACGCCGCAGTTCTTCATCGACCGAGACCGGATCGGAACCGGGCCGCGAGCTTTCGCCGCCGAGATCCAGGATATCGGCGCCATCGTCAACAAGCGCCCGCGCGTGCTCCACCGCGCGGTCTGTATCGAAGAAACAACCGCCATCCGAGAACGAATCGGGCGTCACGTTCACAATGCCCATGACGAGCGTATGCGGGCCCAGAAAGAGAGAGGGATAACTCACTTTCTTTCATCGTAGCCCGGCCCCGCAATCCGGAAGCGGGCAACTGCCGCCGCGACGGCGCTACTTTTCGGGCAGGCCGCCCGCCATCAGGAATACGAGCGGCGCATTCCAGTTGATGGCGACCTCGTTGCTCGCGTAAGAAGCTTCGTCGTCGGCATACATCCTGGCCGGCGGAAGGTCGCTGGGAAGCTTCTGCAGAACGGCGTCCTGCCGCGCCCGGTTTGGCCCGCCCGAGAGCAGGCCCGGCCAAGGCTCTTCCATCGCATCCGCGCCGCTCGGACGATGATGCGGATGGCGGAATGGATGGTCGCCGACCTGGGTTACAAACGACAGCGAATGCGTGTTGCGGCCGAGCAGGTAATGCAGATCGTCGAGCGCCGTCTCCACATAGCGCGAGTTCGACGCAACGACGTTAGTTACGAGCAATTGCATGCCGTAGTTCGCCACCACGCCGTTGGAACCCCAGATGTAATCTTTCGCTGTCAGGCTGACCATGTAGCCATTCGCCGCGGTCCGCGCGACGATCGCGTCGGCAGACTCCACCATCTTTTTGCGGATGGTCTCCACCGCATCGGTATTGTGGCCCGCGCCCAGCACGTAGCTCCACAACGCCAGCGCGCCGACATCGCTCCAGGACGGCGGCCCGTCGGGCCGGATCGTCTTCAGAAATGGAGCGTAGTTCTTGACGAAGTACTGGTCATATACGTCGTCACGCGTTGTGCGCCCCAGTTCCGCCGCGGCCCACAACCGTTCGTCGGAGCAGTCGTTGTCGCCGTATTCGCCGGTCGAGACGCCCTTCGGATTGTGGAACAGCACGTTCGGGTTCTTGTCGAGCCACGCCCAGGCGAGCTTCGCGGCCTTCAGGCACTTCTCCGCGTACGGCGCGTCGACGTTCTTGTAAACGCGTCCGGCAATCGCCATCACCGCGGCGAAGTCGGCCGTGGCGCAGGAACTCTTGAACGGCGCCGCGCCGGTGCCGATCACGTAACTCGTCAGCGTGTCCTTCTCCGGCATAACGAAATCGCAGAACTTCTCACTCGTCTGCTTGTGCCAGACACCGCCGTCGGTATCTTGCATCGAAAGCATCCAATCGAGGTTCCAGCGCACCTCGTTGAGCATGTCCGGCTGGCCGTTGCCCGATTCGGGAATGCGGAAATGCAGGTTGTTGACACGGTCCGGGAAAAGCTCGTAGGTCCACATCAGGGTCGCCGTACTGATTCCCGAATTCACGACATAGCGGCCATAATCGCCGGCGTCGTGCCAACCGCCCGACGGCGGTTTCGTCCCGCTCTTGCCGGATGAGGCGTGGTAGGCGCCCTCCTGGTGACAGATGGCGTGCTTGTAGCCGGGGAAATCCGGTCCCAGATCCACATCCGTTCCGCAGCGCTGGCCGTAAAACGACCGCATGGCCACATAGAACGGCCGCGAGTAGACATCCTTCGCAATGGCGAAGCCCCAGCTTCGGCCCAAGCCCTTCACTTGCAGGAAGTACTCGCCGGGCTTGCGGACCTTGGTGAAGTCGGCCACCTGCACCTTGTCACCCGAATCCGGATCGGCCGCGGGCGCGCTCAATTTGCCCTCAAAGACGGTTTTGCCATCCGAAGTGCGCTTCAGGACAAACGTTTCCGCGGGCGCCTTCGCCACGACGATCGCCAACTTCGGCGCGTTCGGCAAATAGCCCGCCTGATCGACTTTGATAGCGGTGACGGGCGGATCGGCAAACACAGCCGCCGCGCAAGCCAGGAGCAACAGAAACGGTTTCATGTTCCCCTCAATCATAGAAAAAGCACGCCGCGGGTGCGGTAACTTCGCGCCCGAATGCACGAACGCCGCGACGCTCAGACGAATTTGCGGCGCACGAGGCCCGCGGCAAAACCGAGCAGGCACATGCAGGTCGCATAGACCGTCGTCTGCGCGATGTCGCGCTCGGGATCGACTTCCACAAAGTCCGCGATGCGCACTTTGGAATGTTCGCCGCACAGCCGCGCCGCGCAGCGCAACTCGGCGGGCGTGATCCCGCCCGGCCGCGCGCCGGGGCAGCCCGGAGCGAAGGCCCGGTCGAGCACGTCGATGTCGAAGTCCACGTAGATGGCGTCGAAGTGTTTCGCCAGGTAATGCAGAGCCTGGCCGGTGACGTCCTCCACGCCGCGCCGGCGGAACTCGGCGGCGGGAATCAAGGTGATGCCCGCCTGCTCGGCAATGTCGCGATATTCGCGCGAGTTGGCGAACGGTTGCAGACCCACCTGAACGATGTTCTTGCCCGCCAGGCCGTCGCGCAGCAGCGCCCGCACCGGGTTGCCATTGCTCAGCCCGGCTTCCAGATCCCGCAGATCCAGGTGAGCGTCGAAGGTCAGCAGGCCACACTTCTCCAGAGGCAGCCCAAGGCCGTGCACACCGGGGCGCGTGATGCTGTTGTCTCCGCCAAGCAGCGCCAGCGCGTCCACGCCTTTGCCGGCGAGCCGGACCTCCTCCTCGATCGTTCCAAAAGCGTCGGCGATGCTCAGCTCCGCCACATCCAGGTCGCCGCAGTCATGCGCGGCAATCGCTTCGAGGTCGACATCATTCTCGAGATCGAACGTGCTGAAACGCTGGAGCGCTTCGCGCACCGCGCCGGGGGTAAGATCGCAGCGGCCCGGCGTGATCGAGCCGCGGCGGGAAGGCACTCCCAGCACCGCGAGCTTGCGCTCGGCAAAGTCAGCATGTGCCCCGTTGAGCCATGCGCTCGCACGAGGCCAGAACGGATCGTTGGCAGCAGACATCTCTAACTCAATCCTCCCGCGGCAGGCTCCGCGCCGGCCACGCGCCCCCGCTCATAAATGACGCAGCCGCGCTTCACCGTCAGGGTTACGGGGTTCAATCCAAACCAATAGGCCAGTTCCCGGTAATCGGTCATATCGAGCAGGATGAGATCGGCTTGCCGGCCCTTCTCCAGAGTGCCGACGCGGTCGAGCACGCCCAGCGCCGCCGCGCCGTTCACCGTCGCCGCTACAATCGCCTGCGCTGGCGTCATGCGCATCATGCGGCAGGCCAATCCAATGACCATCGCCAGGCTGGCAGTCGGGCTCGTGCCCGGATTGAAGTCGGTGGCGAGTGCGACGGCCGCGCCTGCGCCAATCAGCATGCGCGCCGGAGCGTAGCGCTCGAGTCCAAGATGAAAGACCGAACCCGGCAGCAAAGCGGCCATGGTGGACGCGGCGCCAAGCGCCGTTGCGTCGTCGGCGTTGGCGCACTCCAGATGGTCGGCACTCGCCGCGCCCAGTTCGCACGCCAGTTGCGCCGCGCCCGTGTGCGTGAACTGTTCGGCATGAATGCGCAATCCGAAACCGGCTGCCCGCGCCGCTTCCAGATACCGCCGGGCCTGCGCCAGTGTGAAAGTGCCCTGATCGCAATAGACGTCGGCAAATCGCGCGAGCCCATCGCGCCGCAGCGCCGGCAGCATGTGGCGGATCGTCCAATCGATGTAGGCGTCGGCCTGGCCTTCGAATTCCGGCGGCGTCACGTGCGCGCCGAGATAGGTAGGAACAACGCCGAGCGGGCGCCCGTTCAGTTCGCGCAGTACCGCGAGTGTCTTGCGCTCGTTCGCTTCGTCCAATGCGTAGCCGGATTTCGCTTCGAGCGTCGTCGTGCCGCAGCGCGCAAATTCGTCCAGACGCCGCTGCGTGCGCGCGGCAAGCTCGTCCGCGTTCAACGACCGCACGGCCTGCATGCTCGACCGGATGCCGCCTCCGGCCGCCGCAATCGCGTGGTAATCGGCGCCCGCGAGCCGCATTTCAAAATCGAGCAGACGCGGCGGACCGAAGACCAGATGGGTGTGGCTGTCGACGAAGCCCGGCATCACGACACGCCCCTGCGCGTCGATTTCGCGAACCTCGCGCCCCGCGGCCAGCGTTTCGACCTCCGCGGCTGGCCCGGCGGCAACAATCGCGCCGTTCCCCATCAGCACCGCACCATCGTCCACGATGCCCAACTCGCCCAATGCCGTGCCCCGGCGCGCCGTGACCGGTCCGCGCAGCGTCAGCAGTTGGCCGATGTTGCGGATCAGCAGTGGCGGATTCATTCCGCTACCGGCGGAGCCGTGCGCATGGGCGCGCGCAGCCCGGCCTGCTCCGCGAATTCAATCGCGGGCGCATAGCCCGCATCAACGTGGCGCAGCACGCCCGAGGCGGGGTCGCACGTCAGTACGCGCTCGACGCAACGCCCGCCGGATTCGGTCCCGTCGGCCACCGTCACCTGACCGGCGTGCATGGAGTAGCCAATGCCCACGCCGCCACCATTGTGTACCGAGACCCAACTGGCGCCCGCCGCCGTGTTCAACAACGCATTGAGAATCGGCCAGTCGGCCACGGCGTCGCTGCCGTCGGGCATTGCTTCGGTCTCGCGATAGGGTGACGCCACCGAGCCGCAATCGAGATGGTCGCGGCCAATCACAACAGGCGCCTGCAAACGTCCGTCGGCAACCATGCGATTGATCTCGACGCCGAAGCGCGCGCGCTCGCCGTAGCCCAGCCAGCAGATGCGCGACGGCAGGCCCTGGAACTGCACCCGCTCGCGCGCCAGCCGGATCCAGCGCGCCAGGCTGTCGTTTTCGGGGAACAGCCGCAGCACGGCCTCGTCGGTGGCGGCGATGTCGGCCGGATCTCCCGAGAGAGCCACCCAGCGGAACGGGCCCTTGCCCTGAGCGAAAAGCGGCCGGATGTACGCCGGAATGAAGCCTGGAATATCGAAGGCGTTCGTAACGCCGCGGTCGGCGGCCATACGGCGGATGTTGTTGCCGTAGTCGAACGTGACGGCCCCGGCACGTTGCAGGTCGAGCATCGCGCGCACATGCGCCGCGATGGAATCCATCGCCCGGTCGACATATGCCGCGGGATCGGATTCGCGCAGCTTCAAAGCGTCGGCGAGCGGCAGGCCCGCCGGCACGTAGCCATTCAAGGGATCGTGCGCGCTCGTCTGGTCCGTGAGCATGTCGGGCACGACGCCGCGCCGCACAAGTTCGGGCAGAACCTCCGCGCAGTTGCCAACGAGCCCGACCGACAGCGCCGCTTTCTTCGCGCGCGCCTCGTCAATCCAACGCAGAGCCTCATCCAGATCGCCGGTCATGCGGTCGCAATAGCCCTTCGCGATGCGCCGCTCGATGCGCGTGGGATCGACCTCGACGCACAGCATCGCCGCGCCGTTCATGGTGGCGGCGAGCGGCTGCGCACCGCCCATTCCACCCATGCCGCCGGTCAGCAGGAAGCGTCCCGCGAGAGTGCCGCCGAAGTGCCGCCGGGCCGCCTCGGCGAACGTCTCGAACGTGCCCTGCAGGATGCCTTGCGTGCCGATGTAGATCCAGCTTCCGGCCGTCATCTGGCCGTACATCATCAGCCCCGCACGCTCGAGTTCGCGGAAGCACTCCCAGTTCGACCAGTGGCCGACCAGATTCGAGTTGGCGATCAGCACGCGCGGCGCTTCCTCTTGCGTGCGGTATACGCCCACCGGCCGGCCGGATTGCACCAGCAACGTTTCGTCGCTGGCTAGCTGTTCCAATTCGCGCACAATGGCGTAGAACGACGGCCAGTCCCGCGCGGCCTTGCCGCTGCCTCCGTAAACAACCAGATCCTGGGGCCGCTCGGCAACCTCGGGATCGAGGTTATTCATGAGCATCCGCAGCGCGGCTTCCTGCTTCCAGCCTTTGCAGCGCAGCGCCGTCCCGCGCGGCGCCCGCACAGCTTCCGGGTGATCGGCGGTCAAGAGTGCCATAGACAACTCCGCCTCTACGATACGGACGTCCGACGGCCGTAAGCAAGGGGCGGCTTCACTGCGCCGCGGTCTTGTGCACACCGCCCTCGACGTGCGTGGTGAAGTTGTCGGGTTGCCCCGGAGGCGCGATCTCGAAGCGCACCTTCATTGCCGTGGGGCTGATGAAGATGTAGGTGAAGCGGAAGCGCGGCTCGCCGGGCTTGACCGCGCTGAGCCATTCAATGCGGCGGCCATCCGCCGACGCGGTCACGGCGTACTCGATCACGTGTCCCTCGCTGTCATAATACGTGGCGCGCGGAGCCGAACCCGCAGCCCCCTGGTAGACGATGGTCAGATCGTCGTGGCGCAAGGCCGGACGGTCTTTCGTCGCCGGAAATTCGGCGAAGCTGCGCCGCACGAGCGCGTGCCCTTGCAGCTCCGGCGTGATGGTGAAGCTGCCGCCCGTCGCCTGACCGGGCTGGCCGCCGAGATCGCCGTCCCATTGGCCGACGAGCGCCTGCATGGCCGTCCAGGCATCGCCCGCGGGCGGCGCGGCGTTCTGGGACAATCCGGCCAGACCGGCCGTAAGCAGGATCAACGGGAGAAGATACCTATGGTTGTGCACGCACCCATTATGGGCATGCCGCCAATGTATCGAAAGCCGGGCGTAGCCAGTCCGGCCTGCATCGTTGCAGAGGCAAAGCGGCGTAGATGGCAATGCGCTTTCCTGTCGCTCGCAGCCAGCCGTGCCAACGGCAACACAGCGCTCTTGCTTGTCCCGCTGAAAGCACTACCGATACTATCGTTCTTCATGCCTTGGGCGTAGTCTGGGAGTACGGTGTTAGAGTTGACCGATCAACTCAACCCGACTATCAGTCGAAGTAATCACCGTTTTACCTGGCTTTCAGACAAAATTATTGAAGATGTTTAATACTCGAATTCAAGTGCTCGGATTCGCACTGGCCGCACTCGGCTTGCAGCCCTGCCCGGCCCAACGGCAGATCGTTGACATCGAGAACGTGGCAAGTTGGGGCGCACCCCTCTATTGGCGCGCGGCGCAACCGGCCAGGCTCAATGCCACACGGGCAATGAAAGCCGAAGGAACCGGTTCGGCCGCGGCCGCGCAATCGTTGAACGCGCTCGCTGTCTTTGTTGCCGCGCCGCCGTGCCGGCTGGTCGATACGCGAGCCGGTCAGGGACTCAGCGGCGCGTTCGGACCGCCCATGCTGCTGGCAAATCAGGCCCGGACCGTGCCCGTTCCCACCTCCCGCTGTGGCATTCCGGCGGCCACAGCCTACTCTGTGAACATTACCGCCGCGCCCACGGCCAACGTGGTTGTGGGCTATGTCAAGGCCTGGCCTGCCGGCGAGGCCGAACCCAACACGGCGGTTTTGACCGACACAGTTGCTGGATCGTTTGTCGGCAATTCCGCGGTCATTGGAGCCGGCGCGGACGGCGGCATTCAAATACTGGCGCAGAACTCCACCGATCTGGTCATCGATATCAACGGCTACTATCTCACCCCCGCCGAGGCGCAAGCCAACGGGCTGAGCATCGTTGGGCTGCAGGGACCCATCGGGCCGATGGGCCCGCAGGGGCCGCAGGGGCCTACGGGCGCCGCCGGCCTGCAAGGTCCCCCGATCTCGTTCAAACAGGCCTGGAACGTGGCGGCGACTTATGCGGCCGGAGACGCCGTTTCTTTTGTCCCTGCGGGCGGGATCGCCTCCAGCTACATCGCGCTGGCCGGCAACGTGGGCTTTCAACCGGATCTGGATGTGGCCGCCGCTGGCGGACATTGGGCCCTGCTCGCGCAAGCGGGAGCGACCGGTCCGGCGGGGATCGCCGGCGTGGCCGGTCCGCAGGGGCCGGCAGGCCCGATGGGCCCGCAAGGGCCGCAGGGGCCCCAAGGTTCCACCGGCACAACCGGCGCCACAGGCCCCCAGGGTCCCCCGATCACCTTTAGGGCGGCCTGGAACATGGCGACAACTTATGCGACCGGAGACGCCGTTTCGTTTATTCCTCCGGGCGGAATCGCGTCAAGTTACATCGCGCTGACCGGCAACACCGGCGTTCAGCCGGACCTGGATGTGGCCAGCGCTGGCGGGCATTGGGCCCTGCTCGCGCAGGCGGGAGCTCCGGGTCCGGCGGGAGCAACCGGCCCGGCGGGAGAAGCCGGTCCGGCGGGAGCCGTTGGCGCGCCCGGTGCGCCGGGTCCAGCCGCGACCGTCGCCGTCGGAACAGTGACGACGGGCGCGGCCGGTTCATCGGCGGCGATTACGAACTCCGGCACCTCCAGTGCGGCCGTGCTGAATTTCACCATTCCGCAAGGAGCAGCCGGCCCGCCTGGAGCCGCCGGGTTCGGCCTGTTGTTGTCCGGGGTCGGCAACGGGACCAGTTCGGGCGGCGCAGCACTGACGACAATCGACGGCGGAACGCCTGGCACCGTCTCCGTGCTGCCCCTATCCGGCTACCTGACAAGCCCGGTTTCAGCGACCCTCTCCGGCGGAGTTCCCCAATTTGCAGCGGGCAGCTTCGCCGGCATCATGCAACCCTTCCCCATTGCGGCAACTTTCGCTCAAATGTATGCCCGCCTCTCCACGAACACCAGTCAATCCCTGGTTGGCAGCACCATCACAATTACCGCGCAACTGTACAAGTACAGTGAGGGTGGAGTTATCTCGGCGATTCCCGGCGCTGCGTGCATTTTTGCTCCAGCCTGGACCGGGGTCCTTGCCACCGGAACCGTCAGCAGTTGCTCCTTGTCCGGTATGGCCGCATCCTATGCGCCCGGCGACAGCGGCTTCATCGTGATCAGCGCTACGGCCGCCGGGCTGAGCCTGGCAAACAACATCCCTTCGGCGGATGTCTCCGTGGGCCTTTCGCAGTAGGCGACACCCGCGCTGTGTTGAAGCACTCCGCCGTTCCATCGCCGGTCCGGCCGACGCCTGATGGCCGGACAGGACCGGCCGGCCATCCGCCCGCGTAGTACGGTGGCGTCGGCCGCCGGCGGCAGTATGGCGCGACAATACCGGTGTTCGCGCTTTTATTCGTTTTTGCATTCAGGAGCCGACCCGATGGACAACCTTGCATTTCTTCGTCACACGCTGGCAACGCTCGCTTACCGTGGTGGCAAGACATTGCGCGGCGCGCCGGAGAGCTTCGCCACGTTCCGCGCCGCCGCGACGACCCGCACGCCCGCCGAGATTCTGGCGCACATCGGCGACCTGCTGGACTGGGCCGTCACACTGGCCGACGGCCGTGAAAGCTGGCACGACTCGGCGCCGCTCGTCTGGCCGGACGAGGTGGCGCGCTTCTTCGCTGCGCTCGGCCGCTGCGATGCGCGTCTGACCAGCGGAGAACCGCTAAACACCACGCCCGAAAAAATCTTCCAGGGACCCGTCGCCGACGCCTTCACACACGTCGGGCAGCTTGCCATGCTGCGCCGCATGGCGGGCACGCCCATACGCGGCGAGAACTACAATCGCGCGGACATTGTGGCCGGGCGCGTGGACGCCGAACAGGCCGAACCGCGCCGCGAATTCGACTGAACCGCGCTTCGTGCAAAGGGGCAGCAAACCGCTGGGAATGCCGCGCGAGGTCGCGCTGACGACACACTCGCGCCCGGCCGAGGGGTTACCCCGACCGCCGTCTGTGATATGTTTTTCTCACCATGGCAAGTGCAAATTACTCCCGCAGGTCGTTCCTGGCGACAAGCCTCTCGACGGGCCTCGCCGCCTCCGCGGCCGCTTCATTTTCGTTGTCCGCCAAGGGCAAGAAGGTCCCCATCGGCCTTGAACTTTACTCCGTCCGCGACGTGCTTCCGAAGGACCTCCCGGGCACGCTGCGCGCCGTGGCAAAGCAGGGCTATGAAGTCGTGGAGTTCTACGGCTCCTACGAGGCGTGGACGCTCGAGTACGCCAAGGAAGTGCGCAAGGTCCTGGATGAGACCGGCCTGAAGTGTTCTTCGACGCACAACGGCGGTGAGTCCTTCAGCGGAGCTGGCCTCCAGAAGGCCGTTGACCTGAACTCCATCCTCGGCAGCAAGTACATCGTAATGGCGCACCCGGGCCGCGAGATCACCACGATCGACGGCTGGAAGGAAGTCGCCGCCACGCTGAACGAGGCGAACGTGAAGTTCAAGGCTGCCGGGCTCAAGGCCGGCTACCACAACCATGACGCCGAATGGCGCCCTATCGGTGATGAGAAGCCGATTGAAGTGCTCGCGAAGAACACCGACAAGGACGTGATGCTGCAACTTGACGTCGGCACCTGCGTCGCGACGGGCAACGACCCGGTGGCGTGGATCAAGGCCAACCCCGGCCGCATCCGCTCCCTGCACCTTAAGGAATGGTCGCCGGAGAAGGAATACAAGGTCCTGTTCGGCGAAGGCAAGTCGCCGTGGAAAGCGATCTTCGCGGCCGCGGAGAAAGTCGGCGGCGTGGAGTTCTACCTGATCGAGCAGGAAGGCTACAACAAACCCTCGCTGGAGACGGTGGAAGACTGCCTGGCTAACTTCAAGAAGATCCACGGCTAATCGGCAGCATCGGGGTCTGATAGCATTTTTTACGGAACCGAGTCGGACGGGTGCCCGTGTTGCCCGTCCGATTCCCGTCTTCAGCGGAGCCGGTTGCTGTACTGGTCCGGCTCCGAAGGTTCAAAAGTAAGGAGTGGGAGCCATGTCCGGCATTACGCGGCGCGATTGCCTGCAGACGAGTGCGAAAGTTCTGGGAGGAGCCGCTCTTGCCACGGCCACGGCTGCCGATGCGCTGGCGGCGCCGGACCGCAAACCGTCAGATCAGAAGCCCGGTATCTACTTCGCGCACATCGCGGGCCCGGGCGATCCCGCGCGCCTGCGTCTGCTGAAACAGATCGGGGTGAACTACGCGATCGCGGGCGTCGCGGGCGAGCTCGCCAAAGTCCGCCGCGAACAGTATCTGCCGACCCTGCGCCGGATCAAGGCCGATTTCCTCGAACAGGGCATCCAGATTCTGGGCGTTGAGAGCCATCCCGTGCCTGCCGAGAAGATCAAGCTCGGCGTCGCTGGCCGCGACGAGGAAATCGAGAATTACAAGGCCGCCATCGACGCTCTCGGCAAGGCGGAAATCCCGGTCCTCTGCTACAACTGGATGGCCGGCTTGGGCTGGTACCGCACCCGCTCCGATCAGCACGAGCGCGGCGGCGCGTTGACCACCGAGTTCGACGCCGAAGCCGCCCGAGCGCAGGGCCCAACACAGTTCGGCGAAGTCTCTGAAGATAAGCTCTGGGCGAACCTCGACTACTTCCTGAAAGCGGTCATCCCGGTCGCCGAGAAAGCCGGCGTGAAGATGGCCGTGCATCCCGACGATCCGCCGGTGCCCAAATTGCGCGGCATCAGCCGCATTGTGATCAGCGCGAAAAACTACCGGCGCATCATGGCGATGGCGCCCAGCCCGGTGAACGGCATTACCTATTGCCAGGCGAACTTCAAGGCGATGGGCGAAGACCTGGAGGCCCTCGCAAAAGAGTGGTGCGCGCAGAAGAAAATCTTCTTCGTCCATTTCCGCGACATTAAAGGAACGCGGGACCACTTCGCCGAAACCTTCCACGACAACGGTCCCACGGACATGGCGCGCATGCTGCAGGTTTATCACGAAAGCGGTTTTGTCGGCCCGCTGCGCCCCGATCACGCGCCGACCCTCGAAGGCGAAGCGAACGATCATCCCGGCTACGCCTTCATGGGCCAGCTCCTCGCGTTCGGATACATGAAAGGCATCATGGACGGCCTCAAGCTGCCGTACGCATAAACGGCAAACACCGTCGAGCCCGTGCTGCCGGCGGGGGATCTTTTGATAGCCGTCGCGCGCGTCGCCTACGGCAAGGAGACGGCTCCACTCCGCCGGGACCGCAATACCCGTTGCGGCACATCCGTGCTCGTCACGGCCGCTTCAATGCCACGCCGTGTCCCGAACGAGCTGGTGCGGCACCCCCACACCAGGACACGGTGGGGGATTCCACCCCGGCATTGCCATGCGGCCATCGTTTCCGCCAGCAAGCTCAAAGCATTCAAGGCCCTGGACTCATTTCTCCGCGCCGTGGAACGTGCTCTTCGGCAGAGGTTTCGCGCCAGCGGAGAGAGGATCCGCGAACCGCTTGCTCGTGACCTGCGCGCAACGCCGCCGGCCGGTTTACCGCTCACGAAAGCCCCACCGCGCCGCAGATAGAACCAGTTTCAACGGCGGGAAAGCGGCTGGGGCAGCGCGGCGGAGGATCAGCGTTCGTAATCGTCATCATAAAATCTCTCGATTGTAAATTTCGCAAGAACTCCCGCATACTCGCGGTAACAATTGGTGGGTTTCTGAAGGCGATGCCCGATCCTGCCCCTCGCCCCCACCGGTTCAGCCGCGTGCAACCTCCCTGCCGAGGACTAAGGCGTGGCAAGTTCAATTCCACGCAACAAGGATTCGGTTATGAAGGCTACACTCGTCTTCTGCGGCGCCCTGATGGCTCTATGCGCCGTTGCCCAGACTTCCACTTCCGGCAACGCGCCCCAAGACGCCCCCACCGCAGCGCCCGCCCCGCCGCCTCCGGATCCGCCAAAGTACGATGGCTGGACCTTTTCCGCAATGGCCGACGGCTACTTCACGCTCAACTCCAACCACCCCGCCTCGAACTCGAATCAGCTACAGAACTTCGATATCAACTGGGGGCAGCCGGAACTGAGCATGGCGATGTTCACGGTCGACAAATCAGACAAGATGTTGGGAATCCACGTTGACGCCGGCCTGGGCGAGACGTTCCGGCTGATCCACGCCACGGACGACGAACCCAAGGGCTTCCGCTACATCAAGCAGATGTACGTCATCCTGAAGCCCGCCCATATGCACGGCGCCGAGATCGACTTCGGCGAGTTCGTCACTTCGGCAGGCGCCGAGGTCATCGAGAGTTACTCGAACTGGAACTACTCGCGCTCGCTCCTGTTTACGTGGGCCATTCCGTACTATCACTTCGGTCTGCGCACAACCGTCCCGGTGACCAAGAGCCTCACCCTCGGCGTGCAGGTGGTGAACGCGTGGAACAACCTGTGGGGCAACAACACGATGAAGAATCTGGGGTTCACCGCCGCCTACACCAAAACGAAGTACTCCTGGAGCAGCAACTATTACTTCGGCCCCAACCATCCCGGAACGACCGTAGGCAAACGTAACCTGTTCGATACCACCCTGACGCTGACGCCGACCTCAAAGGCCAGCTTCTATGTGAATTACGATTACGCCCGCGACAACGCCATCGGCGGCGGCCATGCGAGTTGGTACGGCATCGCCGGGGCGGCGCGCTACCAGCTCACGAAGAAGTTCGCCGTGGCCGGGCGGACGGAGTGGTTCGATGACGCCAACGGCCTTGCGACGGGAACCGCACAGAAGCTCAAGGAGGGGACGCTCACGGGTGAATACAAGTACAACGATCACCTGATCGCCCGCCTGGAATTCCGGCGCGACGCCTCGGATATGCCGTTCTTCGACCGCGGCGCCCAACCCGCATCCGCCAAAGCCATGAGCACGGCGACCCTCGGCCTGGTATGCCTGCTCGGCCCGCTCAAGTAGGCGCCCGCGCCGAGCGTGCAGGCTGGTGCGGAGTCCCGCCGCGTCCGCGCTTGCGCGGAGTCTCCAAAGGAGTAGTCTGATGAGGACGTTCACTCCGTACGCTCCTTTGGAGACACCCGATGGTCCGCATTGCCAGTCTGCTCGCAGCCTCCGCCACGTTTGCCGCCCTGCTGGCCGCCGGGCCAGTCAAAACGGATTCCACCAACCCTCATTACTATTCATTCCACGGGCGGCCGGTTTTGCTGATCACCTCGGCGGAACATTACGGCGCGGTGCTCAACAAGGCGTTCGACTACGTGGCATATCTCGACGCTCTGAAAGCCAATGGGCTGAACTACACGCGCATCTACCCCGGCGCTCTCTTCGAGCCGGTCGGCAAGTACATGACCGGCAACACGCTGGGGCCGCGGCCTTCCGAACTGATTTTGCCGTGGGCGCGAAGCACCCAACCGGGCTACATGCTGGGCGGCAACAAGTTCGATCTCGACCGCTGGGATGAGGCGTACTTTGCCCGTCTGCGGGACTTCCTGCAACAGGCAAATGAGCGCGGCATTATCGTTGAGATCTGCTTCTTCAATTCTCAGTACTCCGACACATGGCCCATCTCGGCGCTCTATTACGAAAACAATGTGCAAGGCGAAGGCCGCTGCGACTGGCGCGCGGCCCAGAGCCTGAAGGACGCCGCGGTGGTGCGCCGCGAAGAGGATTATGTTCGCAAAATCACGACGGAGGCGAACCCGTTCGATAACGTCATCCTCGAGATCTGCGACGAGGCGGCGAGCATCGGCACGGGCATTTCTCTCGCCGGGCCGTGGGTCGCGCACATGGCCGATGTCCTGCTTGCGACAGAAAAGCAGTTGCCCAACAAACACCTGCTCGCGCAAGAAGTCGAAGGCCCGTTCGGCGGCGCAATGGACTTCTCAGCCGACCCGCGTTTCGACGTCGTGGTCGGCCAATACATCCAAGGCTGGATCGCCGGCGAGGCGGGCGGCGAGATGGGAGGCATTCGCGGACTCGACGTAAAGTACGGCGTCAACAAGCCGATCGAGCTGAACGAGACTGACTACTACCCGCTGAACTATCGCGGCGACAAGATCGCCGATTCGCGCGTCGAGGCGTGGGAGTTCATCGTGGGCGGTGGCGCCGGCTTCAACCAGTTGAACGGCCTCTTCACCGTGGAGAATCCGGCGGGCCGGCATCCCGACAACGAGAAGCTGTTCGCCGCGCTGCGTCACCTGAGCGAGTTCATGGCGAGCTTCGAGTTCACGAAGATGCGCCCTGACAGACCGTTCGTCGCCGGTGGTCTCGGCAAGGACGCCTACTGCCGGGTGTTGAGCGAGCCGGGCCGGCAGTACGCCGTCTACATCCACCACAGCAGCGAGCGCAAGACCGGCTCCTACGAAGCGGTTCCCGGAAACTACGCCGAAAGTCTGGCCTTAGCGCTGCCGACCGGCAGCTACGTGGCCGACTGGGTGGACCCGGCGAGCGGCCGCGTCGTCGCATCACAAAAGATCGACCACGCCGGCGGCAACTGCACGCTCACCGCGCCCGCTTACGCCGTTGACATCGCACTGCGCATCAAGCGCCAGTAACCATTTCCGAGCGCGGCCGTTACTTGGCTTCCAACACGTTCCAGCCCCTGAACGTCAAATGCGGCTTCTCGCCCTTCAGATCGGCGGCGGAAAACTTCGCGGCCAGCGTCTTGCTCTCGTTGGGCAGCAGCGAGATGTAGTTGTCATCCCAGAACACCGGCAGGACCGGCTCGCCCGACCGGTCGCCGACGACTTCCAGCTCCAGGAAAAATGCCACGTGGCTGGAGGTGTTCGTCAGCGTCACATGGCATTCCGGCTCCTTGCCCAGCGTGCAAGCCTTCCCGACCTTCACCGTCGCCGCGGGCAGCCGTCCCAGCGCCGTGAAATCGGCGAACGTCGTGTTCGGCATCGAGAACTGCGTGTACTTGGCTGTGTCGAAACCGTCGTGCTTCGGCGACAGCCAGTAGAAGTTGTCCGCGATCAGGCGCCCGCCGGAGTCACGCAGTTTCAGATCCAGGAAATAGACTGGCGACTTTTCCGTGAGCGCCGGCAACTCCACGATCTTTTTCGCCAGGCCACCGGCCAAAGCGGCGGGCTCTTGCTGTTCATAGACAACCTTTGAATCGAGGTCCAGCAGTTTCACTTCGGCCGTCGCGCCGTCAAGCGCTTCCCGTGTATCGTTCACCAGATGGACGCTGTTGTCGCTGTAGTCGTAGACCAGGTTGAGCGGCTGCGACCCTTTGCGCACGCCGTAGAACGCGCCGTTGGGCATCAGGTAAAAATCGTAGGTCTGCCACATCATCTTCGGGAAGGCGCTGTTCAGCATCCACTGGACGATGCCGGTCGCCTCGGGCTTGTTCGAGCCGAAAGCAGAGTACATCGCGCGCAGCCCTTCGTAGTTGGACGCCTGCACTTTGTAAGCGAATTCGTCGGCGCTCTGCGCGGCGCCGTAACGATGGTTGTAGGCGTTTAGAAAGTAATCCAGCTTGCCGTAGTCGCCCAGGGCGCAGTGGAAATTCCAGTAGTCGTTGATCGGCCATAGTTTGTCCGCCGGAAGCATCTTCTTCAAACTGGCCAGCGGCGGAACCTCGGGGCCGGGGCCAGTCTCGGTGTTGAAACCGTACGCGCCACCGTTCACCTTGTCCACGAACCAGAAGTTCGGCGTCACGTAGTTGTACGGCCCCAGCATCTTGACGCCGGAGGTGCCGCTCACCGTGCTCTTCCAGGTCTTGCAGGAGGACAGGTATGGACGCGTCGGGTCGATCTCTTTCAGTTCGTCGCGGTACGCGGTCTCCGCCTCGGGCCACGGCAGTTTATCGCTGCCCACCACCCACACAAACACGCTCGGATGATTGCGCAATGCGAGAACCTGGTCATGCAGATAGCGCGCCTGAAGCTTCAGGTCTTCGGGCAGCTTCGCGGCGCCGTATTCCTCGGTGTCCGCGGGTTTGCCCTTGTAGTGGTCCCACTCCCAGTAGCAACTGAAGCCGTTCATGATCAGAATGCCGTAGCGGTCGGCCAAGTCATAGATGGTCTGCGAGCTGCCCCAGAAGCCCTCCATGCGAATGGTGTTGAGATTCATGTGACGGACGTAGCGGAGCTGCGCGTCGACGTTTTTCGGGTCTTCCCGCAGGAACATCTCGTCGGTCCAGCCGCCGCCGCGGATCAGCACCTTCTTGCCGTTTACTGTGTAGCCGCGGTAGCCCTTCTCTGTCAGGTAATCGCCAACCTCGCGAATGCCGAACGTCACGGCGCGGTCGTCACTCGCTTGCTTACCTGCCACCGCGGTCAGCTTGAGCGTGTACAGGTTCGGCTCGCCGAGGTTCACCGGCCACCACAGGCGTGGATTCTGAACATGCAATGCCGGGGCATCCTGCGGAGAGAAGCGGATGGCCTTCTTTTCATTGGGAGCGAGCGAGTACTTCGCACTGCAGTGAATGTTGCCAATCGTGCCGCTGACGACGCCTTCCTGCAACTCTCCGCTGTGGTTCACCAAGTCGGCCGTGATCGTGATGTCCGCGGACTTCAGCGTTTTCAGATCCACGCCGGTGCGCACAAAGATGTTCTCCAGGCTCAGGGGTCCAGAGCGGCGCAGTTTCACTTCACGGAACAGGCCCATGTTGAGATCGGCAGGCTTCGGATTCCAATCGGCGAAGCCCATGGCGAAATCGAGCGGCCGGGGAGGAAAGACCTCAACGGCCAGGGCGTTCACGCCATCCCGCAGCGCACGGGTAACATCGAAATCGAAGACGCGCCAGACGCCGAAAACGTCGTCTTTACTGGCAATCTGCTTGCCGTTCAGCCAGATATTCGCGCGATAGTTGAGCCCGTCGAACTGGAGCCGGGTGTAGGTATGCTCACGCTGACTCACCTTGAACTCAGTGCGGTACCACCACGAGCCCTGGAAGGAGTCTTTCTGGATCCCGACGAGGTTCTTCCCGAAAAAAGAGTCGCTATAAATCCCGTCGTTCAACAGCGTGCCAAGCACGGTGCCGGGCACGCGCGCCGGGTGCCAGTTGCTGACCGCAAAGCCCGGTTGCGAAATCTCCGCACCACTGGCCTTGACCCGCGCCGATTCTTGAATCGCCCAGCCTTCGTGCAGGGAAACGGAAGATTCCATACCCGCCGATGCCGGTGTATTCCGGGCCATCACGGCCAGCGCCGAAAAGCAGATCGTAACCAGTGTCTTTCGCATTGTTATCTCCGTTTACACGCGATGTCGGGCGCGTGATTCCGCTTCCGCGGCCGCCCGTTCATCGTGCAGGGTCCCGGCACGAGACATGCCACGTGCCGCGCAAGTGTTTCCGGCCGCAGACGGCCGCAACGGCGTCCACGTCAGCCTCGTGCTATCCGGGAAGCGTTCGTATTATGGCATATTGAAACGAACCGATCCCCCGAAGCCGGCCATTGTCCAGCCAACGGCGCACCGGCTGTCGTCAACTTCAATGCGCAAAAGCAACGATCTGTCCTCCGTGCAGAGTGATTTGGACTCGGCAATAGCTTTTTTCCACAAGGCCGCGCACACGACCGTTCGAGCGGCCACACTGATCGTCGCGCTGTGCCTGCTCCAACAGGTCTGGGCCGCACCGCTCTCTCTTCAATCGGACAGTTTTACACTCACAGTCGACCGCACGACCGGCCGGATTGTCGACGTCGTCAACCGCCTGACCGGGCGGACCGATCGCGTGCATGATGAAGGCGCGCTGCTGGTCTTCGACGATTTTGAGATCGATCTAGGTAAGACGCCGTTCACGCTAGTGTCCAGCGGGCCGGACGAGGTCCGTTACCGCGCCGAATCGAACGGAATCGAGCTTCAGATGACGTACCGTCTGAAGGCGGATCACGCCTGGGCGGATCGCGAATTGGCGCTGACCAACCGGCGGAGCGCGCCCGCGCTGCTGAAGCGGGTCCAGGACGCCCGCCTGCGCTTTGCGCAAAGCTTCGAATCCGTGGTGTATCACGATGACAACCTCACCTCCGACGTGGGCGGGTACGGCAACAGAGAGGCCGACGGCACATACCGCACCGCGTTGAATGTCTTTCTGCGCGAGCCGCGCGGCGGGCTCATCGCTGGCTTGAAGTACCCGTACTGGACGCCGTGGATGACGCTCGACTCACTGGACATATTCTACGAACCGAACTATCGGCTGAAACCGGGCGAACGATTAGAGCTGCCGGCGTTTTTTATCGGCGCCTACGAGAAAACCGGCTACACCTGCCGCAAGGAGCTGCACTGGCGTCCGCGCCTGATCTCGCTCGACGAAAACGCCATGGACTGGGGTGAGGTGCACGCCATGCAGCAGGTGCTCAAGGACTACCTGCCGCTGTACCCCACGCCTGCGCCCGGCTATTTTCTGTGGCTGAACGAATGGTGGGCGGTACTGGAGACGCCGGAAGAGAAGGCCATGCAGGGGCCGATCACGCCCGCGGTGGTGCCGGCATGGTTCCGGCTGATTGACCAGGTAAAGATGAGCGGCGTGGTCGATGCGCTCAACACGGCGCCGGTCTGGGTCGGACTGGCCGAATACGCGTTCGGTCCCGATACGCTCTCGAAAGTCGGCGCGGACGCCCGCTTCCCCATGACCGCGTCCATCCGCGCGGTGCTGGACCATGCCAAGGCCGCCGGCCTGCCGATGCTCAGCTTCGCCGACCCGAACGGGCGGCTCTACCGCGCCGACCGGCCGGATTGGAGCATGCAACCGACGTTCGACCCGGCCGTACGCTGGCGCATGAAGTGCCCGGCCAATGACGCCTATGAGGAGTGGTTCGACCGGCTGAACCGCAGCGCCATCGACACGGCGGGCCTGAGCGGCTGGGCGTGGGACTACCACTGGATGCGCCGCCCGGCGCTGTGCTTCGACCCCACGCACGGCCATGCGCCCGGCAACATTGAGTTCCAGCAATACCGCGACATTACGCGCATCGTGCAAGGCTTGCGCGAGCATTACCCGCATCTGTTTTTGGAAATCTATTGGGGCCTCAAAGAGGGCGGGAGTTGGGCGCACCGCGGCCTGAACAGCCTGGAAAACATCTACGAGAACGGCAATGTCGCGCCACCGGGCATGACGCGCGCCGACGACGAGCGGTTCCAGACGTGGTTCAACCAGAACTACCGTTTTCTGCCGACCTATATGAATCTGGCGCAGATCAACTTCGAGAAAAACGAGCCGAACGGCTTCACCTATTCCATGCTGTCCGCATTGCAGGCAAGCCATCACGGCCAGTTGAACGAGTGGCCGAAATTCGAGGATCGGGCCGGCGCGGAGCGTGTCTTTGCCGATTTGAAGTACTGGAAGCAATGGGCCGGCGAGCATCTCGAATTCCTGAATGACCGCGTGACGTTGTTCGGCATGCCCTGCCGCAAGGACGGCATCGATGGCTCGGCGCACATGCGCGGCGACCGCGGCTACATCTTCGTTTTCAACCCGTGGCCGGGCGAGGCGAAGTGGGGCTCCATTCCCTTGAACGCCATGCTCGGCCTGGAGAGGGGCGGGCGTTTCGCGATAGACGAGATCAGCACGAAGACGCCCCAACGCATGGCCGTCGCCCAGCGCGGCGACACGTTCGTCTTCCGCATCCCGGCCAAGACGGCGCTGCTGTTTGAAGTGCGGCCAACAGGCGAACCAGTCCGCCTGCCTCAGGCGCCCGCCGACGCGAAGATCCAACCGGCGTTTGTGAAGTAGCGCGCCCTGATCCTGCTTAGCAGACTTCGAAGCCGGCGTCGACGCCCAGGACCTGGCCCGTAATGTAGCGCGCCGCATCGCTCAACAGGAAGAGCGCCGCGCGCGCGATGTCGTCGGGTTCGATCAGCGTCCCGGCCAGCGGCTGTTTCGTCTTCAGCAGTGCCAGGATTTTTTCGTCCGCCTGCGCCCGCAGACTCATCGGCGTGCGCGTCACGCCCGGCGCGATGGCGTTGATGCGGATGCCGCTGGACGCATAATACGCGGCCATCGTCTTCGTCAGAGAGATCAGGGCGCCCTTCGCGGCGGCGTAGGCGTGCGTGGCGAAATGTTTCGGCTCGGGCGAGTACGCCGTGACAGAACTGAGGTGCACGATCGACCCGGTTCCGCGCGGGATCATGCGCCGCAGCACGGTCCGCGTCACGTAGAACATCGGCAGCAGATTCATGTCGAGCGTGCGTTTCCATCCTTCGTCCGTGATCAGGTGAAAAGGTCCGTCGCCCGCCGCGCGCCCGCTGCGGCCCGCCACGTTGAACAGGCCATCCACCGGACCGAACTCGGAAATGCACTGCGCCACGGCCCGTTCCGCGTGGTAAACATCGCACAGATCGCCGGCATAGCAACTCCCGCCGATCTCCTGCGCCAGGTTCTCGCATTGCGCCTGGTCCAGACCGCAGACAAAGACCCGCGCGCCGTACACCGACGCCATGCGCGCCGCCGCCGCACCGATGCCGGAGCAGCCAGTAATGAAAATGATCTTCCCGTCGAGGTCCACGTGTGTACTTTACCTTGCGCGGACCGCTGATGCACGTGGGTTCGCCCGGCGCGTCCGGCCTCGCGCGCCGGGCCCGCTTCGGTGGACAATGAAGACCGGATGGATTCTCTTCTCGAAGCTGCTTTTGCCGCACGCAAAAACGCACGTGCGCCATACTCCGGATTTCTTGTCGGAGCGGCGGTGGAATGTGCGGACGGCCGTGTTTTCGGCGGCTGCAATATCGAATCGGCAAGCTACGGATTGACGTGCTGCGCCGAGCGCACCGCCGTTTTCGCGGCTGTCGCCGCGGGCGCCGCGGAGTTCCGCCGGCTCGCCGTGGCCACCGATGCCGCGCGCATCACGCCGCCCTGCGGAGCCTGCCGCCAAGTTCTTTGGGACCTGTGCGGCGATATCGAAATCCTGCTCGGTAATGCCCATGGCGACACGCGCACCTTCCAATTGCACGACCTCTTCCCGGATCCCTTCGATGCCCAATCCCTCGCGTAACCCTCTCGCGCCGAACCCGGCTGGCCGCGCACTTTCGCGCCGGGCCGTTGCTTTCGGAATCCTCGCCGCCGCGCTCGCCGGCGCGCTGCCGCTGACCGCCGCCGAGCCGGTAGATCTGCTGGTCACGGCCGGCACGGTCGTCACCATGAACGCCAGCCGCGAGGTGCTGCGCGATGGCGCGGTGGCGGTGAAGGACAACCGCATCGTCGCCGTCGGCCCGCGCGCCAGGCTGGCCGTGCAATACGCGCCCCAGCAGCGCATCGACCGTCCCGACGCCATCCTCGCGCCGGGGTTGATCAACACGCATGCCCATGCGGCGATGAGCCTGCTGCGCGGCATTGCCGATGACAAGACGTTGCAGGACTGGCTGACGAACTACATCTTTCCCGCTGAGAAGAAGAATGTCTCGCCCGAGTTCGTCCGCGCCGGCACACAACTCGGCGTGCTGGAGATGATGCTGGGCGGCGTGACGACCTACGTCGACATGTATTACTTCGAGGACGAGGTCGCCCGCGTGACTCGCGCGGCCGGCATGCGCGCCATCCTCGGCGAAACCGTGATCGGCTTCCCGGCGCCGGACTGCAAAACGCCGGCCGACGCGCTCACCTTCACCGAACGTTTCATCCGCGAATTCCAGCACGACAGCTTGATCACACCGGCCGTGGCGCCGCACGCCCTTTATACGAACTCGCCGGAGACGCTGCAAGCGTGCCGCGCACTGGCCGACAAATATGGCGTGCCGCTGGTGATCCACGTCTCCGAAACCAAGAAGGAAAATGACGACGCCCTCGCCAGGTACGGCCTGACGCCCGCGCGCTATCTCGTCTCTATCGGCGCCATCGCTAAGCGGAGCATCTTCGCCCACGGCGTATGGCTCACGCCCGACGACATGGCGGCGCTGGCGCCGCTGCACGTAGGCATCGCGCACTGCCCGTCGAGCAATATGAAGCTCGCCAGCGGCGCGGCGCCTGTCACCAGGATGCTCGCCGCCGGTCTGGCCGTGGGCCTGGGCACCGACGGGCCCGCTGGCTCGAATAACGATTTCGACCTGTTTGAAGAACTCGACCTTGCCGCGAAGCTCGCCAAGGTGACGAGCCTCGACCCGCAAGCTCTGCCGGCCACCAAGGTCGTCGAAATGGCAACGATCCTGGGCGCGAAATCCATCGGCATGGACAGCGAGATCGGCTCGCTCGAAGCCGGCAAACGCGCCGACCTGATCACCGTCGACACCACCGCGCCGCACGCCGTGCCAGCGCACGACCCGTATTCCATGCTCGTCTACTGCCTGAAGGCGAGCGACGTGCGCGACGTCGTCATCGACGGCCGCGTCACCGTCCGCGACGCCAAGGCAACGACCATCGACGCTGCGGCAACGCTCGCGGCGGCCCGCCAATGGCGCGCGCGCATCGACGCTTCCCTGCGCTGAGAAACGGCGGTCCCCGCGCGCGTGGCGCGTTTCCCGGTGGGGCGGAATTCATTCCGCGCGCGATTTCAATCCCTCAAGCCCAGGGGCAAGCTCCAACTTTAGCGGGACCGGCATCCCGCACGGACTGAAGTCCGCTCCGCAACGCTGTAGAGTATTGGTGATTCGTTCGATTGCGCTCAGGAGACCTACTATGCCCGCAGAGCTGAACCGCCGTGCTTTCCTTGGCAACGCCGCCGCCGCGACCGCGTTCACTATTGTGCCCCGCAACGTTCTGGGTGGGACGGGCTACGTCGCCCCCAGCGACAAGCTCAACGTCGCCTACATCGGCCTCGGGACCGAAGGCATCCGCGAGATGCTGCCCATGATGCGCAGCGACGACCTGCAGATCGTCGCCGTCTGCGATCCCAACACGGACAGCATGGACTACGTCGATTGGTCCAAGGACGGGCTCATCGACTCGATCCGCAAGTTCATCGGCAAGCCTAACTGGCGCGCAGGCAGCGAAGGCATTCCGGGCGGGCGCGAAGTCGGCCGCGAGATCGTCGAAACCTATTACGGCAACAAGCGTGGCGCGGGCAGCTTCAAGGGCTGCGCATCGTACGCCGACTTCCGTGAGCTGCTCGACAAGGAGAAGGATCTGGATGCGGTCAAGATCATGACGCCGGATCATCTCCACGCAACCATCGCCATCGCCGCGATGAAGAAGGGCAAGCACGTCCTGCTGCACAAGCCCATCGCGAACCGCGTGGACGAAGCGCGCAAGGTGCTCGCCGTCCGGCAGCAGTCGAAGGTCGCCACCTACTTCATCCCGTGGGATTCCCGCGGCCCGATTGACACCGTGATGGCCTGGATCAACGACGGCGCCATCGGCAAGCTGCGCGAGATCCACAACTGGTCGCATCGCCCGATGTGGCCGCAGTATCTGACGCTGCCCACCGAGCGTCCGCCGGTCCCGAAGGGCTTCAATTGGGATCTCTGGCTCGGCCCTGAACAGGATCGCCCCTACAGCCCGCAATACACGCATGCCGTGTTCCGCGGCTGGTACGATTTCGGCGGCGGGTCCATCTGCGACATGGGCCATTACAGTCTGTGGACGGTCTTCCGCACGCTGAAGCTCGATGCGCCCTACATGGTGGAGACGACGCCCAACACGGCTTGCGCGCTGTACGGCCAGGTGGCCCGTAAGATCCACAACGATTACTCGTTCCCGCTCGCCTCGACCATCCGTATGCGCTTCGCCGCCGGCGAGGGCCGCGGGCCCGTCGACATTTTCTGGTACGACGGCGGCATGCGCCCGCCGACGCCCGACGAGCTATACGAAGACAACCAGGAACTGGACATCGAAGGCATGATGTTCGTCGGCGACAAGGGCAAGATTCTTGCCGGGTTCAACATCGAGCATCCGCGCCTGATCCCCGAGAAGAAGATGCGCGAGTATCAAGGGCCAAAGGCCAAGCCCGAGCCGCCCGAGCCCGATTACGAAAACGAAGTCCCGGCCGGCGTGATCGAGTGGATCGATGCCTGCCGGACCGGCAAGGTGTCGAGCGGCGATTTCTCGTACGCCGGGCCGATCTCCGAAGCGTTCAACCTGGCGGCCATCTCCTTGCGCACCCGTCAGCGGCTGCAGTGGGACGCGGCGAACATGAAGATCACGAACGTCTCAGAGGCGAACAAGTATCTCTACCGCCAGTACCGTTCGGGCTGGGAACTGTAGAGCGAAGAGGCAATCGCAAAACGGAGGCCAGCCTGGAAGCGGAGCCGCGACCTTGAAACGGAGCCGCGACCGTGAGGGAGCGGTCGTATCTTTTTATCAGCCGTTCACTTGCAGCGTGTCTCCGCGCTCACGTTCGCCATTAGGTACGGAAGGATCACAGATGCCGGCCGTGAACGGCCCACCCCACGTCGAGCCAGCGCTGCGTTTCGCGCACGCTATGATGGATGGGCGGGAATCGGATTCAGGAGTCCGCAATGCCGAACAGCCGGGCATCGATCGACAATTTTCTTCGCCTCCACCGCATCGCCGTCGTGGGCATGTCACGCAACGCCAAGGACTTCAGCCGCATGCTGGCGAAAGAACTCGCCCAACGCGGCTATGACATCGTTCCGGTGAATCGCAATGCCCCGACGATCGACGGCGCCGTCGCTTATCCCGACATCGCTTCCATCCAGCCGCCGCCCGAGGGCGTGCTGCTGATGGTGCCTGCGGCGGAGAGCCTCGCGGCCGTCCGCGAGGTGGTGGCCTGCGGCGTCAGGAACATCTGGTTCTACCGCGCGATCGGACAGGGCGCGGTTTCGCGCGAGGCCGTCGAATTCGCCCGTGCGTCGGGCTGTGATGTCGTGCCGGGCGAGTGCCCGTTCATGTATCTGCCGAAGCCCGGTGTGCCGCATTCCTGGCATCGCGCTTTCCGCGCCCTTTGCGGCACGCTGGCACGCTAGCGCGGCGTTCCTTCGCAGCGCCGGATGAACGTGCCGGCAGCGCTGCGATTCGTTGCGAAGATATAGAATCGATGCATGTCATTCGCTACCAGCCGCCGCGGTTTCCTGAGCGGCGCTGCCACCGCCGCGGTTGCATCCGCCGTCCCGTTCAATGCCCTGGCCCGCACCACGGCGCCCGCCGCTAAGCCGTCGCCGATCCTGTTGGGCGTCGCCAGCTACTCGTTCTACAAGCGCGACCGCCAGTACGTCCTCGACGGGATGAAGGCGCTTCGGACGCCCTACCTGAACCTGAAGGACGTCCACCTGCCGATGACCACGCCCGAGGAGATCGCCAAAGGCGCCGCGGAATATCGCGCGGCCGGTCTGACTCTCACGGGCGCGGGCACCATCTCGCTGCAGAAGGACGACGACGATGACATGCGCAAGCCCTTCGAGTACTGCAAGGCCGCGGGCATTCCGATGATCGTTGCCGCGCCGACGCTCGAAACGCTGCCGCGCGTCGAGAAGTTCGCGAAGGAATACAACATCAAGATCGCCATCCACAATCACGGTCCCGAGGACAAGCACTTTCCCTCGCCGTTCACCGTGCTGAAGGCGATCAAGGGCCTGGGTCCACTGATGGGCATGTGCATCGACGTGGGTCACGCGACGCGCGCCGGCGCCGATGTGGTGGAAGCGATCAAGGCCGCGGGACCGCGCCTGTTGGACATGCACATTAAAGATCTGGCGAATCCGCATGAAGCCAAGAGCCAGGTGCCCGTCGGCGACGGGGTTCTGCCGATTCCCGCGTTCTTCCAGGCGCTGATCGGGATTCACTACAAGGGTCACGTCATGCTCGAATACGAGATCAACATGGACGACCCGCTGCCGGGCATGATCAAGAGCTTTGCCTACATGCGTGGCGTGATCGCGGGCATGGGCTACAAAGCTTAGACCGAACGGACAGGGGCAGATAACATGACTGATGCGACCAGACGCACTTTTCTGGGAGCCGCGGCATTGGCTCCGGCGATTTTGTCCGCGCGAGCGGCCAGTGGCGATCCAGTGCGGCTGGGCCTGATCGGCGCGGGTGGACGCGGCACGTACCTGCTTGGCGAAATCGCCAAGTGCGAAGAGGCATCGCGCGTAGTCGCGGTGTGCGACGTGTGGAGCGAGGCGCGCGAGAAGGCCGCCGCGACCGTTGAGAAGATGCACGGCAAGCGCCCGGCGCTGACTTCGCGCTACCACGAGTTGCTCGCCAACAAAGACGTGGAAGCCGTCATCGTCGCCGCGCCGGATTTCACCCATTCGGTCATCCTCAGAGAGGCGATCCAGGCGGGCAAGGACGTCTACTGCGAGAAGCCCATGGGCACCGACTTCGCCGAAGCGAAAGCCGCGTACCTGGCGGTGAAGGCTTCCAAGCAGGTGGTCCAGATCGGCACGCAGCGGCGCAGCGATCCCGGTCTGATGGCCGTGGCCAAGCTGATGCGCGAGGGCGTGATCGGCAAGGTCACGCGCGCCGATTTGCAGGTCCACTTCCAGGAGCCGCGCTGGCGCCGCGATTACAGCCACATCAACCCGTCGCAGATCGACTGGGGCGCATTTGCTTTTGGCCGGAACCTGATTTGCGACCTGCGCCACTGGCGCGAATGGCAGCTCTTCCGCCAGACGTCGAATGGCATTCCGGGCCTGTGGATGAGCCACCTGATCGACCTCGCCGCCTGGTTCCTCGACGATCCGTATCCGAAGTCGGCCGTCGCCCTCGGCGGCATCTATCTGTGGCACGACGGGCGCCAGACGCAGGACGTTTTCCAGGCGCTGCTCGAATACCCGAAAGAGTGCCTGGTGTCGTTCTCCATGTCGCTCACCAATAGCGCCGGCAACCGTAATCTCTGGTTCGGCACCAAGGGCACGCTCGACGGCGACACGCTCAAGATCACCGGCGAGGGCAGTTCCCTGCCCGACCGTCTGACCGCCCCGGTGGAGGTGCAGCCCGTCGCCGTGGAGTCGCACATGGCGAACTTCCTGCGCTGCGTCCGCAGCCGCCAGACGCCGCGCGCCAACATTCAGGCCGGCTTCTCCCACGCCGTGGCGGATTGCATGGCGGTGAAGGCCTACGACACAGGCAAGCGCGTCGGCTTCGACCCGCAGAAGCTGGAAATGACCGCCGCATAGGCCGGTCAGGAGGATTGAAATGCGACGCCGCGAATTCTTGGCGGCGGGTGCTGCGACCTTCAGTATGAAAGGGGAAAGCGTCCCCGCCATCGCAAAGATCGAAGTCTTCCCCGTCGAATATGGCGTAACGGGCTTCTTTAAGTTCTTCACGCGCCCGGTGCGCCCGGCCGTCTTCGTCAAGGTCACTTTGGAAAACGGTCTGAGCGGATGGGGCCAGAGCGTGCCCATCCCCGCGTGGAGCTATGAGACGCCGGAGTCGGTGACGCACACGCTGCGCCACTATCTGGCGCCGGTGCTGATCGGCACGAATCCAACCGACATCGCCGGTGCGCATCACCGGATGGACAAGGCGATCGCGCCGTCGTTTTCGACGGGCATGCCCATCGCCAAGGCGGGCATCGACATCGCCCTGCACGACGTCGCTGGCAAGCTGGCGGGCAAGAGCCTGCCTGAGTTGTGGGGCAAGCAGCCGCTGGAGCGCATCCCGCTCAGTTGGACCGTCAACACGAAGACGGTCGCCGAGGCCGAAGCATCCGTTAATGAAGGCAAGAGCCGCGGTTACCAGCATTTCAACATCAAGGTATCGCCCGACCCGGACTTCGACATCGAGCTCGCCGAGGCCGTCGCGCGGCTCGCTCCGAAGAGCCGGCTGTGGGCCGACGCCAATGGCGGCTACGATGTCGCCGGCGCGTTGAAAACGGCTCCCAAGCTCGCTGAGTTCGGCTACTACGTCTTTGAACAGCCCGTGGCGGCCAATCGCCTGAGCGGCTTCAGGGCCGTGAAGAAACAAGGCGCGCTGCCGGTCCTGATGGACGAAGGCATCGTGTCGAGTGTGGAGCTGGAAGAGTTCCTGCTGCTCGATCTGCTGGACGGCGTGGCGATGAAGCCGGCGCGCACGGCCGGACTGTGGGACGCGCGGCGCCAGGTGGAGATTCTCCAGCGCGAAAAGAAGCTGTTCCTGGGCAGCGGGTTGACGGACCCGGACGTTTCGCTGGCCGCGTCGCTCGCTCTGTTCGGCGCTTACGGGTTGAAGTATCCGGCGGCCCTCAACGGACTGCAATTCCTGCAAGGCTCGTTCCTGAAGAAGCCGTTCGTGCTGGAAGATGGCGCGCTGCGGGTCCCGCATGGCCCGGGGTTGGGCGTCGAAGTCGATGAAGAGAAAGTGAGGAGTGTGAGCCGTGGGTAAGATTCTGTTTGCCGGTCTGGTGGCCTGCGCGATGCTGGCCGAGATGCACGCCGAGTCGCCGCTCGCCTGGCACAAGGAAGGCGCTCCGGCGTCGTACGTCGAGTTGCGGTCCGGCAGCCAGCCGGTGCTGCGCTACAACTACGGCGTGCAATTGCCGGCCGGCGTGCCACAGGACCGGGCGCGCTGCTGCTACATCTACCCGCTGTGGACGCCCGGCGGCGTCTCTCCGCTCGACGATTTTCCGAAGGATCACTATCACCACCGCGGGCTCTTCTGGGCCTGGCCCGATGTCCGCGTGGGCGGCGTCTCCTACGACGGCTGGTTGATGCACGGCCTGCGGACCGTGAACAAGAGCTTTCACACCACGCTGCGCGAGGGGGGCCACGTTGCCGTTCTCGATGTCGAGAACGAGTGGGTGGTAAACGGAAAAACGATCGTCAAGGCCCGGGAGCAATACACGATTCACGCAAGCAAAGATCACAGCCGGACACTTGACGCCGCGCTGACCTTGACCGCAACCACCGAACCCGTCACGCTGCGCGGGTCGCATGAAGACACCAAGAGCTACGGCGGGCTCAGCCTGCGTTTCGCGCCGCGCGAGAACACCGTGCTCCGCACGGAAAAGGGCTTGCTCGCCAAAGATGACGATCTGAATGCGCACGAATGGGCGGAGTTGGAAGCCGTCTACAACGGCCACAAAGCGGCCGTTCGCGTCGATAACGATCCAGCGAACGACGGCGGCGCCCCGCAGTGGTGCCTGCGCCAATACGGCTTCATCGGCGCGGCGTTCCCGGGCAAGACGGCGCAACGCGACACGTTCACCTTGCAGCCGGGCAAGCCGTTGACGCTGCGTTATACGGTCACCGCCGCCGATCGTTAGGGCCCGGCGCACCTATTCGCCGCGCTTCACCTTCTTAAGTTCGCGAAACTTCGCGAATGCCTCATCGGCGGCCTTTGCATCGCCGCGCGCGCGGTAGATCTGCCCTAACGCGTAGAGCGGTTCCGGCGCGGTAGGATCCGCTTCGACCGCCCGCTGGAACTCGACAATCGCTTCGTCGTCCCGCTGCTGCTTGTGCAGGTTCAGCCCGAGCCGGTAGCGCGCCTCGCCTAGCTTCGGCTCCAGGTTCGCGGCTTCGCGCAGCAACGGCTCGGCGTCTTTCAGGCGGTCCATCCTGGTGAGCAGCGTGCCGTAATTCAGCGGCGGCCATGCCGACTCCGGCTTCTGCTCGCGATTCAACCGGACGGCCTGCTGATAGCTGGTGACCGCCTCGTCGAGCTTGCCGTCGCCTTCGAGCGCAAGCCCCAGATAGTCCCACGCCCGGGCGTAAGTTGGATTCGCTTTGACGATCGCGCGCAGGCGTTCGCAGGCCTGAGCGTAATTGCGTTGGTCGTAGTCGATGCGCGCCAGCCAGTATGGATAGAGCGGGTTGTGCGGCGCCCCCGCCGCCAGGCGTGTCAGCTCCGGGCGGGCCCATTCGCCCTTGCCCATGCCGACATACGCCATGGCAAGCGTGAAGCGATCGGGTGAAGACAGCGGCTGGATCTTCTCGGCCTTCTTAAAGGCGATTGCGGCGTTGGTCGGATTCCGGTCGAGGAAGAACAGCCGCGCCGCGACAAGCAGCACGTCCGGCGACTTCGGATCCGCGTTGATTGCCTGCACCAGGATCCTCTCGACAGTGACGACGTCATGGCCGCCAAAGGCCTCGAGCGCCTTCTTTTTTTCATCTGCCGGGAGCGGCAATTGCTTCAACTGATCTGCGATGGACGCGGGCCTCGGCTCGCCGTTCAGCGGGATTTCCTTTACGCCTTGCGCGGCGAGAGCCGCACACGCGAGCGTTAACGCCAAACCCGCCGCGACGGCGCCGGCCACGCACGGCGTCCTGCGGCTCCGGCCGTCCGCGGCTGCCCCATTTGCCAAATTGCCCACGGTACCTTCCCGATTCAACGCTCCACCCCGCGCATGGGTTTTACCCGCCGGGCCGCCGCCACGGCCTCGCGGCGGCGAAGACCCGTCTCCCGCGATTTCTCCGGCCATCGGACAACAGCATTCCGCAGCCCGTGCGCCATTGACCGGCACGTGAGATCAAGGCCTCCGCTGATCCTATTCCCCCGCCTCGCCCACCGCAACATCGCAAAGCCGCAACGCACATCCCGAGCGGGCTTCCGCTGGCGCGCCACAAGACGTCGCGCCATGCCGCCAGTTCGCACAGATGACCGCATGTCTGAATCAGATCCTTCGTCCTCACTCTCCAGTTCCGGGCGCGCTCCGGAGTTTGACGCCGTAAGCAGGCAGTGCGCTTCGCAGTCCAATATCAATTACTTTTCAATCGGCTGGCTTGTGTCACTTTCAATACTATATGAACAAAGCTCCGCCCAACCACTATTAGCTCACTATCATAACAGCCCATCGTCAGGCTATATACGCCCACAAAATAACATATGGCAAACGCTGTCAATGCACTAGATGCGCCATCCATACAGATCTACGATTGTGCATTTTTCATAATTATAATAGTTTGCGCACAGCGCTTCCAGGCGATGCCCGGCCGCGGCGCAGCCGGGCCAGCCACGCTTCTGGATGCCACTTGGCCCGCAGCCGCTGGTTACGGTTTATTAACCTTGCTGAAAGCGCTTACTCCTTAGCAAATTCGTGCTTTTCAATTCATTGCGCAGATTTCATCTTGGCTAACAACGATTTACCGGCCAAGCGCCGAAACGGCCCGCTCTCAGCGTCTCCACCAGCGGCCGGAATGCCCTGATTTACCATTGACTCGCGATTGCGGCTAGGGTAGGATTTCCGCACGATTCTATCGATCGATCGCTTCAGCGCTTGACTGGAATCGACCTACAAATGTATCGCTTTGAAAGGGGTATTTAACTCGATGCATTTTCGAAGATGGATCATCTTCGTTTTGATGCTTCTAGTACCGGCTCTGGTGTTCAGCCAGAGCCAGAATAGCAGCATTAGCGGCACTGTCACAGATGCGTCCGGCGCGGTAGTGCCAGGCGCGATTATTACGCTCACAAGCGTCCAGCGTCAGATCTCTATCACTGCAACGAGCGGCGCTGACGGGCTTTATTCGTTCCCGAATATCGTCCCTGGCGTTTACGAGTTGAAAGTCGACGCAAAGGGGTTCAAGCCTCAGGTCCAGCGCGGCATTTCCGTCACCATTAACCAACTGGCGCGTGTGGACGTCAGGCTCGAAATTGGCAGCGATGTACAGACGATCGAGGTCCAGGCCTCGGCAACCGCGCTCAACTTTGAAAACGCTTCCAAGAGCGAGGGCGTCAACCCCGAAACCATCAACGAACTGCCGTTGATCGTCTCCGGCGGCCCCCGCAATTCCGCCCAGTTCCTCGTCCTCCTGCCCGGCACTACGACAGGCGGCGGCAACAACTCCTACGACGCCCGCATCAACGGCGGCATGGCCACCGGCGACGAGGCGATCATGGACGGCGCCAGCATGCAGGAAGGGTTTATGAACCAGTCCGGCATGGTGTCGTTCTTCGACTTCCGTATGACGCCGGATATGATCAGCGAATTCCGCGTGCTCACCTCCAGCTACGAACCCGAATACGGTTCCTCCACTGGCGGCCAGCTCATCGCTACGACCAAATCGGGCGGCAGCTCCTATCATGGCGGCGGTTTCGAATACCTCCGCAATGAAGTTCTGAATGCCCGCCAATGGCAAGCCAGCACCCGCGGCAAAGACAAAGAGCACGAAGTCGGCGGCTTCATTGGCGGCCCCGTGAAGATCCCGCGCTTCTACGACACCGATAAGGCGCGCACGTTCTTCTATTTGGACATCGAAGCCTTCCGGCAGCGTGGCGGCGCGAGCGTCAGCACGCTCTCCGTTCCCACGCTGCAGGAACGTACCGGCGACTTCTCTGACTGGAAGACGGCCATCTACGATCCGACGACCACCCGGATGAACCCGAACTTCGACCCCAGCAAGGACATCAGTTCCACCAACCCGAAGTATCTGCGCGACGCCTTTGCCGGCAATCAGATCCCGGCTTCGCGGACCACGAATTCTCTGGCGGCGATGTTCTACAAATACCTGCCCGCGCCCAACAGGCCCGGATTGCAGGACAACTATCTGCCGCCCACGGCTATCCCGGATGGCATTCTCGGTGATGCCAACCACTGGATGCTCAAGATCGATCAGTATTTCGGTTCGAATGACCACTTCGCGGCCACCTTGTGGCGGCAGAAGACGCCGGCCAAGTTCCTCTCGCTCCTCCCGCTCCAGATCGCAACCGAGAGTTTCTCCAGCCCACAGGATTCCTGGGTGAACCGTTTGAACTACGACCACACCTTCGGGCCGACGCTGCTGAACCACTTCGCCTTCGGTTACCTGAACCGCAACGAAGGCTATGGCTCAGTGAACTACAAGTACGCGGCTGAATTGCCGCAGATCGCGAACGTGCCCAGCCACCGCTATCCGCCAACCGTCAATATCAGCGGATTCCAGGGCATGGGCAATTCCACCGGCCTCAACAATGAGGACGTAACCACCCGCCCGACCTACAACGCGAACGACATGGTGACCTGGGTGAAGGGGCACCACACCATCAAGTTCGGCGGTGAACTGCGGTGGATTGAAGGCAACGTGCACAATGCCGGCAACGAATCCGGCACCTTCGATTTCGATGCGTCCCAGACCGGTCTGCCCACCGTTTCCGGCAGCGGCAACGGTGCGGCCAGTTTCCTGCTCGGAGCCGTCAATACCGGCAGCATCAACTTGATCACCGTTCGTGGCAAGTACGTCCGCCAGAAAGCGTACATCTGGCATGTCGGCGACACCTGGAAAGTCAATTCCAAGTTGAGCGTCAACTACGGCATCCGTTGGGATAACTTCACCCCGTCGGAAGAGAAGTACAACAACATGTCCTTCTTCGACTTCGGCCCGAACCCCGGCGCCGGTGGCCGTCCCGGCCGTCTGGCCTTTGCCGGCGACAAATTCGGCGCGGCCAGCTCTGGCCTGCGCTACCCCGAGCAAAACTGGCACAAAGGCTTCGGCCCCCGTCTTGGTATCGCCTATGGCGTCAACGACAAAACCGTGGTCCGCACGGGCTACGGCATCTTCTACACCCAGGCCTACTACCCCGGCTGGGGTGGCGGCGTTGACCAGACCGGCCTGAATAGCTCGGCTTCGGTGGGCACGACCGGCCTGGGCGGGTTGGATCCGGCCTTCTACTGGCAGGATGGCTTCCCGATCAGCAAGGTCAAGGTCCCGCCGTTCATCGACCCGACCTTCCGCAACGGCCAGGGCGCTCCAACCTATCGCCCGACCGATGGCAACCGCCTTTCCTATGCACAGCAGTGGAACTTCACCGTTGAGCGCCAGCTCCCGCTGAACTCGCTGTTGAGCCTCGCTTATGTGGGCAACAAAGGCACCCGTCTGCCCTCCCAGATCAACCCGATCAACGTGCTGAATCCGAGCCTCATCGGGACCTACGGCTCCGCGCTGACCGATCAGTTCGCCGCCAGCACGGCGACTCTCGACGGCGTCAGCCAACCTTACGCCGGGTGGGCAGATCAGTTGCTCACTTACGGCAACTGCCAGCCAACCGTCGCCCAGGCCTTGTTGCCCTACCCGCAGTACTGCGGCGGCATCACCGGGCTGAACGAGAACCTCGGCAGTTCAATCTACCATTCCTTCCAGATGAAACTGGAAAAGCGGTACTCGAACGGCCTGTACACCCTGTTCACCTACACTCACTCGAAACTGCTCACCAGCGCCTCCGGCGGGCCGCAGTCCACCATGTCCACATGGAATAGCAGTACCGGCTCGATCATCAATCCATACCAGTGGAAACGCAACAAGGGTCTCGCCGCTGACGACGTTCCCAATAACCTTTCGCTGGCGTTCGTTTATGAATTGCCGATCGGCAAGGGCAAACGCTTCCTGACCAACGCTGGCGCGTTCGACCGTTTCCTGTCCGGATGGGAGATCACTTCCACAATGAAGTACTCTTCCGGAACGCCGTTCTGGTTCCGCGCCTCCAACTGCGGCATCCCGGGACCATTCCAGGCGGCCTGCATTCCGGCTGTCAAGAGCGGGCAGGATCCCTTCCTGACCAGCCTGAGCAACTTCGACCCCGGCAAGGGCCAGCCGTTGTTCAACGCCAACGCGTTTGAAGCGGCCAACTCATTCTCCGGCGTTTCCAATTGGGGCGTCGGCCCGCGCGTTTCCAATTTCCGCGGCTTCCCGTATAAGAACGTCGACTTCGGATTCGGCAAGCGGACCCAGGTCACCGAGCACGTCAATTTCCTGATCCGTGCCGAGGCCTTCAACGCATTCAACCTGCACAATTTCACGTGCGCCAGCGGCGGCGAAGGCTGCTCGGCCTTCAACACTTCGCTCGGCGACTCGAACTTCGGTATGTGGAACGGTTCGGTCACCACGCCGCGGAACGTGCAGCTCGTCGGAAGAATCGAGTTCTAACTCGTAGTTCACTCGCGATCGCAAAAGGGCGCCAGATCCCCACCGGGATGTGGCGTCCTTTCTGTTTTCAGATCCCGCCGGTTCAGGCGAACGAACCCGAACGCAGGCCCAACATTGCAACGCCCGGCCCCCAGCCCGGCAACGACGCCACGGCACGGGCCGTTCCTGGGGCCTTCCGCCCCAGACAGAACAGCATGCAGCTACTGTTCAATGGACAGCATTGCGACCCGGCCGCGCATCGTTGCCGCGGACCGTCGCCCGCGCGAATCCCGTCAGGCCTTCTTGAACATCGCGATGGCTTCCATCTCAACCAGCAGTTCGGGACGGCAGAGCTTGGCCTGAATGCCCGTCGAGGCTGGCAGCGGGTCCAGTCCCTGCTCGGTGAAGAATCGCGTCCGCTCTTCATTGAACTCCGCGTAGTCGCGGTCAATGTCGCGCAGGTAGCAGGTCGTCCGGACAACGTCGCGCCACGTTGCGCCCTCGCTCTCCAGCAGCCCCGTGATGTTCTTGTACGTGCGGCGGCACTGGGCGCGGAAGTCGCCGACATGGACGGTATTCCCCGCTTCGTCAATGCTCGCGGTGCCCGAGATCAGCAGGATCACGACGTTGCCGATATCGATCCGCATGCCGCGCGAAAAGGAGCTTGGCTGGTCGTAACGGAACGCCTCGTTCAACACGTGCAAGTTCGTCATGGCCCGCTTTTCAATTGGCGCGTTCCGCTGCATCAGAATTTCTCCGGTGATGTCTTCAAGATTCATCATGAACTGCCTCCCCTATATGATTGCGTTAAGTCCCTGACTGTCCCGCTACCGCACTCCCGAAGGCTTCCAGTCTGCCGCTCTGGATCATCGCCACGCCGGCCGACCGTGAGTTGCGGTTGAGAGCGCTCCAGCGGATCTCGCCGGCCGCCCCTTGCCATGGCGTCATCTTCGCAAGCGCCCGGCAGATTCGAAATCGATTGAGTCCGCCTTCGCGGATCGAGATCACCACCATTTGCGTGGCGTCGTAACTCACCAGCGCGCCGTAATCCAGCCCCACCCATTCCCGCAAACCCGGACGCGCCAGTAAGGGGCAGCGCACACCGTCGGCAGCTTTGCCCGCAAGCCGGATAAAAGAACTCTTCGCCGCCGCCGGCCCGGCATACACCGTGGTCCCGGACGACTGAGTCCGGAGCTGTTCGACCGCCCGCGCCGTATCTTCCACGCCACCGAGCACGAGCGCCGCTTTCGCACCCGCGATTTGTTCCACCAAAGCGCCGAACTGATCTTCTCCCGGCTGGAACTCCCGAACGCGCGCGATGCCGGGCCTCCGGTCCGCGAACCAATGCCGGAACTCCTCCGCCAGATGACGCTCGTCGTGCCCCGTCGAAACCAGCATGGCCGGTCCCATGTCGCCGGCGTCTCGCGCAAGCTGCGCCGCCATGGCCCCGGCGATGGCCGGATCGCCGGGCAGGCACGAGAACATCCACGGCACCATTGCGGCGTTGACAGTGCGGTCGGTGCTCCCCGGGTCCACCAGCGGGATCTGCGCTTTCGCCACCACCTGTTCGGCAATGTGCGTCGCGACGCCGTCGATCGACCCGATGATCGCCCAAACCTTATCGACGTACGCCATCTCCACCACCATCCGCCCGCCCGCTTTCCATGGGCTGTCGGTCCACTTCGCCACAAGGCGGAAGGGATGGCCCTTGTAGCCGCCCGCCTTGTTCGCCTGCTCAATCGCCCGCGCGGCGCCTTGCCAGAACGAACCGCCTTCCACGTGCGCCGGATCGGATGGGCCGAAGTACCCGATCCGGACTTCGTCTACATCCGTTGGCTCGGGCTCGTCGCCGCCCGGGCCTTCATAGAGCATCTGGCGCTTGGTCCTGTCGACGTACGGCTTGACGGGCAGGTCCTGAGCGGCGGCGACAACGGGAGCGGCGAGCAGCGCCAATGCCGCCCGGCGTCCGATGTTGTCGCCTGTCCGCTTCATTTCGTTCCGCGCCTCAATCCGAACGGCCTATTGTTGCGGCGCCGCCGACTCCGCCTCCAGGCCGCGCGCTACACGGCTGCGCGGCGGAATGTTGCCCTGCGGAATCTGCCACTCCTCCCGCGAGTGGTAGACCCATTTGCCGTTCTCATAGCGCGCCAGAAAGACCTCACCCAGATCGTCCAGGGAAGAGCTGAGCGGGATGTCGCCCGTCACGCCCGGCCACGGCTTCACGCGATACGCGATCAGATCGCGGATCTTGGCCCGGTTCAATCCGCCGACCTGCGTCGCCCAGATCAGCATGTTCATCCCGTCGTAGCCGTGCGCCGCGTAAGTCTCCGGCTCCTCGCCGTACTTCTTGCGGAAGCGCTCGCGGAATGCGTCGAGCTTCGCGTCTTTCCGGTTGGGATTCCACGGATAGGCAGCGACGACGCCCTCGGCGTTCTTGCCGGCCAGTTCCACGAACTCCTGCGACACCGTGCGGTCGTTGGCGAAGTACGGCTGATTCATGCCCATCTTGCGCATTGTGTTCAGTACAATCGCGCTCTCGTGCGCGTCGCCCCAATGCACCACCGCATCGGGATTGGTCGCCTTCAACCGCTCCACTTGCATGGAAAGATCGTCCGCGCCTACCTTGTAAGCCATCTCGATCAATACCGGGTGGCCCAGGCGGCGCGCCGTGTCGCGCACCTCGCGGATGCCGAAACGGCCGAAGCGGTTGCTCGACCGGATCAACGCAACCCGCTTGTAGCCCATCTTGCGAAACAGATAGTCCGCCATCAGGTAGCCCATCTGGCGGTCGTCGCCGATGCAACGCGCAATCCATGGGATGTTGGTTTCGGTGAACGTCGGATCAGTGTCGCCTGAGTTCATCATCGGGATTTCACCCTTCAGCGCGACGCGAATCGCGATGTGGCTGTTGGCGCCGTCAATCGTGCCGAGAATCGCCCACACATGATCCTTGTAGGTCATGTTGGTAATCTCGTTGCCCGAGCTGCCCCACAGCCCGTTGTCGTTCACCACTTTCAACTCAAACGGAATCCCGCGCCGCAGGTAACCGCCGTCGGCGTTCGCCTCGTCGATGGCCATCTGCGCGCCCTTCAGCATCATCTTGCCGAGCGCTGCCTCATGCCCCATGCCACCCGTCGCCACCGAAGGCAGATTCTCAATCGGTCCGATGAACCCGAGCTTCACTGTCTTCAGGTCCGGGCCCGGCTCCGGGATCGCGCGCCCCGGACCGGTGTACTCGATCTGCAGCAGGAAATGCTCTTTGTACGGCTTGACGCCCGAAAACGGCTCGATGTCGGCAGCGGTCTTCGCGAAATTCTCATCGCGCCGGAGCTTGAGATCCGGCACGGTGTAGGCGTCCACCGCGTTGATACGCCGCAGTACCTCCGCGGTGTCCGGATCGATCAGCTTCTCGAGCTTTTTCATTCGGTCTGCCGCGTCATCCGCGCACAGCAACAGCGTCGCCGCGCCAAACAGTCCCGCGAAAAGATAAAGCATGCGTCGCATGGCCTACTTCCCCTTCTCCGCTTGCGCCGCGGACTTCGTGGCGAGAGCTCCGTCAATCGCTCCCCGCTCCTTTAGCTGCGGATAATAACCTGCGCCCTTGCCCCAGCCGAGCCCTTTCGAGGTCCCGACCCACACATCGTTGCCGTCCATCTCGCAATAGATGATGTAGTTGTGCGGGACACCGGTTTCCGATTCCACCTGCTCCAACACCTCGCGATCCCGGTACACGGTCGCCTTGCCATGATGCGTCTTCGGATCCATCTGGTACGACACCCAGGTGTTGGTCGCGAAATCCGTCAGCACGCCCACGCCCTTGTCCGTGGAGAACCACGCTTCGTCCGAACTGCGCGCCTTCACCGAATTCATGAAGTCGCTCGGCAGACCCGAATCCTGGTTGTAGTATCCGCGCCAGTGCCGGCCGTCATAACGTGACGCGCCGAAGTACGTTGAGACGAAAAAACCGTCCGGAAACGGCGCCACGGCCGTCGTAATCACGTGGACCAGACCGTCGTCCCGGTACAGGTCGATCTCCATCTCGCCGTCCGGATCGAGATACTCCTTCCAGCTTCCGTCGGAGATTTTGTATTCCAGCACGCCGCTGCCCCACACCGCCAGGTACACCGTGTTCTTGCCGTTATAGCTGGCGTTGTAGTTCCAGATCTCTTCCATCGGCGCGTTCTTCTCGGTGAAGATCGTCCACTCGCCCGTTACTTTGTTGAGCCGGCTCGCTCCGGCGGTCGTCGCCGCCCAGATGTGGTCATTCTCCACGGCGATACCGTACACCACATCGTTTACCAGACCGCTGTTCATCTGGTGGTAGTGATCGAACCGCCCGCCGCTGAAGCGCGCGATCCCACCGCCGAACATCGCAATCCACACGTCGCCCGTGCTCTTGTCGACGTCGATGCTCGTGACCGCCGGCCATGGCAGACCGTCCTTGGTCGTCCAGGACTTCATCTTGCCGGTCGTCTTGTTGTACATCGCCAGGCCGTCTTCGGTGCCGATCCAGATACGGTCGCCATCGGCTTTGACGGCAAAGATGTGATCGCTCGGCAGCCCGTCGGCTGTCGTGAAGTTCTTCCAGTGCGTGTAGACGTACGGCAGCTTTTTCACCGCCGGCGTCTGCGCCCAACCCGTCCCCAGCAACACCGCGCCCAGCAGCGGCGCGAGCGTCGCAAACTTTGCTAAGAGGGCCTTCGTTCGCTTCATAGGGTTTTCAGATATTCGATCAGATCGTTCAGTTGATCCTTGGTCAGGTCGTTGGTCACGCCGTGCGTATCGTACGGGTTATGAATCGTCCAGATCTCTTCGAGCGTGTGCGCGATCCCGTCGTGCAGGTACGGCGCGGAATCGTAGATGTTCTTGAGATGCGGCGTGTCGAACTTGCTTTCGTGGTCACAGGCTTGTTTCGTTCCGACATCGTGCATCCGCCGGTCCGTGTAATATGGCGCCGGGTGGCACGTAATGCACCGTCCCTCTTCGGGGATCTCCCGGCCGTCCGTTCTCCGGGTGCGTTCGAAGACTTCCTTGCCGCGGCGCTGCGCCGGCGTGAGCGGCGCCCACAGCGCGCGGTACCGGTTCGGCGGACGCTGAATCGTGGTCACGTAATAGTCCAGCGCCTTCAGATTCTCCGGCGTGAAGGGCTGCAGGCGCGTGAAGAAGACCGCCAGGCGCGGCCCGCATTGCCGCGACAGCGACGGGTTGGTGCCCGCCCACTTGAACGGCGCCGTGTCGAGGATCCCGCGCAGCGTGCGGTTGTCCACGGGGTTGATGCCAATGCTCGCCGTCTCCACGTCGTAGACGATGCTGTCCATGTGACCGTCCGGATGGCAGGAGTGGCAGGAGAACTGTTTCCGGAAAGTAATGTCGGCGTTGTGGAAGACGCGCTCGCCGCGGCGCTTCAACGTGACTTCCTTCGGCCCGCCGAGATCGATCGTCCCGGCTGGCTGCATCTTGGTCACGTCATAAACGCTCAGCGTGTCGTCTAGCGAATTCGTGACGTACGCCCATTTTCCGTCGAGCGACGTCACCACGCCGCGCGGGCTCGCGCCGGTCTTCAGGTAACCGCGAATGAACTCCGCCGACTTGCCCATGTCATTCGGCAAAATCCTCGCGCGTTCGGCCGGCGTGGCGCGCTTGACTACGGAGATCAGCTTCGCCGTATCCACAATCGCGATGCGGTTCGTCCCCGAGCTTGTCAGCAGCGCGTACTTGCCGTCGCGCGTGAACGTCACATCCGTCGCGTCGGCAAAGCCCAGGTTCGGCTCGTCGATCAGCACTTGATCGACCGTGCCATCCTTCCACAAAATCGCCAGCCCGTTGGTGATGGTCCAGCCCTGCGTGAGTTGCGTCATCGGCACCAGGTTCTTGGTGCGGTTCGTCACGGTCAACGCGTACTCGCCGCTCGGGTGCCAGGCGATGCCCATCATCATGTTCGCCCCGGCCACGACCATGCGGTCGTCCACCAGCGACCGTCCCATGTCGATGGCCGTGACCTCGCCCAGACGCGGCTTGCGGAATTCGGCCAGGCGCATGTAGCTGTTGCTTACCAGCATCGAGGACCCATCGGGCGAAAGGGACAGCGACCACGGGCCGCGCCCCGCCGACAGCACGCGCGTGCGCGCCCAGGTTTGCGTGTTGAACACGTAGACGTCGTCCGACATCATGTTCGCGACGTAGAGCAACCGGCCGTCCTTGTCGGTCAGCAGGCCGTGCGGCTCGCCACCGACCTTCAACGTGCGAATCACCTTGCGGGCCGCGGCGTTGATCACCGCGACCGTATCGTCCTCGCGATTGGTCACGTAGGCGAAACGCCCGTCGGGACTGAAGGCGATGCCCGTCGGCGCATTGCCGGTGGGGATCTCCGCCACCTTCTTCCGCGCCACCATGTCCACCACGCCGACCGAACCGCCCGCCTCGAACGTCACGTACAACTCATTGCTGCCCGGCCGCTGCCACAGCCGCAGCGGATTCAGGTAGCGCGGCTGCGCATACGGCTGCGTCGTCGTGGCCGGATGCGCGATCTTCGCAAACGCGGCCTTCGCGTTGAATGCCTTGCCGTGCGCGTTGGCGTGGCAGTGGTTGCAGCCTTCGAGACTCGGCATGCGCAAGCCCGCCGCCATCGCCGCCTTGCGGTCCTTCATGATCGCCTCGGGCGCGTAGTCGCTGCCCGGGCCATGACACATCTCGCAGCCCACGCCCTCGTCCGGGATGTAACCTTCCGCCGCCGGCATCTGCGCGCCCGGCGCATGGCAGGCCAGGCATTTCGGACTCTCGCCCGGCTCCCCGGCGACGCCCGCGGCGCGCGCCATCTCCCGGCCTTTCGGACTCGACAGGACGCCCCACGCCTGCGCGTGCGGGCTCATCCGCCACACCGAATACTGCGCGCCTTTGTCCACCGGCTCGTGGCACTTGCCGCAAGCGAGCGCCCCGATCAGTTTCGGCCCGTTCCCCGCGCCGTTCTTCTTCGCTTCCGGCGGCCCGCCCGTATTCGACCCGTAGCCGGAGATCGGATGCGCGATGTCGGCCATCGCCTGCTTGTAATCGAATTTCTTCGCGTTCTTCAGGACCGCCGTGTGCGAGCCCTTTTCGATGTGGCAGACCATGCAGATGCGTTCGTTCGGCATCCGCAGTCCCGCCTTCATCGCGGCCTTCTTGTCGCGCATCGTCTGCTGGTTGGCGTACTCGCTGCCCGGCCCGTGGCAAGCCTCGCACTGCACGCCGTCCTCGATGTGGAAGGTGTCGTCGCGCTCCCAGCCTTCGGTGTCCGCCGCCACCGCGTGGCAGCCCAGGCAGACCGGCGAATTCTGCGGCGCCTCCCGCAATCCGCTGATGCGCGAGATCTCGGCGGACTCCGGCATCGCCAGCGCCGCCCAGGCCTTGGCGTGTTTGGTGGTCAGCCACTTCGCGTATTGCCGTCCCATCTCCGCGCCCTCGTGGCATTGCCCGCACGCCCGCGCGCCGATGTAGACCGGCCGGATCGCCGCCCGCACGTAGACAATCGAAGCGGCCAGCCCCGCAGCCAGCACCATTCCAACCGCCAGGAGACGGCCCTTGGAAGCCCGCAGTCTCATGGCTGAATCTTCGCCGCCGCGCTCGCGTGCGGACCGCCCGGTCCGCGTGGGGTCTTCCGGCCCCGCGGCATGTTGCTTCCTCAGCCTCATTTCTCAGCCTTTGCCGCCGCCGGCTTCACCGCCGTCGCCGCGTGCGTGTAGGTCACGAACTGATCCGCCTTCACGCCCTTGATCTTCTCGACCTTCCCATCCGGCCAGCGGATTTCGATATCGGCCTTGTCCGCCTTGCCCAGGCCGAAGTTGATCCGCGGATCCTGCGCCGACAGGTAGCCGCGCGTCGGGATCATGTCCTCGATCATCTTCATGCCATTGGCTTCGACGATCACCCGCGCCCCGTAGGCGTCGCGCGTGCCCGTGGCGAACTTCAACTTCGGCTCCACCGTCAGCCAGTGGTTCCGCGTCGGCGTGTCGTTGCGCAGCAGCACCGCGTTGTCGTTGACGTTGACCACCACCAGGTCCATCTTGCCGTCGTTGTTGAAGTCGACGCCGGTGCCGCCACGCCCGACGTGCTTCTCTTTGAAGTGCGCGCCGGCGGTCGTCGAAACGTCTTCGAACGAGCCGTCGCCCTTGTTGCGCACCAGCGTGTTTTCCTGCACGTATTCGTGATGCGCATTGCCGTGCGTCGTGAAGATGTCGAGCCAGCCGTCCAGGTCGTAATCGAACAGCATCGCCGCCCACCCGGCGTACTGCCCCATCGTGACCGCCAGCCCGCTCTTGTTCGTCTTGTAGTCGAAGCCCTTGCCGTCCGGCCGCTGGATCAGCAGGCTGCAATAGCTCAGGTCCGGGATGAAGATGTCCAGCAAGCCGTCGCGGTTGATGTCGCCCACCACCGGCCCCATGTGCGCCACGCCCTGCCCGTTCTCGCTGTAAGCAACGTTCAGCTCGATGGCCTTTTCGTCGTAGGTCCCCTTCGAGTTCATCTCGAAGTAGTAGTTCTCCATCGAGTCGTTCGTGGACATGATCTCGAGATTGCCGTCGTTGTTGAAGTCGGCGGCGGTGACGCTCATCGACCGGCCGTCCGGCTTCCACATGCCCATCTCTTTGGTCACGTCCGTGAACGTGCCATCGCCGTTGTTGCGGTACAGCGCGTTCGGCAATCCGTTGTAGCTCAGCGGCCCGGGATAGCCCGCCGCGGGATAGAAGTCACGGAACTTGCCGTCGTCGTAGAGCAGATAGTTGCCGACGTAGATATCGAGGTAGCCGTCTTTGTTGTAGTCGTACCAGACCGCCGACAGGCTGAAGCGTTTGTCGGTCAGGCCCGCCTTCTCCGCCACGTCGGTGAACGTGCCGTTGCCGTTGTTGTGGAACAGCTCGTTCTGTCCGTAGTTCAGCACCAGCAGATCGACGAAGCCGTCGTTGTCGTAATCCGCCGCGGCGCACCCCACCGAATAATGTTGGCCGCCGAGGCCCGCCTGCACGGTCACGTCGGTGAACGTCCCGTCGCCGTTGTTCCGGAACAGGTGGTTCGAAAGCTTGCCGCGCAGGTCGCGCCCCTCGTTGTCGTTGACTCCGCGGGTCCACTTGCCGTTCGGGAAGTAGATGTCCAGCAGCCCGTCGTTGTTGTAGTCGAAGACGCAGACCCCTGTGCCGGTGCCCTTCACGATGTTGTCCATGTGATGGTCGCCGTAGCTCTGCCGGAAGAGCACGCCCGACTTTTGGGTCACATCGGTGAAGAAGATGGCGCCCTGCGTTTCGGGCTTCTGCTGCCACGCGATCACGCTCACGCAAAAAACGGCAAAAAGGGCCAAAAAAGTGGCTCCAAAGGGCATTTTTTGCAGGATTTTCATCGATGTGCTCCCGTGTCGATCCATTCGACGATCGTTCTCTTCTCGGCATCCGTCAGGCGCGCTTCGCCGCCCGCCTTGATCTTCTTGAGCGGCGCTGTCCCGTTCACCTTGTCCCAACTCTGCGCCGTGACGCGCCCGTGGATGTACCAGGCGAGCGGGCTGAGCCGCGCCGCCGACGGGTTCACGTAACCTTTCCCGAGCAGATCTTCATAGCGCATCGATGGCGCCGGAGGGCCGGAATGGCAGGCGCCGGTCATGCACTTCTTTTGCAGAATCGGCTGCACGTCGCGCTCGAAATTCACCGCGCGCCGCTCCGCCACCGGGCCGGTCAACATGTGCGGCGGCTTGCCGACGGCGTCGGAGAAAACATTTTCGGGGGACAGCTCGTTGTCTTCGTGACAGCCGACGCACCCGCGCTTGGCCTTGTTCTTCACCCAAATCCAGGCGCACGTGCGCAGCGCCATGCCGTTCGCGTCCAGCGTCTGAATCTGGACCGGCGTATTCGCGGGCACGTGGATATGGAACGACCCGTCGGCCTCGATATCGAACTCGCCCAGGATGCGCTTCACCAGGTATGGAGACAGGTCGCCCGCCGGCGGCTTCTCGCCGCTCTTGCGCGGCACGCCTTCCAGCACGCGCACGCGCTTGACCAGCTTGCCGTCGTAGCCGGCGCTCGCCGGAAGGTCCGACACGAAGCCGCCCAGACCATACAGCTTGCCGGTGGGCTCTTTCTCATCGACCACCGACGAGCGGCCCGGCAGCATCGGGCGCGCCGCCAGCAGCCGCGCCTGCAGCACGTGGCGTTGCGGCTCGCCGAACAGCCTGACCAGTGCGTTCGTTTGCAGATCGTATTTGTAAAGGGCGTACAATCCGGCGCCCGTCGCCGGGCGTTTGGAAACCAGAATGTCGCTGTCGCCAAGCCGCGAAGGCGTCACAAACAGGCCCTCTTCAGGCTTGGTCAGCTCCTTATAGGTGTGGAGATTGCGCCGCAGATTCACGCAGGCGAGGTTGCCCGCGCCATCGGGCGTGGGCTTGTCCGACTCGACGAAAACGACATCGCGCGACGGCGTGTAGCACGGCATGCGCTTGAACTGGCGGCCTTCGTCGCCCGCGAAGAGCGCTCCGTCCGAGCCATCCAGGTTCACCCCGAGCAGCACGGTCCGGCCGGCCGGACCCCAGACCAGCGACTGGCGCTCGGTGGACGAGTAGAGCAGCCGGCCGTCTTCATTCATCACCGGGTCGAGATCGCGGCCCGGATTGTAGGTGAGCTGGCGCAGCCCGCTGCCATCGAAACGGACGGAGTAGAGGTTCCAGACCGGGCCCAAGCCCCCTTCGGATTCGAACCCTGGCGCACCCGCGAAACTGATCTGCGGCACCGGGCCAGGGTCATCGAGATAGAAGATTTCAGATTGATAGACCGGCTGCCGGCAATCGAACGGGACGCTCACGATCGGTCGCGCGCCCGTGCCGTCGGCGTTCATTTCGTAAATCTGCCAGTGGTCGGCGGCGGTCTTCTTGGCGGCGAACAGAATCCGGGTCCCATCCCACGAAACGTCCGCTTCAGCGGCGCTGTGAAAGCCCGCGGTCAGAACCTGCGGCGCTCCGGCGGCATTCAGGCGAACCAGACGAGCGCCGAGAAATGCGTTACCCAGCTCCGTTAACTTCGCGCCCGGCGCCAGTTCCGTGAACACCACCGGCGGGCGCGCCGCGGCGTGGCTCGCCGTGGCTGGCGCGGCGGAGGCCACAGGCCCCACAGCCGGCAACCCGGCCAACGCGATCCAACACGCCACAAAGACGACCTTCTTCATGACCAACCCCTTGCCGGCCCGCGGAGAGTCCTTCGGCCTTCCATCGCCACCGTTTCCGGCCCTTCGGACCCCTTAGTCTCGATTATGCTCTGCGCGCCATTCTATACCAATCCGCATCGTTACTACCACATGGCGGCGGAATCCCCGAGACAACAGGTAATTCGCTAACTCAGCCCGGCGCTCGCCGCAACCACCTCAGCGTGGTGTTCGCCCTTTGCCAGATCCGCCCGCGCGTCCGCGACAAACCGCGCCATGGACTTCGACATGTGGTCCAGCACGGTGATCCATTCGACCAGATGCAGTTCACCCAGTTCCGTCAGCATATACAAGCGGCGGGCCGGTCCGCTGTGACCCGAGTCCCATTCCGAATGGACGAAACCATTTTTCTCAAGCTGGCGCAAGGTGCGGTACAGCGCGGCCGCCTCGATGTCGGCGTCGGTGAGAGCATGCGCCGCCAGTTCGCCCGACAACTCGTATCCGTACGACCGCCCCTTCTGCTTCAGCAGGAAAAGCACCACCGGCTCCACGAAACGGTAGAGATTGCCCATGGCGCAGGTACACGGATAGTTTTTGGGGTGCCGGAAACAGGCGCGGTGAGCCATTGTTGAATTTACCTTCTCGGGTCAGAATATCCGCAACCTGCATCTACGTGCAAGTTGCATCTACTTTAACCTGCCACAAAGACCGGCGGGACGCGGCAGCCGCCATGTTGGGGTGGCGCGACCGAAGAATGAAAAAGCGGTCCATCTGCAAGTGACTGATAAACAACGCGATGCAACCGCTCCCTGACGGTCGCGGCTCCGTTTCGAAGCGCGGCTCCGTTTCGAAGCGGTAGATCTACGCCGGCCGTCCGGGTGCCTAGAGAAAAGCTGAAGCTGCCTTAGCAACGGGGACGCTTCGCGGTGGGACGGAGGCCTTCAGTTCCGCGTCAGATCCGGATCCCGATCTCGCCGTGCCCCCAGACAGTCTGGCGGCCGACGCCCGTCGCGCCCGCGGCGCGCAGCAAGGGGACGAACTCGGCGAGTACACCCGCGTAGCGCACCACGCCCGTGACGCCAGACAGCGGATGCGTCTGGCCCGTGCGGGCGCTGGTCCGGCGCGCCTGAACCCGCGTGATGGAGCCCGCGACGGAGCGCACCGCGCGCGCCCGCTCGACCAGGCCGCGAAAATCGAGTTGCGCTTCGCCCGCGCCATACAGCGAGCTGAGGGCGCCGATACGGTCGCGCGCCCGCGCCATGAGCACCTCGAACGGCGGCAGGCCTTGTCCATCCCAGCCCTTCATCTCCGTCGGGCTCAGGAACTCGACGGCGAGCCCCTGACACGGCTCCGCCCGGTGCAGGTCGAACGTCTGCTCGGCCACGTCCAGCCCGCACCAATCGAGCGGGACGCGCCGCGGCCCCAATCCAGTCGAGGCCAACGCGCGCAACGCGTTTTCAAACTCGGGCAGCAAGGGCGGCGCAAACAGGTTCAGCCCGATCGCGAAGCTCTCGCCGGCGGCGAGCGACCGGCCGTCGAGCTCCCGCACGCGCAAGACGAATGGCCGTGGTACATCGTGCAGCCCGCTGGGGCCCGTGTCGCGGTGCGGCCGGAAGATGCTCTCCGGCAGCACGTAGCCCAGCGCGCCGCGGATGGGCACGGCGGCGGCAGCCGGGAACACGAGCTTTCCGCGCGCCCGGAAACGCGCGCGCAGCAGCAGAACGTTCAGGCCGCCGGCAGAGGCATCGCACTCATGCGGGATAGACATCATTAGACACAGTCCACCGCTCCGGCAGAGCAGCGCCACGCCGGGCGTCAAGGTCGCTGGAGCGGCGCCGCAACGCCGCCGTCGCGCACTCCCTAATTGTGGCTCACGTAGATGCCGGAGCCGAAGGCGGCCCGGATGCTCGCCGTGCTGGCGGCCGGATTCCAGTTGGCGATGATGCCCTTGTAGTAAAGGCCCACCGGCGTCACACCCGCGGCGGTCGTGCTGGGAATGGTAGCCGTGATGCGCCACACGCCCGGCTGCGCCGGATCGAACGTAGCAGACTTCACGGCAACCCGCGAGGCGGTGATCACCAACACGTCGCTGGACGAGTTAAACGGAACTGCCACCGCCGCGGCCGCGCCATCGGCGGGAGCGCCCGCCACGAAGCCGCTGCCCGTCAGCAACAGCGTGACGTCGCTGCCGGCCTTGGCCGGATTCGTCGACGAATTCACCGACCCGTCGCTGTTCAGAGCCTTGATCGAGTACCCGCCGGTGATGGCCTTGTCCTGCAGGAATGCCGGCGCGGCGATGTAGACCGGACCGCGCGTGTACGAAACGACGGCGCCGGTCGCGGCGTTGATCACCATGAAATCCGCCACCTGGTTCACCGGAGTCGCGTTCGGCACGATGAATTTCACGGTGTCGCTCGTGACCGCATACACCGGCGCGAGTACGCCATTCACCAGGACAGAATAGCCGCCCAACGCCGTGGCGTACGGCGCTCCGCTGGCGTCGACTTCGGCGGAAACCAGTTGCACGCCCGGCGTCTTCATGGCCGCCAGCGTCAACGGCGCGACGATCTGGAAACCGTTGGCGGCGTTGGTGACGCCGGCTGTGTCATAGTGCACCGCAATGCGATTGGCCGAGTCGCTCGCATAGATGTTCCCGTTCATGTCGATGGCGATGGAACGGGCGCCGTAGGAATTGATCACCGCGCTCGAATCGATGCTCGCGCCCAGCGCCATGCTGACGTAGTCGGGCATCTTCACCAGCCGCCCCGCCGCGTCGGCGTACAGGATCAACTGGTTCGCCGGGTCGGGATGGATGGTCACCGAAAGCGGCGCGTACGACGTGTCGAGCAGACCGAGCGCGTAGCCCTGCTGGCCGCTCTGCGGATTGTCCGCCGCAGAGACGGGCCACACCATGATGCGCGGCTTCGACGTGTCGGTGACGTAGAGCCGGTCGGAAACGTCGATGGCGATGCTCATCGGCGCGGCCAGCGTCTGCAGCCATTGATCGCCAGTCCCGGTACCGGGCGTGACGGTCGTGAAATCGGGCTGCCCCAGAACCAGATCGGCCGCGGCGCCGTTGCTCAAACCGTTCGCCTGCGCAAAGCGCAACACGCGATTGTAGGCGACATCGGCCACCCACAGATTGCCGGTGGAATCGAAAGCGAGGCTGACCGGGACGGACATGCTGGAGGCCGAACTCTCGCTCAACGTCGATTCGAAGTCCGCCTTGCCGAGCACGAGATCGGCCGTGGCCGTTTTGTCACGGTTGGCGAAGGGCGTGGGGAAGCGCAGCACGCGCCCGTTGCCGCTGTCGGCTACCCACAGGTTGCCGGCGCTGTCCACGGCCAGTCCGGTCGGCGTGTTCAACCCGGTATTGCCCGGCGTCGTCGATTTGTTGGACGGCGCGTTGACCAGATTGCTGGACGCGTCCGCCTGGCCGATCACGAAGTCGGCGTATTGCGTCCCGTCGAGCTTGCGGTAGTCGGCAAAGGCCAGCACGCGGTGATTGCCCGGATCCGAGATGTAGACGTAGTTGTTCTGCTTGTCGAGCGCCACGAACGGCGTGACCGACGTCCGCTTGGTCGCGGATCCGTAGGTCCAGGACACCGTGCTGGCGGCGAATTCCCTGCCCTCCAGCAGATTCGCGGCGCCATAAATGAAATCCGTCTGACCGGCGACGCGGACCGCCGCGGGCAATGACGTCGCACCGGCCAGCCCGTCGAAGATCAGGACGCGGTTGTTGCCCGAATCGGCGATGTAAAGTTCATTGTCCGCGTATGCCGCGCCGGCGGGGGTAAGCAATGACGCGGCGGACGGCGCATTGTTGGCCGCATTATTGGCGACGCCGGCATTGAAACCGGCCTGCCCGAACACCGCTACCGCGGCCGGCGAGACGGCTGACGTTGTCTCCGCGGCCCATTTGGCGACGGGTGCAAACTGCAGAACGCGGTGATAGAAAGTGTCCACCACATAAAGGTTGTCCGCGATCACGAACAGCCCGCACGGTCCGCCGATGAATGTGTTGCTCGCGACGATCGCGCCAAAAGAATACTGGTTGATGTTCGGCAGTGCGCTCTGGCCGCTCTGTTGCGCCGCCGGCACGCCGAGAATCCGGCTGGCGGCGCCGCCGCGCACCTGCGCCGCGGCCGGATACACCAGCACGCGCGCAATCGCGTCGGCCACAAAGAGGTTGCCCGCGCTGTCCATGGCCAGAGCCGCCGGATACCGCAGTTTGGTCTTGTCCGTCAGATTCGTGTAAGCCGCGCTGCCCGTCGTGCTGCCAGGATTCGCGGCCGCGGTCACAAAGTCGTGCTGGCCGATGGCTTCCGTGGCCGGGATGTTCGCCACCGGATTGCCCGTATCGCCCGACTGCGCCACACGCGTATGGTCGAAGATCAGAACACGGTTATTCGCCGGATCGGCGGCGAACAGGTTGCCCGTCGCGTCAAACAGCAGGCCGCCCTGCATGGCGCCGACCGTGGACACGTACGCGTTCAACGTGTACTCGCTCGGCGCGCTCGCGCCCTGATTCGGCGCATTCGCGGTCATGCTCTTCTGCCCCAGAAGCAGGTCGGCGCGCTGTGTTTTGCCGGTATTCTTCAGCGGCGCCGGAAAGCGCAGGATGCGGTTGTTGCCGGAATCGAAAACCCACAAATTGCCCTGTGCGTCGACGGCCACGGCGGAAGGCGCGTACAGGCCGCTCGAAAAAGAGCTGAGCGGGTGGGCGCTGGACTGCCCGTAGGCAATCGTCGATTCGAAATCCAACTGCCCGATGACGACATCGGCCTTCACGCCCCACTTGCCGGTCTGCGCATCTTTGAGCGCCGTGGCGTCCTTCCAACCCAGGACCCGGTTGTTCGATGCGTCGGCGACATAAAGCGCCGGAGTCCCGCCGGACGTGTCCACGGCCACGCTTTCGGGAGAGTAGAATTCGCGGCCTTCGACCAGATTCGGGTTGGTACTCGCTGGCGAAAGATAGCTTGCCACGGTGCCCGGCCGGGCCAGTTGGCCCCAGATGCGGCCGGGTAACGCACCGATCTGCCCTTGCCCCGCAACCGTTCCCGCAAAGCCCGTAACAAGGAAACAAACAAGGCCAACAGAGTGTTTTGTCATTACTGATGAAAGGCCTGGGCCTTCTCCCCCTTTTGGAAACACTATCATGTCCGGATAAAGGTTCCAACTAGCGGCGTACTGGTCCCTCCCGGTTAACCCATCCGCCGCCCGCGGTTTCAACCGGCGTCCCGGCGGCGCCGCGCGCGCGGCGTAGCGCCCGGGTCCGGCCGCGGCGGCTGCTCCGGGACCCGTCCGGCCCGTGTAGAATTGTGGGAATTGCGTGTCCGGTTGCGTGCCTGCGCGCCAGCCGCCCGCATTGCCTCGAGACCAGGAAGGATTCGCGTGACAACCAAATCAGATCCAGCCGTGCCGGCCGTTGCCGCCGACGTCCAGCCGGCGCAACGCAACATCGCTATCGATGCCTATCGCGGATTCGTCATGCTGCTGATGATGGGCGAGGTGCTGAACTTCGCGCACCTGGGCCGGGCGTATCCGAACAACTGGCTCGCCCAGATCCTGGCCTACAATCAGGACCACGTGCAGTGGGCGGGTTGCTCGCTGCACGACATGATCCAGCCGTCCTTCTCCTTCCTGGTCGGCGTGGCGCTGCCGTACTCCATCGCGAGCCGCATGGCGCGCGGCGGCACGATGGGCAAACTCTGCCTGCATGCGCTGTGGCGCGCGTTCCTGCTGGCGGCGCTGGGCATCTTCCTGCGCTCCATGGACAGCACCATGACGAACTTCACGTTCGAGGACACGCTGACGCAGATCGGCCTGGGTTATCCGTTCCTCTTCCTGCTGGGCTTCGCCAAACCGAAGTGGCAGTGGACGGCGTTTGGCGTAATTGTGTTCGGCTATTGGCTGGCCTGGGCGCTCTACCCCGTGCCGGGGCCGGGCTTCGACTACGCGGCGGTCGGCGTGCCCGCGAATTGGAATCACCTGTACACCGGGTTCATGGCCCACTGGAACAAGAACGCCAACCTCGGGCAGGCTTTCGACCTCTGGTTCCTGAACCTGTTCCCGCGCGTGAAGCCGTTCCTCTACAACGGCGGCGGTTATCTGACGCTCAGCTTCATCCCCACGCTTGGCACGATGCTCCTCGGACTCGCGGCCGGCCGTTGGGTTCGCGGCGCCGCGCCGGCCATCCCGTACAAGAAGTTGTTGCCCGCCAGCGCGATCGGCATCGCCGCTGGCCTGGCGCTGCACTTCGGCGGCGTCTGCCCGGTGGTGAAGCGCATCTGGACACCCTCCTGGACGCTCTTCAGCGGCGGCGTCTGCTTCCTGTTCCTGGCCGCGTTTTCTTACGTGATCCAGACGAAGGGCTACCGCAAGTGGGCCTTCCCGCTGGTGGTGATCGGCATGAACTCGATTGCGGCCTACATGATTGCGCACCTGCTCGGCGGCTTCATCGTGTCGTCGCTGCACATTCACCTGGGACCCAATTTCTTCCGCTTCGCGGGCGACGGGCTGGCGCCGACAGTTCAAGGCGCGGTCGTGCTCTTCTGCCTCTGGCTGGTGCTGTTCTGGATGTACCGCCGCAAGCTGTTCCTGAAGATCTGACGGGCGGTTTGAATCATCGCCGGCGGGGCGGAATTCATTCCGCGTGGGATTTCAATCCCGCCCCGTTTTCGCCCTCAAAATGGCGCATTCCAACCCGGCGGCGTGCTGCCGCTGTGCGTCAAAACCGGTCACGTGCTCGGTTTTGCAAAAATAAGTAATTTGTAATCAATTACATACAAAAGCAAAACCGGTCATTTGATCGGTTTTGCTTTTTTCCCAGCCCCTGCCGCCCGCTGCATTGAGCATCAACAGGCGCGCAACTCCGGGACCAACTTTGGGGCTCTCAACGTCCCGGTTGGACGCCGCCCGAGGCCTCTTCGCTCACCGTCTCGGCCATGTAGCTGGAACGCACAAACGGCCCGGCAAACACCATCTTGAAACCGATCCCCAGTCCGTATTCTTTCCAGCGCGCGTAGCGCTCCTCGGGCACATATTCGGCCACGGCCATATTGCGCCGCGACGGCTGCAAGTATTGTCCGATCGTGACCACCTCGACCGCCGCCGCGCGCAGATCGTCCAGCACTGTCCGGACTTCGGCCTCGCTCTCGCCGAGTCCCACCATCAAGCCCGATTTCGTCAGCGCCTCCGGCCGGTGCTGCCTGGCGAACTGGAGCACGTCGAGCGACTGCCGGTAATTCGCCTGCGGCCGGACCTTCTTATACAGCCGCTCCACCGTCTCGACGTTGTGGTTGAAGACGTGCGGCCCGGCGTCGAGCACGCGCGCCACGGCCCGCAGGTCGCCGCAAAAGTCGGGCGTCAGGACCTCAACCCGCGCCCGCGGCAGGGCCTCGCGCACCCGCCGCACCGTCTCCGCGAAGTGCTCCGACCCGCCGTCGGCCAGGTCGTCGCGATTCACGCTCGTAATCACCACATAGTGCAGGTCCATCTCCCGCGCCATGCGCGCTACGTGCGCCGGCTCTTCGGCGTCCAGCGTGAATTCCCGCTTCGCCGGCGAGCCCTTGGGCACGGAACAGAACGCGCACCCGCGCGTGCACAGGTTCCCCAGAATCAGGAACGTCGCCGCGCCGCGGTGAAAACACTCGTGCATGTTCGGGCACCGCGCCGACTCGCAAACAGTGTGCAGCTTCAGCCGCCGCAGGTCGTTCTTGAGCAGTTGCACGGCCTGGAAGTTGGCATTGGGCTTGCGCAGGAACCCCGGCAGGCGCGGTCGCCCCGGCCGCCGGTCGTCCGGCTCGATCTGAACCAGTGTCATCCCTTTCAGATTACCGTTCCTTCCCCCGCGGTCCTCAGGGGAGCGGGGCGTCAGTACTTCACCGGGTATGGCTTGGAGATATCCAGACTCTTGAGTTTGGCGCGCGCCTCCGTGGTCGCTTCGGGCGAACTGAACGGCCCCACCAGAACGCGCACGAGTTCGGCCTTCGGAGACTCGGCCAGAACAGCATGAAAGCCGTGCTTGCGCAGCAGCGCCGCCAGCGATTGAGCCTCACTGAGGCGCGTCGAAGCGACCTGCAAATAGGAGCCCGATGCGGGCATGACCACCTGGTCCGAGCCTCTTTGCACCACGGGCTTCTCAGCCAGCGTCGCTTCCTTCGCGGCCGCCGCGGCGGCTTCTTTCTTTGTATTGGCCGTGGACTTTTCGCTCGTCTTCTTGGAAGACGTGTCCTTCTCCGCCGTGTCCTCCGCCGGAGCGGCGGCGGGCGTGGCTGCGGTTTGAGCGGGCACGGCAGGCGCCGTCGCGGGAGACGTCGTCTGCGGCGTCTCGGCCACCAGCGGGTTCTGCTCGCCCGCGTGGCGCGCGGGGAGCCCCGAATTGGCCGCCGCCTGGCCGACGCTCTTACCCGCGAAAAATCCCATCGCGAAAAAGATCCCCAGCAGGATCACGACGATTCCAAGCACGCTGAAGAGTTGACGGTTTCCCAGCACGAGTTCAAACTCACCTTCCGAGCGGACTGCCATCGCGCTTCTGCCTCATTTCGTTCGGGTCTTCCCAGAGCTTACCCCCCGCCGCCCGGCAAGACAACTTCACCCGGCGCCTTCTGGCGCCGTCCGGCGCTGGGGCGCTATGCTTTGGGAGAGTCGTTGCCCGCGGCCGTACTAAGACCTTCTCATGGACACGCCACAGGGATTCCGTTTTGCCTGCATCCCCGGCTGCACGCGCTGCTGCGACAAGGAAGGCTACGTCTACCTCACGGAAGAGGATCTGCGCCACGCCGCCGCCTACCTTGGTCTCACCGCCGCGGAGTTCGAGCGGCGCTACGTCTACCGCACGCGGCACCTCATGCGTCTCCGCAAGCCCAAAGGCCGCCCCGGCGTGCAATGCCATTTCCGCGACGAACAGGGTTGCTCGATCCACGCCGTCAAGCCGGTCCAGTGCCGGCTGTTTCCCTTCTGGCCCGAGATGGTGGAGAACGTCAAGGTCTGGCGCAAGACCGCCCGGGGGTGTCCCGGTATCGGAACGGGACCGCTGATTCAAATTGGGTCCGCAATTGAAACAGCGGCCGAGATGAAACGGGCGTACCCGCGCTTCTATCCCGCAAGCTAGCCTTCCAGCCCACTGATTCTAAACCAGTTGGCGACGGAGTCGGCCGTCGGCCCGGCGTGGCACGCTTCGTGCATTCTTACCGGCACATGTTCGACCCGATCCAAAACCGGATGGAGCACTACCTCGACCTGCTCAGCACGCGCCAGAAGCTCGTCGCGTCGAACATCGCCAATCTCGACACACCCGGTTACAAGACTCGCGATATCGACTTTCAGTTCGAGTTTGAATCGCAGCTTTCCGGTGGTTCTCCCACGGTTACGCAGCCCACGGGACTCACGGTCAAGAACGACGGAAACAACGTCAGCCTGGACCGTGAGACCCGGCTCCTGGCCGAAAATGCGATGCGCTTCAACTTCGTCTCGAACCTGATGAAGAATGAATTAAAGATGGTCAAGCAGGCTATTGAGGAGGGCAAATCGTAATGAGCCTCTTCGATCTGATGTCCGTCAGCGCCTCGGGAATGCAAGCCCAGCGCTTGCGCGCGCAGACAATCGTGGAAAACCTCGCCAATGCCGAAACAACCCGCACGCCGGACGGCGGACCGTACAAGCGTAAGGATGTCGTGCTCAGTTCCGGCGCTGTCGATTCGCCGTTCTCGGCCGTTTTCCAATCCTCCATCGACAGCGGCGTAAGCGGCGTCTCGGTTTCGGAGATTCTGGAAGACTCGCGGCCCGGCGAACTCCGCTACCAACCGGGCCACCCGGACGCGAACGAAAAGGGCTACGTGTCCTACCCGCATATCAGTCCGGCCGAGGAGATGGCGGATCTCGTCAACACCTCGCGCAGTTTCGAGGCGAACACCGCGGCCATGAGCGCAGTGAAAGACATGGTCTCCAAATCCATTGATCTGCTGAAGATATGAACATCAACGCCATTGCTTCCGGTATCAACCCGATCGTCGCGCCGAGTCCGGTGCGGGACATCGGAGCATCGTCGCAGACGCAAGGCGGGTTCGGCAAGGCCATGACGGACGCGCTCGATGCTGTCGGCGCGTTGCAGGATACCGCTCATGCCTCGGCCGCAAGCTTCATGAACGGGGAGACCGAAGAACTCCACAAGGTCGCTTTGGACCAGCAAAAAGCCGCCATCTCGCTCGATCTTTTCCTGCAGGTGAGAAACAAGGTCGTCAGCGCCTACCAGGAAATTATGAAGATGCAGGTTTGAGGAGTAACGCATGGACCAGTTCAAGCAACTCCTCAATCAGCTTTCAAACCGGCAGAAAATCCTCATCGTCGGCGTGGCCTTGCTCGTCGCGGGCGCGCTCTTTTTTGGATTGCGCTGGAACAAGGAGCGGGATCTCCGGCCGCTGTTTTCGAGCCTTGCCGCCGACGATGCCGGCGCGGTTGTGGAGAAGCTGCGCTCCTCCAACGTCGAATTCAAGGTCGCTGATAACGGCACGATCCTTGTCCCGTCATCGCGCGTCGCCGAACTGCGGCTGGATATGGCGGCTGCCGGCCTGCCCAAGACCGGCCGTCTCGGCTTTGAACTCTTCGATAAACAAACCTTCGGCGCAAGCGAGTTCGATGAGCAGGTCCGCTTGCGGCGCGCCATCGAAGGCGAACTCGAACGCAGCGTGATGACGCTGAATGGCGTTGAATCCGCGCGCGTGCACGTGACATTTGCCAAGGACTCGGTCTTCAGCGATCTGCGTCAGCCGGCCAAGGCCTCGGTGTTAGTGAAGCTGCGGGCAGGCACAGCCCTCTCCGCGCAAAACATCTCGGCCATCGAACATCTGGCGGCCAGCGCTGTCGAAGGTCTCCAACCCGAGGCCGTGTCTGTGGTTGACATGAACGGCAACCTCCTGGGAAAGCCGCGCAACACGCTGGATGGCGATGAGGGCGCCTCTTCCGCCTCCCTGGAGTACCGCCAGTCGCTGGAACATGACCTGCAAGCTAAGATCCGTTCCACCCTGGATCCGCTGCTGGGGCCGGAGAAATATCGCGCCGGCGTAACACTGGAGTGCGACTTCACCAGCGGAGACCAGAGCGAAGAGACGTTCGATCCCGATCACTCCGTGATCCTGACGGCGCAAAAGTCCGAAGACTCGGCCGGCTCCGTCTCCGCTGGAGGCGTGCCGGGTACGGCATCGAATCTCCCCCGCCCGATTCCGCCGGGCCCCAGCGGCCGCGGCGCTGTTTCGCGGAAGACCGAGAATATCGCCTACCAGACCAGCCGGGTCGTTAAGCATCTCAAATTGCCGCAGGGCGCGATCAAGCGGGTCTCGGTGGCAATTCTCCTGGATCAGGGCCTGCACTGGGAAGGTGCGGGGCCATCCGCCCGGCGCGTATTGGACCCGCCATCGCCCGACACCCTGAAAGTCGTCAAGGATGTGGTGTCCGGAGTCATCGGCTTTCAACAGGAACGCGGCGACCAGGTTTTGGTGGAGACGCTGCCGTTCGACGCAACTCTCGCTATTCCGGCTCCTCCGGCCCCACTGAAGAGATCGCCGCAGCAGAAGCCGGGTGGCGGTCCCGCCTGGTTGATCTCCAACCTGAAGGCGGTCCCGCCCCTCTGGCTCGTTGCCGGGATAGGCGTCCTGGTGACCTTGCTCGTCATCCTCGTCATGGTTTTCAAAGCGCTGGCGAAAAGGAAGAAGGGGCAGAAAGTCGACGCCGTGATGACCGGTAATGCACAGCTTCCGGCCGGTCCAGGCGGAGCGCCTGGACTTCCAGCAGGCCCCGACGCGGATTTCGAAACCAAGGCCCTGGCTCAAATCGCCGGCAACCGCCAGGTGCAACAAGAGGCAGAGAATGCCGCGCTGGAATCTCTGAAGTTGATTCCCTCGACGAGAAAATCCGAGGTCTACAAGAAGTTCATCATTGACGAGGCCCAAAAAGACCCGGGCACGGTAGCGCAACTCGTCCGGTCCTGGCTGAATGCGGAGGGCGCCTGAGGCATGATCCGGAACTCCGGCACCAAGGAGGAGACTCCGCAAAACAAGCTGAGTGGGGCACAGAAGGCCGCCATTCTGACGGTGTGCCTTGGCGACGCCGTCAGCGCGGAGATCCTCAAAGAACTGGATGAGGACGAAGTTTCCATCATCGGCCGCGAAGTCGCCCGGCTCCAGAACATCACCGCCGAGGATGGCGAACAGGTCCTCGAAGAGTTCTACGAACTCGCCATGGCGCAGGACTACGTCCTGAAAGGCGGCGTTGACTATGCCCGCAAGATTCTGACCAAGGCCTTCGGCCCCGAATCGGCACGGAGGATTCTGGACCGGCTGATGAAGCAGATCAAGGCGGAAGCAGCCAGCTTCGACGCGCTCCAGAAGGCCGACCCGCAACAGCTCGCCAAGTTCATCCACAACGAGCACCCGCAGACGATTGCCCTGGTGCTCAGCCACCTGAACCCGTCTCAGGCTGCCGGCCTGCTGTTTTCTCTGCCCAATGACTTGCGGGCCGACGTCGCATTGCGGATGGCCAATCTGGACCAGATTTCGCCCGACATCATTTCCAAGATCGCGTCGATTATCGGTCAAAAACTGAAGGCCTTGGGCGAAATGAGCCGCGAATCCTATGGCGGCGTGCGCGCGGTCGCCGAGATGTTCAACCGGCTCGACTCATCCTCCAGCAAAGACATCCTGGAAATGATTGAAAACCAGGACCCGACACTGGCAGAGACGATCCGCCATTTGATGTTTGTCTTTGAAGACCTTTTGCTGATCGACCAGAACGGAATCAAGGAGATATTGGGCCGTATCGACCGGAAGATCCTCACGGTAGCCTTGAAGGGGACCAGCGACCAGCTCAAGGACCACTTCCTGGAATGCATGTCCCAACGCGGCGCCCAGATGCTACGGGAAGACATGGAAGCGCTCGGCCCCATCAAGATCAAGGAAGTCGAGGCCGCGCAGCAGCAAATCATCTCCGTGGTCCGCCAGATGGAGGCCGAAGGCGCAATCAGTCTGAAGGGCGCCGTGGGCGAGCAGTATGTCGTCTAGGATCATCCACGGCGATCAGGAAGCGTTTCAGCCGCACTCCTGGCAGCGGGTAGGACACACCGGCGAACCAGTGTCCCCGGGCGCTGATGCGGCAGAGCCGGACGCGCCTGTGGCCAATGCGGAAGATGTGACGCGCGAACTTCAAGCACACCTCGCTCAGGAGCGGGACAAGGCCTTCGAAGCCGGAAGGCAAGCCGCTCAGAACGCGGCGCGGCAGGAAACCCAGGCCCACTACGAACGCCTTGCCCGGAGCATCAATGAACTGGCGGAGTGCCGCGGCCGCTACCGTCAGGAAACCGAGCGCGAAGCGGTACAACTCTCGCTTGAGATTGCGCGACGCATTCTGCGCCGGGAACTCACCGTCGATCCCGAGGCCATCCTCGGGCTGCTGCGTGCCGGTCTGGAATCGGTGTCCTTGCGAGAAGTCCTCGAAGTCCGCGTTCACCCGGCGTACCAGCAGACGGTGCAGAACGCCCTGCAGCGGATGGGCGCGCCAGCCGCGATCTCGGTCGTCGGAGATGCGCATCTCGAACCCGGCGCCGTGTCCGTGGAAACGCGCCGCGGCGGCTTCGACGCTTCGGCCGAAACGCAACTGGAAGAGATTCAGCGCGGCTTTGCCGACCTGATGGAGAAGAACTAAGCGTCATGACCCCGTCACCCGGCCAACCGCGGCTAACCCGCTTCTTTGACGCGTTGCGCCAACTCGAAACCGTGAGAGCCACGGGCGTGGTCGAACAAGTCGTCGGCTTGTTGATCGAATCCAAAGGCCCTCCGGCCGGGGTCGGCGACTTTTGCGAGATTCGCACCCGCGACGGACAGAGCATCCGGGCGCAGGTGATCGGCTTCCGTGAAGGCCGGATTCTGTCGATGCCGCTCGAAGAGACCGGCGGCCTGCAACCCGGCGACATCGTCGTCTCGCGGAAACGGGACGCGCGCGTGGGCGTTTCCCGCGCTTTGCTCGGCCGGGTTCTGGACGGCTTCGGCACGCCGATGGATGGCGGTCCGCCCATTCCCGCCGAGGACTTCTACGATCTCTACGCCGCCCCGCCGGGTCCGCTGGAGCGGGAACCGATCACCGAGCCTCTCACCACCGGCGTCCGCGCCATCGACAGCTTTCTTACCTGTGGCCGCGGGCAGCGCATCGGAATCTTCGGCGGCAGCGGCGTCGGCAAGAGCACCCTGCTCGGGTCACTGCTGAAAAACCACAATGCCGATGTAGCCGTATTGGCCCTGGTCGGTGAACGCAACCGCGAGGTACGTGACTTCATCGAGCGCGAACTTGGGCCGGAAGGCCTGCAGCGCAGCGTTCTGGTCGTGGCAACTTCGGACCGCCCCTCACCCTTACGTGTTCGCGCCTGCTTTGTCGCTCTGGCCGTCGCCGAGTACTTCCGCGATCAAGGCGCCAACGTCCTGCTGGTGGCCGATTCGGTGACGCGTCTCGCCATGGCTCAACGCGAGATCGGTCTTGCCGCCGGAGAGCCGCCGAGCCAGAAGGGCTATACGCCATCGGTCTTCCAGATGCTGCCGAAAGTCTTCGAGCGGGCGGGCAACTTCAAACACGGGTCCATCACCGGTTTTTTCACCGTCCTGGTTGAGGGCGACGACATGAATGAACCGATCGCCGACGCGGTCCGCGGCATCCTCGACGGACACATTGTCCTGTCGCGCCAGCTTGGACAAAAGGGCCACTACCCGGCCATCGATATCCTCCAGTCCGTCTCGCGCCTTGCGTCACGCGTTGGCCGGCCGGAGCAGGTCAAGGCCGCACGGCAGCTACGCGAGAGTCTCGCTTTGCTTCAATCCACCGAGGATCTCATCCGGATTGGGGCCTACGTCTCGGGTAGCAACCCCAAGGTGGACGCCAGCATCCGCGTGCAGGATGACATTAACGCCTTTCTCTGCCAGTTGCCGGGCGAACGGAGCAGCATGGATGAAACCGTCAGCCGGCTGAACGCCCTGGCCGGAACGTTGACCGGAAAAGACGCCGGATGAAGAAGTTTACTTTCCGTCTGGAGCGCTTGCTGCAATGGCGCGCCCTCGAAAAGGAGCAGCAGGAAGGCCGCCTGCGGGCGCTTCTCGCGGACCTCAAACAGCTTGACGCCGCGCGGCGCGCGCTCGAGCAGCGCGCCCAACTTGCCGAAGATTCCGTGCTGGGGCCCGGCGTACTCAATGAGGAACGGCAGGCGCTGGACGGCTACCGCCGCGCCGTGAAAGCCGAACGGCAGCGGCTCCTACAGCAGCGGACCGAACTGGAGAGCCGCGTGGCAAAACAACGCGAAGTCCTTGTGGAAGCCGAGCGCAGAGTAGACGCGCTAAACCGCATGCGCGACGACAAGAAGGCAGCGTGGCGCTTCGAGTTGGACAAGGAACAGGAAAACTTAGTCTCGGAACTGGTGATCGCCCGGTGGGGCCGGCGTCCGTGAGCCCGGAGATGAGGGGTTGACGCCTGCCTGCTATTCCAGTCCCTTCTTAAGGAACGCCGCGAACTCATTGGAATCTTTGGTTAAACCAGGGAACGATGCCACGGGCTTTTCGTTTGCGTCCAGAACTGCGTAATAGGGAATTGCGACGGTCTGGAACAAGCTCTCCTGACGCTTCTGATTTTTCTCGCTCTCCGCATCCGAGCCATCCGTGTACAGATCCAGCAGAATCAGCCGCTCCGTTAGCGCGGCAATCTCGGGACGTGGAAACATGTTCGCCTTCATCCACTTGCAATTGGTGCAGGCGTAACCGGTGAACTCCACAAGCACGCGTTTGTTTTCGGCTTTGGCCTGCCGGAAAGCAGCGTCGTAGTCGTTCTTGATCACCTGATGCGCCGCAGCCACGCCGCCGGCCGGCAAAGAAGACCTCGCTTCAGCCGCCGGCACATACGCGTCGAGTTCGCCCAGCCGCGCACCAAACATACCAGGCACGAGGCTCAGCGCGAAGCCCAGAAACAGCACGCCCATGACAGCGCGCCAGGCGCCGACGTTCTCCTCCGCCTTGACGCCCTCCATCCGCAGGAAGCCAAGAAGATAGAGCCCCGGGCAGGCGAAAAGGACGATCCATATTGCAAGGAACCGCTCTCTAGTCAACAGGTTCCATTGCAATACCTCATCTACATTCGCAAGATACTTGAGCATCGCGGCAAGGACGGCAAAACCCAGTACAACCTTCACCCGCGCCATCCAGCCGCCGCTCCGCGGCAGACTTCCGAGAAAGCTCGGGAACAACGCCAACAGGAAAAACGGGGAGGCCAGAGCCAGTGAAAACACCAGCATCCCCAACACGGGCTGAAGTTTATCGCTGCCAACCGAGGCGGCCAGGAGCGTTCCCATGAACGGCCCCACACAGGCAAACGAGGCCAGACAAAAAGTCAGCCCCATGATGAGCGTACCGACGTAGCCGCCACGGCCCGACTCGGCGTTGAGCCAAGTCAGCAGGCCGCTCGGCAGGGTGATCTCAAATGCTCCCAGCAGACTCAGCCCGAAGGCTAAAAAGACCAGCACAATCAACCCGTTAACCCATGGATTCGAACCCAGTTGCACAACCGCAAACGGCCCCAGGGCGGCGGTCAATCCAAAGCCGATGCCCGTGAACAGCAGAACGATACCGAGGCAGAAGACCAGCGCCTGGCGAATCGCCTGACCGTGCGTCGGACTGCCCTGCTTCAGGAAGAACGACATCGTGATCGGGATCATCGGGAAGACGCAGGGTGTAAAAATCGCGGCCAGCCCAAAGCCGAAGGCCAGGAGAAGGAAGGCGCCGAGCCCTTGATTCTGTTGGCTGCTGCCATTCTGAGGAGCCTTGGCCGGTGCGGCCGCAGACGCAACCGCAGCAGCGGCGTCTTTCTGGAAGGGGGTCCAGCCCGCGGGCACAAGCAGAGCACTCTTCGGCGCCGATGGATCGACAGTCAGCGTCGCCGTCGCGGTGACCTTCTTGGGCGGCAGGCACTGTTTGTCGTCGCAAAGCTGATAGCGCATCTGCGCCGTCACTTCCAAGGGCCCCGGAGCTGCATGCGCGTCTAGATTCGCCTTCAAGTAGAACTTCGCAGATTTCTCGTAAGTCTCTGTTTCTATTTGAAAATTCGAATCGTATTTACGATCGGACGCAGGATAATAAAGCTGCTGCGCGGCGACAGCGGGCGAATCGGCCAGTTGGATGGTCGTCTGCGTGGGACCGCCGGTTGGACCGGGCTTTGGAGTGGTCACCGAGTACATGTGCCACCCGGCGTCCAGATCCAGGCGCAGCTCCAGCAGCGCCTCGCCGCCGGGCACAACATGCTGTTGCAGCGGGGTGAGGGTCCAGTGCGCGGGCGAAGCCACCTGCCCGAAGAGGGGGCAGGCGCACAACACGGCCAGCGCTCCAAGGATGCTTTGGAGGTGCTTAAGCGGAGGTAGCAAGCCCGTCCGGGGCCCGCTCATGAACGATCTCAGCGGCGATGCGGTCATTGACATGCTCGTTTGCGGATTCGCAGGCGACACGGATGGCGTTGCGGATAGCGTTGTCGTTCGAACGGCCATGGCAGATGATGACCACTCCTTTCACGCCCAGCAGCGGCGCACCGCCGTATTCGGAGTAATCGACGCGTTTCTTGAAGTCTTTGTAAGCAGGCTTGCTCAACAGATAGCCCAGCTTCCGCGTGACGGTAGCCGAGAGCGACTCCTGGAGCATGTGTTTGAAGACGTCGACCATCCCTTCGCTGACCTTCAAGGCGACGTTGCCGATGAAACCGTCGCAGACGATGACATCGGCGCGGCCGGTGTAAAGGTCGCGGCCCTCGACATTGCCGATGAAGTTGAAGGGGACCAGCTTGAGGAGCTGCGCCGCGGCGCGGGTCAGGTCGTTGCCCTTGTGCTCCTCTTCGCCAATGGAGAGGATGCCCACGCGCGGCGTCTGCGTACGGTACACCAAGCGGGAATAGATCTCGCCCATGATGGCGAACTGTTCCAGCATCTGCGGCGAGCAGTCAACATTGGCGCCGACGTCCACAACCACCACAGGGCGGCCTTGCACCGTCGGAAAGGCGGAAGCGAGCGCCGGCCGCTCCACACCGGGGATCATCCCCAGGAGAGTCTTGGAGATGGCCATTACGGCACCCGTATTGCCGGCGGAAACCAGTCCCTGCGCCTCGCCGTCGCGGACCAACCGGGCGGCGACACGGATGCTGGAATCCCGCTTGTTGCGCAGAGCCTTGGCGGGATTGTCCTCCATCGTGACCACTTCGCTGGCGTGCACGATCCGGATCGGCAGGCTCTGCCAGTCGCCGTGCTTGCTTAATTCCTGCCGCACGGCGTCTTCGCGGCCTACGAGGATGATATTGACTTCCTGCGATCTGGCGGCTCGAACCGCGCCAGACACCTCTGGGACTGGAGCATAGTCCCCTCCCATGGCGTCGACGGCGATAGTGATCATGGAAACGAAGGTACTCCCGAAACGGACCAAGTCCGGAGCAACCTACTCCTGGACGACTTCGATCACTTCACGGCCTTTGTAGTAGCCGCAGCTAGGGCAAGCGCGATGGGGCAGCTTCTGCTCGTGGCACTTCGGGCACTCGGAAACACCGGCGACAGCCAGCCCGTCATGGGCACGGCGATTGGACGTACGGCGTTTGGAGTGGCGGCGCTTGGGATTAGGCATCGGAAATCCTTTCTTTGGAATCTAGCCGCGAGCGAAAACTCCAGAAGCGGCAGATTTGGCAGAATCGAATGACAATAAACGACTTCCCATTTTAGCGAACTTGCGCCCGGAATGTCATCTCATCCTGCGGGCGCGGGGAAGCTACAGTTCGCGCAGGCTCGCCAGCTTCCCGGCGGGCCGGTTTTCAGAACATTTGCAAGGGTTTATGTTGCGGTTCGCCCCGCATTGCGGACACAATCCCTGGCAATCGGGCCTGCAAAAATACTGCATGGGCTGGATCAGAATGAGGTAATCGCGCAGCGCATCGCGCAGCGAAACGCCGTCGCCTTCGTAAAACGCGAGGTCGATTTCGCCCTCCTCGAGCTGCACGTCCAGGTGCTCGTCGGCCTTCGGCTGCGGGCGGTAAAAGAGGTCCAACACGGAATCGACGTGCTGCGGAGCGGGTTCCAGGCACCGGTCGCAGCGGCAGTCGAAGTCGACCTGCACCGCGCCGCGGATGCGGATTTCGCCCAACGTGTTCTTGAGCAATTCGGCCTTGCCGGCGGTGTGCAGCGGCCCGCTCTGCTTCAGGTCCTCGCCGAAATCAATTTCGCCCGGAGCGTAGGTCAGATCGAATTCAATGGGATGGCGTTCGAGTTCGGTGAGTGAAAAGAACATCGGCGGGCCCTCGTCTTCCAGGCGCGAAACGGCGCCAATCTCCATGATACTTGGCTGGGGCACGCGGCGAGGTTGAGAATCGCGGGCGGCGGGCGGCGCTTGAGGCATCCGATGATCCGCGTTTGGCGGAGCAGTCCTGAATTCGCGCGTCGCCGCGTCCCCGGGTCAGGCCCCCTGCCCCCTGACGAGCGGCCGGCCAAGCGGAATTTCCTCCGCAGCGTCGCCCTCATTCGTGACGCACCGCTTGCAGGGGATCGATGGAACAAGCGCGCCGCGCAGGCGCTAGCGCCGCCACGGCTCCGGCCAGCAGCAGCGTGGCGAATGCGAGGATGAACGTCAACGCGTCCGTTGGCGGAATCCCGTAGAGAATCGCCGAACTGAGCCGGGCTCCGGCGATGGCGAGAGGCACGCCCGCGATCAAGCCAGCCGCAACGGGACCGAGGCTCTCCCGGAGCACCATCCGGAGAATCGAGCCGGCGCCCGCCCCCAACGCCATCCGGACACCAAGTTCTCGGGTCCTGTTGGCCACGGAGTACGTGATAACGCCGTACAGTCCGACCGTGGCGAGCATCAGCGCAATCACCCCGAAGATGCCGGCCAGGACGGCAAGAATCCGTTCCCGCACCAGCAATTCGTCGATCTCCTGTGTGAGCGTTCGCGCTCCCAGCACGAAGCTCTCCGGGTCGAGACGATGGGCCTCCGCCCTGAGAGTTGAGATGAGGGATTCCGCGGGAAGCGACGTGTGCACGACAAAGCCGCGGTTCACGCCCGGATACCGTTGCGCGGAGCAGTAGTACACAACGGGCGCCGCCGGTTCGCGCGGACCGTGATGGAGCACGTCCCGTATGACGCCGGCGATGTAGTATGGCTCGCCGTGGTAATTCTTGGTGGGATTGTCGCCAACACGCCGGCCAAGCGGGTCTGCATTTCCAAAGAACAGCCGGGCAAAAGACTGGTTGACGATGGCGACTTTCCGCGACCTCGGCGTGTCCTGCCCGTCGAACGTCCGGCCGCTAACCACCGTGGCGCCGATTGTCTCAAAGTAGCCCCGCGATACCTGCCTCATTTCAATTTCTCGAATCAACGTTGTGTCGCCGCTTTGGATAGCGGTGGAACGCATCCAGGGCGAGCGCTCAATCACGCCGCCGCGCGCGGCGGACAAAACGCCGGGCAGTGCGCTGATGCTCGCGTGGAGCCGGACCAGAGCGCTTTCCTGCTGCTCGGGGCTGTAGTGCGCAGGCATGTCGAGCCCAAATGTGACAACGTTGTGCTCGCGCATTCCGGCGTCGACCAGCCGGAGATTCAAAAGAGTTCTCAGGAAAAGCCCCGCCACAACCAGCAGAGCCAGCGAGAGTGCCACCTGCGCGGTCACCAGGGCTTTCCGGCCTCCCACCGATCGCCCACACCGCAGTGCGGGCGACGCGTCCGAGCGCGTCGCCGCCCAGGCCGGCCATGCGCCGCTGGCAATCGATGCCAGCAGCGCAATCGCCACCGTAAAAGCAAGAACCCGCCAATCGGGCGAGACGTTGATCGGCGTGGCGCCGTCGGTCACGGGCAGCAAGCGCAGCAACAGCCGGATGCCCCAGTACGCCACGGCGAGAGCCAGCACCGCGCCAGCGGCAACGATCACCATCGATTCGGTCAAGTGCTGCTGTATCAACCGGCGCCGGCTGGCTCCAAGTGCCATCCGCAGGGCTGTTTCTTCCCGCCGTGCGGCCCCTCTGGCCAGCAACAGGTTGGTGACATTGACGCACGCAATCAGCAACAGGATTCCGGCCACGGACAGCAGTATGGTCAGCGGCTGCTGCATCTGCGTGCGGCGGAACGAGAAGCCAGTTCGCCCGGATTCGATTCGGATGCGCTGCGACGCCAACTCGCGCCGCAGATCCGAGTCGCCGCCCGCCGCGTCGGGCACAAACGCCTGGTTCATTCGGTTCAATTCTGCAGCCACCAGACGATCTGAAAGGCCGGGCTTGCGCCGCGCGGCGATACGCAGCCAGCCTACTTCTTTAAAGTTCAGCCACTTGGCTCCCGCCATGGTCACGGGCGTCCACACATCGACGCGCGCGTCCCGGTCGATACCGTCGAAGCCCACGGGCGCGACACCGACGACGGTGAAGGCGCGGTCCCCCAGTTTGATCGACCCGCCGACGATCCGCGGATCGAGGCCGAAGCGATCGCGCCACAGGGCATAGCTGACGACCGCGTTCGCTTCCACCCCCGGGGCTCGTGCGTCGGCACGATCAATCAGCCGTCCGAGCGCCGGACGGACCCCCAGCAGGTCAAAGTAGTTGCCGGAGACGGCCTCGCGCCACACGAGCGAGGCAACAGGATCGCCGGGCACTGCGAGCCGGGCCTGCTCGTGGCCGCTGGAGCACAGAACACCGCTGAGCAGATCCGTTCGCCGGCATAGCTGAAGGTAGAAAGGATACGGAAACTCACGAGCGTACTGCGGACCGCCGTCCTTGTAGAGGGCGATCAACTCGTCCGCCCAGCTCACGGGAAGCGGCCGCAGCACAATGCCGTTGAAATATGAGAAGACCGCCGTGTTTGCGCCGATGCCCAGCGCCAGAGACAGAATCGCGACCAGCGTGAAGGCCGGACTCTTGCGCAGCCCCCGCAGGATATAGCGCAGGTCGCGGAGCACATTCTCGACGGCCAGAAAGAGGCGGTTGGATTCGTAAAACCGCTCTTCCGCCAGCGTCACGTTACCAAACTCGCGTCGGGCTTGCGCATAGGCTTCCGCCTCGCTCAGCCCCTCCTCCCGCAGCCGGTCGGTTTCCATTGCGATGTGCGCGCGAATCTCTTCCGAGAAATCGGCCTGCCCCCTGCCGTGCCGCCACATGGCCTATCCCGCTGCCTGTTCTGGCCCCAGTACACGGCCCATGGCCACGACCAGTTTGCGCCATTGGCTGATCTCGCGGGCGAGATGCTCGCGGCCGGGCGTGGTCAGTTCATAGAATCGCGCTTTGCGGTTGTTTGTCGATACGCCCCATTGGGCTTTGATCCAGCCCTGGTTCTCCAGACGTTGCAGCGCGGGATAGAGCGAGCCGTGATCGACCAGCAGGACATCGTCGGATTGCTGTTGGATCGCGCGCGCAATGCCCAGACCGTGGTCCGGGCCGAACACCAGCGTTCTAAGGATCAGAAGATCCAGCGTGCCCTGCAGCAGGGCGATGCGTTCGTTCTCATCTCGTGTCGGCATTCGACGCAAGTCTACGACCACTCGTGTCGAGTGTCAACACAAGAGTGAATACGGGAATGCACCTCGGATGGGCACAACGTGGTGATAGCAACGGGGCTGCTATCCACTTCAGTGGAGCGCCGTTCCGGTGCTGTTCCACACGGAGGCGGCGCGCAGCGCCCTTTGAAACGAGGAAGCTGCGCACCGCGATCACACGCCGGGCTATTTGACATGGTGAAAGGACACACGGCGGGCGCCGGAGCGCCCGCGCGGCTCTGGAGAGAGATCCCGCACTACCAGACGCGGCAGGCGTTTTCGCGGACCATGGGCTGGCCGGCGTGGCAGCCGAACGCTTTGCTGAACTCGGGCATGTTCGACACGACGCCGTTGATGCGGAATTCGAGCGGTGAGTGCGGATCGGTCAAGGCGCGCTCGCGGCGCATTTCCGGGCGGACTTCGCCGCAGGCCCACTGCGCCATGCCGATGAAGTAACGCTGATCGGGCGTGAGGCCATCCACCGGCTTCAGATCCTGGCCCGCCGTGGCGTGTTTCCAGGCGTAGTAGGCGAGCATCGTGCCGCCCAGGTCGGCGATGTCCTCGCCGTTGGTCAGCTTGCCGTTGATGTGGATGTCAGCGACGGCGACGTAGCCCGAGTACTGATCGGAGACGCACTTGGAGCGGCGCTCGAATTCGGCCGCATCCTTTTCCGTCCACCAGTCCTTCAGGTTGCCCTGCGCGTCGAACTGGCGGCCTTCGTCGTCGAAGCCATGCGTCAGTTCGTGGCCGATGGTGGAGCCGGTGTTGCCGTAGTTCGGCGCTTCGTCCATTTTGGGATCGAAGAGCGGCGGCTGGAGCACGCCGGCGGGGAAATTGATGTCGTTCATCTGCGGGTTGTAATAGGCGTTGACGGTGGGCGGCGTCATGCCCCACTCGCCACGGTCGAGCGGCTTGCCGATCTTGGCCCATTGACGGCGATCCTCGAAGGCCGAGGCGTGCAGCACGTTGCCGCCGAAATCGCCGGAGTCGATCTTCAATGCGCTGTAGTCGCGCCACTTGTCCGGATAACCGATTTTGTTGACGATCGAATGCAGCTTTTCGAGCGCGCGCTGGCGCGTCTCCGCGCCCATCCAGGGCAGTTGCTTCAGGTCGTTCTCCATGGCCAGTTCAATTTCCTGGGTCATCTTCAACGTGCGGGCCTTGGTCTCCGGCGTGAAGGTCTGGGCGACGAAAACCTGACCGAGCACTTCGCCGAGATCGCGATCCGTCCAGCGGACGCAGCGCCGCCAGCGGGGCTGCTGCTCGGGCACGCCGCGCAGGTACTTGCTATAGAAATCGAAGTGCGCGTTTACGAACGGCGAGGAGAGATAGGGCGAGGTGTCGCGGATCAGATTCCAGCGCAGAAACGCGCGCCACTCCGCAACCTTGTGAGCGTGGAGCGCCTTTTCGAGAGCCTGATAGAAAGCGGGCTCGGTGACGTTCATCGTCGCGACGCCGTCGAGCTTCACGGCCGGGAAAAACGCCGCCCAGTCGTAGGAGGGCGCGAGAGCCTGGAACTCCTTGCGGCTCATCTTGTGAAAGAGCTTGTGCGGATCGCGCAACTCGACGCGCGTCAGCATGGACTTCGCCAACTCGGTCTCGATGGCCATCACCTGTTTAGCTTCGGTCGCGGCGGCGGCGGGCTTGTCGCCGAGCAGCGTGAAGACGCGCGTCATGTGCGCGACATACTTCTGGCGGATCTCGACGGACTTCGCGTCGGTCTTGAAATAGTAGTCGCGGTCCGGCAGGCCGAGCGCGCCACGATTGGCGAAGGCGATCACGCTCTGCGAATCCGCGAGGTCCTGGTCGGCCGAGATCGAGAACAGCGTCCCCGAGCCCGTCCCGTCGGCGTGACCCGCGGTGACGGCCCGGGCCAGATCCGCGAGCGAGCGGATGGCGGCCAGACGTTTCAGCTCCGGCTCGATCGGCTGGAGGCCAGCCTTCTCAACGGCGGGCTCGTCCATGCACGCCTTGAAGTAATCGCCGATCTTCTGTTCCGCGGCGCTGCGTTCCGCGCCCCCCTTGGCCGCCTGATCGAGAATGCCCCACAGCAGCCGCTCATTGTCGTAGGCGAGCTTGCCGTAAACATCCCAGGAGGCCTGATCGGCGGGGATCGGATTCTTTTTCGACCAGTTGCCGCAGGAGTAGCGGTAGAAATCCTGGCACGGCTGGACCGTCGTATCCATCGAGGTCAGGTCGAGGCTGGGCGAATACGGCAGTTGCGTCACGGGCTGGGCGGCGAGACCGGCCGGGAGTGCCAGAAGAGCGAGGAAAAGAAAGTAACGCATGGAAATTCCGTGGAGTTACCAGGATACTCCCGGGGCGGACGGAACTCGCGGGAAGGAGGCGGTGGAGGGATGGTTTGTTACAACGGGCGGGCGGTCCATGTGCAGGCCGTTCCGTACGCCTCGGCGGATAACAGGGGCCGTTCAGGCTATCACCAGATGCGTTGGCACCACCGCGAAATCGTCGGGCAACTCTTCAGTCTTGACCTCACTGCCCCGGCCATCTGCATATCAGAAGCAACCGTGCTGGCCCGTATCAAATCGTCCCGCGCTTCCATCGCATTTGACCCGGAGGAAGCAGAAGACCAACGGATCGCAAATCTTCGTGAGGGATCTTATTGCGTGGGCCTTTGGCACACTCACCCACGGGCAAAGCCGACGCCATCACGTACAGATGAGCAACTTGCCGGCGACCATACCGTAGTTGCCAGATCTGTGCTCAATGGCCTGTGCTTCATCATTGCCGGGACCGCAGAGCTGCCGGGTGGATGGTACTTCGGCGTGCACGACGGAAATACTTGCATACCGCGAAACAACCCTGACATCAGGTACAGTTCCGCACGATCTCACCGAGGCGGCTTTGAGGCTCCAATGAGCAGCCTTGGTCTCGCCCAATCACCGCCACCGCGCCGTCGCTGTGATAGGAGTGGCAAACTCGTGCGGGCAGTATCTGGCCTGGGCAGCGGTTCGAAAGACATAGCATCCAGCCGGATGTTCGAGCGCCTTGGTCGGCGAAACAGCAGTCGAGCGATCTCTCAGGCCAGATTTCCACGACAATACAAGCGGTGCACCAATCTCGACGGTGCAGGAGGGTGGCCTACAGCGGCTGATCACCGTCGTCACCTTATCGAAGCACCTCTTCCAGAGGTGGGCTGCAAGCTCATGTGGATAGCTTCCGGCTTGGCGATGATGCATTCAGAATCCGGCCGGACATCGCTGTTCAAAGAGCGCAAGAAAAACGCGCTCGCGGTGGTCGTCGCCACGGGGAACGCCAGAACGGCATTACTACCGTGCGCTCACTGTTTTGGGACAACGGGCACCAGCTTGAGGGCCCATTCGGACTCGTCGCCGTCGGAAGGCGGTTTCTGGCTCTCTGCAAACGCCGCTTTCGCCGCATCTGCGTTGCCATATTGCTCTTGGATCTTTCCTTTAAGCACCCATGGGCGGGCATCGATCAGAATCCAGTCTTCCAACTCCAGAGCGGCCACGAGATATCGCTGCGCTTCGTCGGCCTTGCCGGACAAGACCTTGAGGAATCCCAGATAATAGTCAGACGCCGGATCAAATTCGGCCTCGGTCTTCTCTTTTTCTAACTCTTCCACAAGTTCGTCGGCAGGCTTGTTCGTCAGGATCGCGTGCCAGGCCTCCAGGGCGTGTTCCTCTTTGCCGCTGAATGGCAACTTGCGGAGCCGGTCGACGTACTCGGTCGCCTTCTCTGGGGTACCCGCCCGCATCATCGCGAACGCCGCCATCCGCAATGCACGCGCGTTCCCGGGAGCGGTCTTCAGCTCCGCGCGCGCATCTTGCTCCAGTTCCGCCCACTGTTTCAGCCCGATACGTGCCTTTGCCACGTATGAGAACGTCTTGTCTGCCACCGCGTAGCTGTTGGGCAATCGTTTTGCCGTTGTCAATAGATCGGTCCACTGCCGCGCCTTGGCGTATGCCTGACAAAGCGCAAGGTCGATGTTTCCCCGGTCTGTCCGGTTGGTCGCCGCTGGCCGGGCCCGTTTGAGAATTGCGATCGCTTCAGGCGAGGCCGAGAATGTACCGACAAGACTTGCCGCCGCGATTCTGGTTGCTTCTACCGTCCGGCCTGCGCCGACGAGATCGGCCCAGAGGAACCGCACCGCCGGTGCCTCCTCTCCGTTCTTGCCAGACGTGAACTCGTTGATCGAAATGGTTACTGTCTGAGTGCCTGGCGTCTGTCCGGGCTGGTTGTACAGGCCCTTCAGAACAAGATCGAGCCACCGCTGCGCCGTCTCGACCTTGTTCGCTTGCAGGAGGTCCAGAACAACCTTGCCGACGTTCTCCGGGCTGTCCGCCGTGCCGAGCAATCGATATTGTCCGTTCTCCTTAATCACATACATGGCCGGAAGGACGCTTCCGGCGGCTTTTCCAGATATGCGATAGCCGAGCTCGTCACCACCCTGCTTTTCCAGATCCAGCACGCTAAGCATGTCGAGTATTCCTTCCCCGGAGAACCCCAACGAGCGGAAGCGTCCGCGGAGACCAGCAAGAAGACGCCGCAGCAGCTTCGTCCCTGCGGACAAATCGTCGAGTTTCTCGCGCCTGGTTACTATGGAGCGCAGGTGTTCCGCGTCGAAGTGTCCACCGAGAACCCGCAAAAGAAACTGCTCTGCCACGAATCTTGGGTCGTCCGATCCATATAGCGACTGTTCGAACCGCTTGATGCGCGTGAACGCGGCCAATCGAGTATCCAGATCTGTCGAACTGCTAATTCTTTGCGCCGCTCGCAATAAATCCGCAGCCAGGTCATACCTTCTCATTTGGCCCAAAACGACAGCGGCGCTTACGAATGCTGACGCTCTCGCTGCCGGGTCGACGAACTGGTTCTGGGCATCCAGAATCGCGTGATCGCCGCCGTGGGCGAGAGCCACCAGGACGGTGTTCATCGCAGTTGCAGAGAGCGTCTTCAGTTCCTTTTCCGCTTCGTCGTATCTGCCGGCATAGGTCAACGCAATCATCAGGTTTCGCTGAATCGTCTCGTTTGGCGTCTTGGCGAGGGCCGCGCGATATGTCTCTATCGCCCGATCCAGCTTGGCCCCATTGCCGTACCGGTCGCCATCCGCGTTGTGCTCATAAACAATGGCCAAGTCTATCTGCGGCACCAGGTTGTCCGGGGCCGCCTCAATGGCCTTCTTGTAGGCGCTTTCCGCATCGACGGCGCTCCAGTTGCCACGGAAACGGCGGCCGAAGGAGTCGTGCTGATACGCCCAGCCCAATGCCTGCCATGCTTGAGTGGAGTTCGGATCAATCGCGACAGCCCTCTTCGCGGCGGCCAGGGCGGCGTCCCCCGCGCCCGCAGAAATTAACACGCGAGACAGCCGCGCCTGCGCGCCCGCGCTGTCCGGCTTTTTCTCCGCATAATCGCGCACCATGCGAACGGCCTCGCGGGTCCTCCCGAGCGCCAGGGCTTCGCTGGCGGCCGAAGAGAATGTAATGAGCTCCGGCTTTTCGCTCCAGACCCGACGCAGCGCTGCACGCAAATCGGTGTATTCCGCTGGCGTGAGTCGCCTCTTGCCGGTGTCGAACCGATAGATCGCCTCCACGTAGCCGGAGGCATCCTGCCGGTAGGTTCGGCTGAACGTCGCCGGACCCATCGTCACCTTCTCATCTTTCGGGAGAGGCCGCGGCTTGAGTACTTCGGGATAAAACACGCGGTACCGGTACTCTGATTGATAGGCTTCCGAGAGCACGAAATCGTGGGATCTCGGCTTCTCGTCCTTTGCTTCGTCGACCCCCTTCCAGGACGGATTAAGTCCGAATGGCAACTCTGCAAAAAGCAGGTGAGTAAACAGTCCGGCGACCGCCAGATCGTCCTCTGTCATGCCGCGGCCGCAGTTTTTTGCCGTCGTGCTTAACCGGAAAGCCTGTGAGAAATCTTCGCCCGGCGTACTTTGATATTCCGTCAGGGCCTTCGCAAGGTACGTCTGCTTCACCTGACGCTCAAGCGTTTCCTTCACCTTGGAGGCATCGGCCCCACCGTATGCCGCCCGCATCTGGCCCTCGAAGGTGCCGAAGGCCTCGACCGACTCGCGAATCTCCGACTGCCCGTAGTCCGAGAGGTGAATCTCAACCGCGTGCAAGGACCGGTTGTCCGTTGCGCTCGACTCGGGAGTCTTCACCAGCGCAGTAGTCTCGGCGCTGGCGATTAGGGCCCAGCGCCCCTGGTCTTGCATTGGCAGGTCGCCCACCCGCGTGTATTGAGCCGTCGCGTCAATCCACAGCGGCTCCGGACCTTCGACACGAACAATTGCATGGTTGAAAAGGCCGAATCCTGGCAAAGCTGGATTTACGTCCAGCCCCATGCCAGAGAGCAACAACGCGACATTTGCTTTTAGGCCAGCTTTGCGCAACGCCGCGACCAGAAGGGTGGCTTTGTCTTTGCAGTCGCCATAATTCCGCGCCAGAACTTCAGCCGGGGCGGCCGGGATAATCGCCGCGTCGCCCAACTCCAGTCCTGTGTAACGCACATGCTTGTGAATCGCCGCCACAAGCCGCGCGGCAATCGCTTTGGGGCTTTCTCCAGCCTTGGGCACATCGTCGAGGCGCGGCAAGCCGGCAGAGCCGATGCGGCTGTCCACAATTGCCGCATACTGTGCAGCCACTTCCTGCCAGGAAGCCGCTGTCGAAAACTCAACAACGGGGCTGTTTGCCACGTCGAAGGGCGTTGATCCCTCCCACTCCTTCTTGCTTTCGACTGGCCCCCAGTTGCAGGCTATGTGAACACCGGACTTTGTATCCGTCCGCTGGATTGCTTCCTGGGGAATGAGCTGAGAATCGAATTGGAGTGGAATTGCGGCGGGGGCATCCACGGTCAAGTGCACCCGCCGAGTGGTGATGAAGTTCGGGATGGCAATGCGTTGTGTCGATCCGGCCTTGAGCAGGGGCGCCGTCTCAGCAAGCGAGATCTCGTATTCCACAATTGCCCCCGGCGCGACTGCGGGCAACGGAGCCCGCAACAATCGACTGTCGGAGAAAACGCTGCTGTCGAATTCGACGGCAGGCACATCGGTAATCGTCTTGCTGTCGAGCCAGTGCGCCGCCCCTTCACTCGTCAGGACGCGTGCGCGTAACTGGGGACGGCGTTCGTGCCATGGCGCGTACCGCTGTTCGACCGCGGCCCACTCCTCGACGCCATCTGCTGTCAAGACGCGATACACCTTACGCAGAGTTGTTGTCATTCGCCCGGCGGGATCGATCGTGTACTTCTGTTCGTCGAGCAGAACCACCACGTCTGCGCCTTCGGAAACAGGTACAGCCTGCGCCGCGCTAAGGAACGGAGTGGTGTCTTTCGCGAAGGGAGTATCCCACGGTTCGGCAGCGCGACAGGACTGAGCCAACCACGTGCTGCTCAGAACCGCAAATAGGCATAAAAGTGGACGCATAGTCGATAACTAGACTACCAACAGCATTCAACATGCGGCCAAGGCCGCGCCCGGGACGGCGCGCGTATTGGTTCGTCGCTTCGAGCGGATTCTCGACTTGCGCCCTCGGCACACCCGGCAAAAGGAAAACGCCGAGTTGCTTCGCAATCAGGTCACGCGCTAACCGCCAGTCGTTCAGAGGCAGTCAAGTAGATTGGAACTATCTGCCGTTGATATTGTGACGGTTGGCAACAGAATGCCTCACCCAGACGATGAATATCGGCATTTGTCGCCACCGTGAAGGTGTATCGCTGGTACTCACATGGATCGGATCTCGACCGGGTAGGAGTTCCAATCCCGAGGAACCTGCCGGACATACATTGAGTACATGAGGGTCGGAAGGGCAAAAACACCTCCCGGACCGTCGCGCTTTTGCCGGGGACATTGGCCGACCTGGAGATCTGGAAGAGATTGCTACAGGACCAAGCGGGCGATGCGTACCTGTTTCCATCGGAGACGGGAACGACTCCCGTTCGACCAGATAACGTATGGAAACGCGCATTCCGCCCACGTCTCCAGATGGTGGGTTTGGAATGGGTCAACTTTCAGGTGCTGCGCCGGACGAACGCCAGCCTCTCCAGGAAGGCGAGAGTCGACGACAAGGTCTCTGCCGATCAGCGAGGCCATGGTCTCGGCGTCAGTTTGGGGGTGTATGCGATCAGCGACCTTGATCAGAAGATCGAGGCCGTAAAGAAGCTGGAATCCGACGTCTTCGAGTCGGCGCAGGATGCCGATTTGAGGGGATGAAAGCTGGTGTTAATTCGCGGTCCAGAATGGCCTGGATGAGAAAGCAGAGAAAACGGAGTACAGCGGTGTTTGGCGGTCGCCTGTAAGTTGTTGAAAAGATGGAGCGGGAGACGGGAATTGAACCCGCGACCAACAGCTTGGAAGGCTGAGACTCTACCACTGAGTTACTCCCGCTCGTCAGGAGTGGTCTCATTCAATTGTATTCCGGGACGCGTCTGGAGTCACCATTCAGGGTGGCTTTACGGACCATTCCTCCCGGCAGCTGCTACCCCGTAAAGATCGCCCGCCGGAAGCCCTCCGGCGTGCAGGCGTCAGCCCGCCGTTTGACGCGCAGCAGCGTTTTTTTCGTGGTAGGACCGGCAGGACTCGAACCTGCGACCCTCTGCTTAGAAGGCAGATGCTCTATCCACCTGAGCTACGGTCCCTCAATGACTTACGTTACGCGCAACGGGCGGCCGTGAACCGCCCGCGGACACTCTACATTACATTATATCTGCGCCCTCATAACAATTCGTGGTTCTCCGGAGTGCAGGAATTCCGCCGGATTTTCTTTTCGTCGACGCCGCCGGGCCGTTGAGCAGCGGAAGAACGCAAGCAGGCATGGAGCCAGGTACGCCAGCGCCTTCTGGCAGGTACACGGACACTCCACGCGTCCCGACGATACTGCTCGATGCCTGTTGCGACGTCTGTGATAGAGTTGTGGCGATTTTCAAGAACTGAGTGATGGCCTCCCCGATATCGTCCCAATCCCATGAAAACGTCCGGCTCGACTCCTGGAAAGAGATTGGCCAGTATCTCCGGCGCAGTGCCCGAACGGTTCAGCGGTGGGAAAAGACCGAGGGTCTGCCCGTTCACCGTGTGCTGCATAACGAGCGAGCCACGGTCTTCGCCAACTCCGTCGAGGTCGAAGAGTGGTGACAGCGTCGCCGCGCCCAGCTAGAGGGTGAAACCGAAGAACCCGAGACGAGAGCACCCCACGGGGACGGAGCCGCGCAACCGCTGCCGCTATCACGCCGCTTCATTGCCTTGTTGGCCGGGGCGGTCACCTTCGCGGCCGCAGCCAGACGGAGTTCACGCTCGCTGTCGTTCCTGGCGACGGATTGATCCAACAGCCGCTTCACCGCCTCCGGCCGAACGACCTTGGAGTTATGGGCCGAGCTATGCGCGTCAGTGCGGCCTCGTCCGCCAGGAGCACACGGCTTTGAGGCAGACTATGGTGTGACCATCCTGCTCGGCGACAGCGGCCAAGACCGTCTGCTCGGTCAGACGCTCCAGCGCACATCGGCGCGTGTGGCCGCCGCCACGGCGTGTTGAGACTCACGCGCCGCACATAAGTCATCATCGGACGCGGCCCGAGGTTCAACACGGGGAAACGGGCGCTGTTGCCGCGACATCAACGGACAGCAGCGGCGATGACGCCTAATGTCGTCTCGCTTGACGCTGCCCGGTGTCGGATTCTGGCGCCGAAGGGCCGTCCGGCCTGATATCCGTACTGTCCAGCACGGATCTTGACGACGGGTTTATTCCCAGCACGGGACGTCACAGCATGAACAACCGTTCAGGATCGAAACCTTCTTCGTCCGTTCCTGCTAAGCTGGCTTCGTGCCGTGGCAGGTGCATGCAATGCGGCCATCCCTCGGAAGCGGAGCGGCTCCGGGCAAAAGTGTCCAAGCGGTTTACAGCGTGCGGACCAGCGGTCCCCACGTGTTTCCATGTATTGATACATCTTTTGATCCTTTTCGCCGCAGAATCTGTCATAATCGTTCAAAGTCGTTCAAAGTTCAATGAGGATTGTGATCGGTCATGGCCTCAACGCCTTTCAATAATCGGTCCGCCGTCGAAGCAATCGTTCGCGAGATTGTTCAGAAGCGGCTCGGCTCAGCCGGCAGGCCGCAAGCGCCCAAACTGGTGGTCAACGCCTCGGCGCGCCACATCCACCTGAGCCGCGCGGATCTGGATCAATTGTTCGGTCCGGGCTATGAGCTGAAGGTCGACCATCCTCTTTACCAACCGGGCAACTTCGCCGCGGCGGAGACGGTCACCATCATCGGCCCGCGCAGCCGGCTGATTTCGAATCTGCGGATTCTCGGCCCGTTGCGCGACCGTTCCCAGGTGGAGCTGGCTTTCACCGACGCCATCATGCTGGGTGTCCCGGACATTCCGATCCGCCTGTCGGGCGACATCGACGGCACGCCGGGCGCCTTCATCATGGGCCCGAAGGGCATGGTTGAGATGAAGGAAGGCGTGATCCGCGCCGCCATTCACGTCCACATGAACCCCGCCGAAGCGGAGTGGTATGGCGTGAAGCACAAAGACATCATGAAGCTGCGCGTGGGCGGAGACGCGGGCATTACGTTCACCCGGGTCCATGTCCGCGTGGATCCCAAGGTGCGGCTGAACGTGCACATGGATACCGACGAGGCCAACGCCTGCGGGCTGCACCTCGCCCAGGAGATTGAGCTGATCAAGTAGGAGTACCCGAGAGATGAATCAAGCGCTAGGAATGATCGAAACCAAGGGCATGGTCGCGCTCTTCGAAGCGGCTGACGCCATGCTCAAGGCCGCCAATGTCACCTTCACCGGATGGGAGAAGGTGGGCAGCGGCCTGGTGACGGCCTTTGTGGAAGGCGACGTTGCCGCGGTGAAGGCGGCCACGGACGTGGGCGCTGCCGCCGCGCGCCGCGTCGGCGAGCTGTCGTGCGTGCAGGTGATCCCGCGCCCGCATGACGACATCGCGCTCTTCTTCAAGAAACCGGCGGCGAAGAAAGAAGCTCCGGCCGAAGCGGATCCCGGTACCGCGGTCGGTCTCATCGAGACGCGCGGTTTGACCGGTCTGGTCGAAGCGAGCGATGCGATGTGCAAGGCGGCCAGCGTGCAGCTTGTGCGCACCATTCAGATCGGCGGCGGCTATGTGACCTCCGTCGTGCGCGGCGATGTCGGCAGCGTGCGCGCGGCCGTCGACGCCGGCGCCAGCGCGGCCCGCCGCGTGGGCGAACTGGTTGCTTCGCACGTGATCCCGCGCCCGCATGAAGGGCTGATCGAGGGCATGCTCCGTTAGTTGGCCGCAAAGGGACTGGAAATGGAACTCACTAGCATCGGAATCATTGAAACCAAGGGCCTCGCGGCGCTGGTCTGCGCCACGGACGCCATGCTGAAGGCGGCCAAGGTCGAATTCAAGGGCTATAAGAACGTCGGCAGCGCGTACTGCTCGGCTTTCGTCAGCGGCGATGTCGCTTCGGTGAAAGCGGCCGTCGACGCTGGGGCCGCGACGGCGCGCGGCGTCGGCGAACTGGTCAGCGTGCACGTCATCGCGCGTCCGCACGACGAGTTGAAAGCTGTTCTGCCGAAGTAACGCCCATGTTCCTGGCGAAGGTCATCGGCAACGTCGTCGCGACGCAAAAGAGCCCTGAGTTTCAGGGCATGAAGCTGTTGCTGGTGCAGCCCTATATCAACCGCGATCATGAGCTCGTAATCTCGGGCAGCTCGATCGTGGCCGTGGACAGCGTGGGCGCCGGGTTGGGCGAATGCGTGCTCTTCACGCAGGGCAGCTCGGCGCGGCTGACGCACAACACCAAGGGCGCGCCGGTGGACGCGGTGATCGTCGGCATTGTGGACAGCGTGGAAGTGGGCGGCCAGACCGTGGCGAAGCCATAGCCGGGCCGGCCGGAGTGCAATGACGGGAAGCGAGAAATCATGACGGGGAACAGGGAACAACTGATCGCCGAAATTGCGCGCGAGGTGATGGCGCGGTTGCAGGGCCCGGCGCCCAGTGCGGCGCTGGCCAAGGCGCCCGCCGCGGTGGCGACGGGCGATGGCGTTTTCGCAACGGTGGACGAGGCCGTGAAGGCCGCCGCCGTGGCGCAGAAGCGCATCGCCGCGCTGAGTCTGGCCGACCGCGGCCGGATCGTGGCTATCATCAAGCGCATGTGTATCGACAACGCCCAGGAATGGGGCCGCATCGAGCTCGAAGAGACGGGACTCGGGCGTCTCGATCACAAGATTGAAAAGCTCAAAAACGTTCGCAACGCGCTCGGCGTGGAGGCTCTGACCAGCACCGCGCGGAGCGATACGACGGGCCTGCTCGTTATTGAACGCGCGCCCTGGGGCGTCATCGGCATGGTACTCCCGGCGACGCACTCGGTGCCGACGATGGCGAGCAACGCGATCAATGTGATCGCGGCCGGCAACACCGCCGTCTTCAGCCCCCATCCGGCTGGAGCGAAGGTGGCCGCGCTCGCGCTGCGGGCTTTCAATCGCGAAATCGAACGCGAACTCGGCATTCCCAATTCCATCACGACCATCGCCAACGCGAGCATCCGCTCGGCCGAAGAGGTCTTCCATCATCCCGGCATCGCGCTCATCACGGTGACGGGCGGACCGTCGGTGGTCCGCGCGGCGTCGAAGTCGGGCAAGCGTGTGATCGCCGCCGGCCCGGGCAATCCGCCGGTGGTGGTGGACGAGACGGCCGACCTCGACAACGCGGCGAAGTCGATCGTCATCGGCGCGTCGTTCGACAACAACCTGCTCTGCATCGCGGAGAAGGAAGTCTTCGTCGTGGCTTCCGTGTTCGACGCCTTCATCGCCGCGATGAAGCGCGCGGGCGCGTACGAGTTGAGCATCAGCGCGATTGACCGTCTGACGCAGGCGGCGTTCACCAACGAAGCCGACTCGAAGGGCGTCACGCACGTTCACGTGAAGAAGGAACTGATCGGCAAGGACGTCGCGGTGCTCGCCGCCGCGGCCGGCGTCAACGTGCCCGCGGGCACGGACCTGCTGTTCGGCCAGACCGCCGAGGACCATCCGTTCGTGCAGGAAGAGCAGATGATGCCCTTCGTGCCGATCGTGCGCGTGCCGGACGTCGACGCGGGCATCGCCGCTTCGGTCCGGGCCGAGCACAATTACCATCACACGGCGCTGATCCATTCGCGCAACGTGCACAACGTGACGAAGATGGCGCAGGCGATGAACACGACGCTGTTCGTGGCCAATGCGCCGTGCGCGGCGGCCTTGGGCGCGGATGCTCCGACCTACATGAGTTTTTCGATCGCCACGCCGACCGGCGAGGGCGTGACGACGCCGTTGACCTTCACCCGGGAACGCCAGGTGGTGATGGGCGGCGGCGATCTGCGGTTCATCTAGAGAACGATTATGTTTCTGGCGCGCATCGACGGCACGCTCACCTCGACGGTCAAACACGAGACGCTCGAGGGCTGCCGTTTTCTCGTCGGCCAGAGACTCGATGCGGACGGCGGCGACATTGGCGAGCCGCTCATCCTGGTGGATCCGCTCGGCGCCGCGTATGGCGCTACGGTACTGGTGACCACGGACAACGAGACGCTGCGGAAACGGGTCGGCATCACCACCCCGGCCCGCATGATCGTCGAAGGTATTGTCGACCCGGCCGCGGGCCGGAACGAGGCGGCGCAATGAGAATCGGCGTCGTGCGCGGCAATGTCGTGCTGAGCGAGGCGATCCCGTCGCTGCGCGGTACGCGGATGGTGATCGTCGAGCCTGTGACGGGCGCAAATCTCGAGACCGGGAACGGCGCTGGCGGTGGCAAGGCGCTTATCGCCGCCGATCAGCTCGGGCCCGCCGAAGGCCAGTTGGTGGGTTTTGTGGAAGGGCGTACGGCCGCCAATCCGTATGCGCCCGAGGACGTTCCAATTGACGCGTATTGCGCGCTGATTGTCGACGAGGTCGACTATCGGCCGCCGCATCCCGTGGGCCCGGCGCCGGCGGGACGGAAGGACAGGAAGGTGCGGAAATGAACAGCTTCGATCTGACTCAATACAAGGTCGTCACCCTGGACGACGTCGAAGCCGCGTCGAAGGCGGGCGCGACGGAACTGCTGGTGCGGGACGGAGCCATCTTCACGCCGTCGGCGCGCGACGCTATCGCGGCGAAGAAGCTGACCGTCAAGGGCGGCGGCGCGGCTCAATCCGCGGCCCAGGCAGATCCCAAGTGGGATGCGCTGTTCCATTCCCCCGAAGCCGAACGCATCAAGGCCGAGATCGTCGCGGTAGGCAAAAAGCTGTGGCAGCGCATGTACGTTGACGGCAACGGCGGAAACATCTCCTTCCGTCTGACGCCCGAAGCCGTCATCTGCACGCCGACGCTGGTCAGCAAGGCCGATCTGCAACCCGAGGAACTCTGCCTGGTGGACATGAGCGGCAAGCAGCTCGCCGGCGGCAAGCCGCGCACCAGCGAAATCCTGATGCACCTGGAGATTTACAAGGAAGTCCCGGAAGCCAAATCGGTCGTCCATTGCCATCCGCCGCATGCCACGGCGTACGCCATCGTCGGCCGCGTTCCGCCGACCTGCATCATCCCCGAGTTCGAGGTCTTCGTCGGACAGGTGGCGCTGTCGCAATACGAGACGCCGGGCACGCAGAAGTTCGCCGAGACCGTGATCCCGTACGTGAAGCAGCACAATTGCCTGCTGCTCGGCAATCATGGCATCGTCTGCTGGGCCGACACTGTCACGCACGCCGAGTGGTATGCCGAAGTGCTCGACACCTATTGCTGGACGCTGATGAACGCGGCGCAACTGGGCGCTCCCATCACGACGATTCCGGGCGAAAAGGCGGCTGCGTTGCTGGCCACGAAACAGCGTCTGGGCATGCCCGACGCGCGCCACGGGATGAAGGAGTGCCAGCTTTGCGACATGCCGGAGCCGGGCTCCACAATCGCTATTCCTCCGCGCGCGGCCGGTTCTTCGGCGGATGTCCCGGCGGAAGATACCGAAGCGCTGATCCAGGCCGTGACCGATGCCGTCATGGCGGCTTTGACGAGTAAATCCACGAACCAATGAGGGCCGTCGGCCGGCAATTGCGAATTCGCCAGCTTCTCGAGGCGCAGGAGTTCGTCGACCTCGAGACGCTGTGCCGCGAGCTGGATGCCTCCGAGTCGTCGGTGCGCCGCGATCTGATCGCTCTCGAAGGCGACGGCGTATTGAAGCGCGTCTACGGCGGTGCGATGGCGACGCAATCGCACGACCGCCAACTCGATTTTGCGTGGCAGAGCACGCGCATGGCCGAGGAAAAGCTGCGCATTGCCACGCTCGCGGCCGGCCTGGTCGAGAATGGCCAGACGATCATTCTCGACGGTGGATCCACCGTAGCGGCGGTGGCGCGTCTGCTGACAAATCGCTCGCTCCACGTCATCACCAATTCCCTGCCCCTGGCCGAGATCTTCAGCGAATCGCGCAACATCGAAGTCACCATCACGGGCGGCTATCTGTATCCACGGATCCGCGCGACGCTCGGCCCGTTGTGCGAACAGATGCTCAGCGGCTTCACGGCCGACATTTTGATCATGGGCATCGGCGGCATCACGCCCGAGGGATTCAGCAACACGAACACGTTGGTCGTGGGACCGGAGCGCAAGATGATCGAAGTCTCGCGCCGCGTGATCGTCGTCGCCGACCATACGAAGTTCGGCCGGCGCGCCGTTCTGCATCTGGCGCCGCTCGACATTGCCGACGTCGTGATTTCGGACGCCGGTCTCGATGAGCAGCATCGCGAGTTGTTGCGCGCTCACGGCGTAGAACTCCTGCTCGCCTGACCCGCTCATTCCGGTTCCCCGCCCTGCCGCGAGGCGCAAACAACGTGCTTTCGAGATAGCGATCCGCCGCTTCGCCCGGCCGCATCGCGGTTCATACTCGAAGCATGGCCAGGGAAACAAACCTCGCCGGAGCGCGCCGCGCAGCGCAATGGTTCGGCTGGTGGTATCTCTGCATCGGCGTGGGCTTCACGCTGCTCGGCGTCCGCAACTGGATTGCGCACACCGCGCGCTGGGGCATAGTGATGCGCTTCGTGATCGCGGCGGGCTTCTTCGTCCTCGCCGCTTCCATGTTCCGCACGCCGCGCAACGGCGCGCCTCCACCCGACAACTGAACCGGCAGCTTGACGCGCCAGTAAACTAGAGACATGCTTCCACGGCTGGCCGTGCTCGCCGCACTGCTGCTTCTCCCACTGTCAGGCTGCCGCAATGAGCGGGTCAGGCCCGTGGAAGACCTCACCGGTCAGCGGGACGTCTCGCGCTTCGTGCTGAGTTCGATCCGGGGTACGCGGGATGGCGATCGCCTGAATGTCCAGGCCGTATTCAGCGGCAATTCCGGAGAGGCGCTCCGCCTCAACCTGCAATTCACTGTCGGCGTCCCTACAACCCTCAAGTCCGGTACGTGGACCGGCCCCGGCAGTGGTGGCGCGGTGCGCGAGCGCTCGGTGACTTTTCTCGGCGGGCAGTCCGGACCGCCGAGCATCGGCGGCCGCTTCGACCTTCTCACCGGCGGCGGCGCTGCGCGCTTCCGTGTGACGATTCCCTTGCAGGAGTTGAAAGAGAAGCTCTAACGCAATCCGCCGCACCGTCCCTATGAGCCCTGGCCTTTCCGCGGGCTCTGCTGCTGACGCGGGGCCGCCGCGGGCGGTTGCTGCACCGGCCGGGCATTCGTGATCTTCAGCACTACCGGGTTGGGCCATTTGTAATCGCAATACAGGCGCTGCGCGCGCGTAGCGCGAATATGCAGGCCGTTAGGTCCTTGCGTCCAGGTGGTCTTGGGGACCACGCCGTTGTGGTATTCGAGCACCTGATCGTTCTGGCCGAGCACGCTGATTTGCGTCTGCGGCGTCGCGGCTACCGAGCGCAGCACGATTTCGCGCTTCTCGCCGAAAGCCCACGCCGGATCCTGCGTGACGATGGCGTAGACGGTGTTCTCGTCCTTCTTCTTCGTGAACCAGATGCCGCCTTCGTTGGTGACCACCCAGGGACGCACGCCGTGGATCGCTTCGCCGTTCACGAACATCCACAGCGCGATTTCGCGCAGCCGGGCCTCCTGCTCGATGGGCAGTTCGCCATCCGGCTTCGGCCCGACATTCAACAACAGGTTGCCGCCCTTGGCCCGCGTTTCAATCAGCAACTCAATCAGCTTGCGGCCCGATTTGTAAGTCTCGTTGGTCGGCTTGTACGGCCACTGCGTGCCCATCGTCAGGCACGTTTCCCAAGCCCCTTCGCCCGGCTGGCCGGGAATGTACTGTTCGGGCGTCTTGAGCGCTCCGCGCGTGACCACAATCCGCGGCTGCATCTTCCACGCCAGCTCTTTGAGACCGTCCGGCTCGCCGTCCAGGAACAGCACGTTGATCGCCCCATAATTCGAAAGCAACTCGCCGAGTTGCGCCTTGTCATAGGCAAGTAGCCCCGGATTATGCGACGGCTGCACGCTCGGATCCTCGCGCCGCAGGGTGATGCCGTGCTGGCGCAGCCACGAGAAATCGTCGGGCGAAAAGTAGAGTCCCGGCGCGATGCCCTGCGCGCGAAAAGCGTCCAGCGTCTCGGCCACGATGTCGCGGTGGAAGGGCGTCTCCATGATGTTGAACGGCGTTGTGGCCGTGCGGTACATGCAGAAGCCCGAATGATGCTTGGCGCTGAAGACGACGTAGCGCACACCGGCCAGCCGCGCCAACGCCGCCCAGTCCTGCGGATAGAACTTGCGCGGGTTGAACGTCCGCGGCAGCTCGGTGAAGAACCGGTCCATGTAGTCGTCCGACGAACCGACCAGCGAGTGGCTGATCGTCGAGCCGAGCTGGCCGTCGACGCTCCAATGTATGAACAGGCCGAACCCCTGATCGCGGAACCACTCCACGCGATCGGGCTGGTTGGCGTCCTGGGCGCAGACCGGGATCGCGGCTGTGACAATTGCAGCGATCACTGTCAGGGTGGCCGGCTTGAGGCTCAAATGGCGAAACATCAATCTCTCTCTTTCAAGACGACTCAATCGGATGCGCACGGGCGCTCAGCGCAAATCGGGGAATGCGGTCATGGGGCTTTCTTCCGCTGCTCCGCGCGCAGATCCTCGAGACGGTCGACGATCAGCTTCAGCTCGGGGCCGGCGGCCAGAGCGCGCAAATAGCATTGCTCGGCGTCCTTGGGCCGCTTCAGCTCGCGGTAAGCATCACCCAACATCACGAGCGAATCCTGCCGCCGTTCAAACTTCAAAAGCGCCTCCAGGCTGGCGGCCATCCTGGCGAAATCTCCCTTTTCGCGATAGCGCAGCGCCTCGTCCTGCAGCGCGCGCGAGCGGGTCAACGCCTCGTCCATGCCCCGCTCCAACTCGGCCAACTGACGCTCGCTGGGAAGGGCCTTCTCCGGCTGCCCCGAGGCGCGGTACAGACGGCTCAGCAGCCACAACACCGCGCGGCGCTCGCGGAGACTGTCCGCCTGCGCGGCGGCGGCGTGCACAGCCTCCAGCGCTTCGGGAAACCGGCGCAGGTTGTAGTAGCAGTTCGCCAGTCCGAGGGATGCCTCGGCGGATGACGGATCGCGCTGCAACGTGTCCTGAAACTCGTTCAGCGCCGCATCGGTCCGGCCCGCGCCAGCGAGCGCGCGGGCATGCCCGAGTTGCGCCTGCACGGACTGCGGCTGAAGGTTCAGCGACGCCGCGAATTCGGCTGCGGCCGCATCGAAGTCCCGGTTCAGAAAATGCAATTGGCCCAGCCAGTAATGCGCGCGCGCATCGCCCGGATCCAGTACGACAGCCCGTTCCAGCGCGGCGCGGGCTTCGTCGCCGCTTTGCCCGTCTTCCACCTCGAACATGCCGAGCAGGCGAAAGCTGGGAGCGAAATCATTGTTGGCGCGCACCGCTTCGCGCAAGCGCACAATCGCTTCCGCCGTCCGGCCCGCGAGCCCCAACGCCGCGCCGGACAACGCTTGCGCCTCCGCCATATGTGGATCGATCTGGAGCGTCCGGTCGAGCGAGTGGATCGCCGCCAGATAGTTCTTCGCATTGAACTCGCATTGTCCCAACGTAAAGGGAATCGCGGCGACGCGCGGGTATGCCGCGGCGAGTTCGCGCAGCACCGGTATGGCCTCCGCGCAGCGGCCTTGCGACGCAAGCTGCTGGGCCTGCTCAAAGCGCGCCTGGCCGGGATCGGCCTGCCAGAGCATCAGCAGTGCGAACAGGATCACGCGCCCGGCTCCTTCAAGTCCAGAATCCGATCCGCGTGGACAACGTGCAAGACCTGTTTCCTCCCACTGACCAGAAAGACGTCGAGGCAGCCGTCCGGATCGTAATCGAGCCGCGCCACGCCCGCGGCCAGCGTCTCAATCCGGTTCTTGTTGCGAGTGGCGCCGGCTTTGCCACCACAAGGAACGGCCGCCGCGGGTGGGAAGACACCCGTTGCGGCCAAGCCGTGTCCAGGTTTTGTTGTGACGAGTGTTCGGTTCAAAGGGCGTTTTCCCCGCGGGCCGGATGAGATGACAATGCCCGTACCGGCCCCTTGGGAGCCGGTACGGGCGCTTCTCGGGATAAATATCCCTAGAAGATAATACGCGCGGAGAGCTGAATCGAGCGCGGGTTATTGCCGGCGTTTGTAATCAGCCCGAAGTACGGATCGCCCATCCGGGTATTATATGTACCGAATCCCCGAATATTGAAAGCGTTCTGACCTTCGCCGCGGACCTGCAGATAGCGTTTCTGCTCCGCGTCGAGGTAGAAATTCTTCATGATTGAGAGGTCGGTCTGATAGAAGGCCGGATTGCGCAGATGCGGATCGACAGCCGGCAGGTCGCCGGCCTTGAACATCTGCACCTGCGTGATCCGGCTGGTCGCAAACCGGTTGATTGCAGCCAGGTTGCCGGGGTTCGCCGAGGCCGAGGCCAGCACGTAGCTGTCACCTTTGTAGGCCGGATTGCTCAGGTCGTGGTTGCTGGTGGCGTAGCTCATATACGTATCTTCGACCTTGATAATATTGTTGATATTAACGAGGTTCGAGTTTGCCAGAGAAACCGGGGAGCCGCTGTTCCACGTAGAGTTACCCGAGATCTCCCAGCCGCCGATGATGCGGTCCAGGACTTTTTTCCCGATGGTATCCGGAGTGTTCAGCCACTGTTTACCCTTGCCGAATGGCAAATCGTAAACATAGGTGAGAATCAGGCGGTGAGTCTGATCGTTGGCGCTCAGGCCCCAGGTGGAGTCGAAAGAGTAGATGCTCTGCGACATCTTGCCGCCCGTGCCCGTCGCGCCCATGCCGCCGCTGGTGTCCGCTTCCGGACCGCCGACGTCGTCGAGCAGGCGGCTATACGTGTAGTTCAACAGGAACATCAGGCCGTGCGACATCCGATGCTCGATCCTGAGGTTCATGGCGTTGTAGAAGGAGCTGCCCAGATTCTGGCCGAGGATGTTGACCGGGCCGTACTGCGGATAGGGGTACTCCAAAAGGCCCAGCAACTGGGTCGGGCCCGTGATGGTGTTCTGCAGCGTTTGACCCGCGTTCGGCGAGGTGACCGCGGTCGTCATGTATTGGCCCATTTCCGGGGTGAACAACGCCGCCGGATAGTGGCTGACCAGGTTAGGCGCCAGCAGGCCGTTGCCGCGGTTGCCGGAGTAGCCTGCTTCGACCACCCAGCCCGCTGGCAGTTCGCGCTGCACGCTGGCCATCCAGGTGTATTCGCGAGGCATGTTCGACTTGCGGCCAAAAGCGCCGACGCCGGGGTCGGCCGAGCTCTGCTGGTTCGCCAGGAACGTGTTGCGCGAGTAGGTGGTGACCATGCCCGGCAGCGGGAACGGATTCTGCCAGGTCGAAATGAAGTGCCGCTGGCCGTCGGTGGAGGTGTGCCAGCCGGCGTTGCCCGCGTTGCCCAGCGGCAAGCTCTCATTGCTGCTGGAGTAGGCGTTCGCGTCACCGGTGGTCGGGATGTACATCACGTTGCCGGAGGCGCGGATCACGGTCTTGCTGTCGAGCTGATAGGCGAGGCCGACGCGCGGCGCGAGCTGGTGCGAGTTGATGTCCTGGAAGTTGCGGGACGGGAATTCCGGCGTGTTCGGCATTTGGATCGCGCCGTGAGGCATCCCATTGGCCACCCAGCTCGGGGCGGGGATGCTGGACGGCAGGTGCGCCGCCGACAGTGCGTTTGCCCAGGACCAGCCGGAGTTGATCGTAAACATGGACGCCGCCTGGTCGTTCCAGAAGTAAATCTTGTCGTGGCGTTCCGTCGTCGGGCCTTCCCTGTCCCAACGGACACCGAGGTTGACGGTCAACTTCGAATTGACTTTGAAGTCGTCCTGAACGAACGCGGCGTTGTAGTTCATGTTCATCGCGCGCGTGGTCGGACCGGTGACGGTATTCCAATCGTTGATGCCCATGAGGTAGGCGCCCATGGCGTTCTGCGGATCGGTGTTGCCGCCGTGGTCGGTCGTCGTGGCAGCGGTCGGGTTGGAATCGAACCAGATGGTGCCGCCGCCCGTCTTGGAGAAGTTGTCGTAATAGCGGCGGGTTTCCACGCCGGCTTTGAGCGTGTGCCGGTTCAGCAGCTTGGTCCCCGATACGGCGAAGGTGTAGGCCGTCGGAGCCGTAATGCTGGACTGCGGCGCCTGGGCGTAGTTGCCCTGATTGAAGATGTTCTGGATCGTCGGAATCGTGCTACTGCCGAGAATGGACTGGAACACCGCCGGGAACTTGATTGAGCTCGAGTCGAACCCCGTGGGTAGCGCGGCGCCGGTGAGCCCCGGGTTGTGCGTGACGGACCCGCGGAAGTTGAACAACAAAGTCGGGCGGGCGGTCCAGTCGTAGTTCACGCTGGCGTTCAACCCGCCGTCGAGCTGGCTGGTGCTGCTGGTGAACAGCGGCCCGCCCACGCGGCTGGTGCCAAAGTCGGAGGAGTAGTGCGAATAGTGAATCGAGAACTTCTGCGTGTCGCTGATGTTCTCGTCCAGGCGCACGCCGAGCCGGAAGTTGGTGCCGGTGGTGGACTGCGGAGCGCCGTAGTTGTTCAGACTGCTGTAGCCACTCGTGCTGGTCCGGTTGGGCATCGGCAGCAGCGCTTCAATGGCGGCCGACGTCGGATCGATCTGGGACGCCGGGACCACCTTGCCGTTGCCGCCGAGCAACGCCAGGCGGGAATATGTGCCGTCGGCGTTCGGCGTATCGGACTGCGCCCCGTTCGGGTCGTACATCATCGTCGGCACGTTGTTGAACATGCTCTGGCTCATATCACCGTTGCGCTCCGCCTGCGTGGGCACGCTCATGACCGACAATTTGCCGCCCTGGCTGTACTTGAGGTATTCGTTATCGACGAAGAAGAAGGTCTTGTTCTTGCCGTTGTAAATCTTCGGTATCGACACCGGCCCGCCGAGGGTGAAGCCGAAGTCGTTCTGCCGGAAGTGAACCTTGGGATTGCCGATGGAGTTCTGCTGCCAGGAGTTGGCATTGAACATGTCGTTGTACATGTACTCGTACGCGCTCCCGTGGTAGGAGTTGGTGCCGGATTTGGTGACCAGCTCGACATAGCCGCCCGAAAGGTGTCCGTACTCGGCCGAGATACCGCCGGTAACGACCTTAAACTCCTGAACTGCGTCCATCGAAGGAGTCTCGTTGGAGACGTTGTGACCGCGGCCCGTGGTGATCGCTCCGCCATCGACGAAGTACTCCATGCCGCTGGTGCGGCCGCCGTTGGCGCGGGTCGCGTTGCTGGCGCTGCCGTCGCCCTGGATGTTGCCCGAAATGCGCAGCAGATTGAGCGGATTCCGGTCGATCTGCGGCAGGCCCTGGATGAATGTGTTGTTGACGACCTCACCGGTCTGCGCATCTTCCGTGCGCAGCACGGGCGCGTCCCCCGTCACGGTGACGGTTTCCGTCGATGCGCCGAGGTCCAGCCGCACGTTAATGGTGAGCTTATCGTCGACCTGGACGACAACCCCGGCGGCGACCCACTTCTTGAACCCGCTCGCATCGGCGGCGATCTGATACGTGCCTGGAGGCAGTTGCAGCGCTACGTACCGGCCGTCGCTCGACGACATAACGCGGGTCGACACGTTGGTCGCCACGTTAGTAACGCTGACAGTGACGTTGGGCACGACGGCCCCCGTCGGATCCTGGACGGTGCCGGAAATCGAACCGTAGCCACCCTGCGCCCACAGCGAAAGGGGCAGCAGAGCGAAGACGGTCAAAAAAAGCAAAATGGACCAATACTTTTTCATCAGCATGTCCCTCTCTGGAGTTGTGAATTAAGGGAGTGGTATTGCCGGACTGGCAGAAAGCCAGCCGTTTGGGTTTCAAGCGAGCGTTGCATCGGCGCCAACGCTGCGAATACGTCGGCATCTTCCTGAGGAGTGGCGGCCGCGGCGACTGAAGCCGTCGTCGCACCTGGCGCTGAGGCTCGCCCCAGTGCCGCGCCGGAAACCACCTGTGCCATCACGGTGCCGCACAGGAGGAGGACCCCCAGGATGATCCCAAGAAAGGGCAGCCGTTGCCGGTTTTCTTTCATGGATTCTCCTTATTTGCCCCGATGCGCCTCAAGGGCTGGGTTCCGGCGGCGGATTCCCGCGTGGAAGCGGACCGGGGCTTCCCACACAAATTGCGTCTGTGACAGTTTTATGTCGCTGCCCGTCAAGGGGTAAGTGCCGGGACGGTCGCCAAACGTTTGGCCGGTGCAGAGCAAACGTTTGCTCCGGCGAACATTTGGCCGTGAAGCGCGGCATAATGGGGTTTCACTCGCTATAACGATGGCAAATGCGGACACCGTCAGCGTCGAACAGAAGCGTGCAGCCCTGGGTCTGGTGCTGCAAAGCGACACGTTCGCACGAGCCGATCAATTAAAAAAGTTTCTCCATTACGTCTGCGAAATGGAGATCGCCGGCCGCGGAGCAGAGCTGACTGAGTACCTGGTGGGTGTCGAGGCCCTGGGGCGTCCGCGCGAGTTCTCGCCCAATGAGGATACGACAGTCAGGAATCGGGCCTACGCCCTGCGCCATAAGCTTGAAAGGTTCTACGAGGAAGAGCGCCCGTCGGCGGAGATCCGCATCGAGTTTCTAAAGGGCACCTACATCCCGCGCTTTGTGGTCAATGCGCCCGCGGGTGAGCGTGCGGACACGGCCGCGCCAGGTCCGTCGTCGCCGGATTCTTCAGCCCCAGACGAGTTGGATTCTCCCGTGGGGGGCGTCCAATCCACCCCACGCGGTCTTGGCGGACGCTGGCGAATCGCGGCGTCCCTCATCGGCGCATTGTTAGCCGGACTTGTCATCGGCGCCTTCGCGATGCGCAAAGCCGACCAGCGCGAGTTTCCTGCTATTGTCTCCGCCGCCACGGACCCCGTGATTCGTGAGGCCTGGGGCCCCCTTCTCGATCCTCAGGCAAACGTATTGATTTGCGTAGCAACCGCAGCCCAGTTCACGGTTCTACCCCTGGACATCAAGGTGGAATGGAACTCACCCCTGCCGACGCTGGAAGTTCCAACCGCCCTTTATCCCTGGTACCTGCGCTACCACCGCCTCGAGCCAAGCGGAAAGCTCTTCCTTGTACCCGACGTCAACTCGCCGCACTTCGGCGACGTTCTGGGCGCCATGACCATCGCCCGCACACTGAATGCCGCCGGCGTACCTTTTCAGTTTCTGCCCGAGCGCCTGGTGCCCTCGGCCACGCTGAGCGAGCGCAACGTAATGCTGTTCGGTGTGCCGCACAAAAGCGAGGGCGTCCGGAAGCTCCTGGCCTCCGGTCATTATCAATTCAAGTACGATCCCGGCCTGCGAGACATCTTCCTGGCGGAAAACGGACCCAACGGGTCTTCCGAACGCCGCTTCCTGCCCGCCCGGGACGAGCGTTCTGACCGGATCGAGAGCTTCGGTTTGATCACCGTGCGTCCCAGCCCCGGAGTGGAAGGTGGCCGGGCGCGCTCCGTGATCTTCTCGGGCGACCCAAGCGCCGGAGCGGCCGCGGCAGCGGAATACTTCTCTTCGCCGTCGCACATGCGCGAGTTGCGGCAACGGTTCGCCAAACAAGGCTACGCCCACTTCCCGGCGTCCTACCAGGTCGTCATTCGCTGCCGGCTCGACTCGAACCTGCCCACCTCGGTCGGCTACGTGACACACGCCGTCCTGAACCCTTAGCTCATTGGGCGCGCGTTGACAGCTCCGGTAGCTGGCGGCGCAGATAGCGTCATGGTGGCCCGGCCCGTCAGCGGTACTCCCGTCCGATCTTCAGCTTGACCATGCGCGATTGCAGCGTTGTGCGATGCAGACCGAGCCGCGCCGCCGCGCCGTGCGGTCCCCCGACAATGCCGCGCGCGTCTTTCAGCGCTTGCAGAATCCGCTCCCGCTCCTCGGCCGCCGGCCGGTCGGCGCCACGCAAAGGCATCCCGCCGTGCGCCGTCCGGGACTCCGGCAGGACCAGACGCAGGACCTTGCCCTCACTGAGAATCACCGAGCGCTCCACCAGGTTCTGCAACTCGCGGATGTTGCCCGGCCAGGCGTACTCATTCAGCGCTTCGATGGCCGCGCTTGGGATCGACTCGATGTGCCGGTTCATGCGCTGCGCGTACTTCTGCGCGAAGAAGCGGATCAGCAGCGGGATGTCCGGCCTGCGGTCGCGCAGCGGCGGAACCTCCAGCGGAAAGACGTGCAGGCGGTAGTAGAGATCGCTGCGGAACTTGCCCTCCTCCACCATCGCTTTCAGGTTGCGATTCGTCGCCGCCACCAGCCGGATGTCCGTGTGGATCGTGCGATTGCTCCCCAGCCGCTCGAACTCCTGCTCCTGGATCGCGCGCAGCAGCTTGGGCTGCAACTCCAGCGGAATCTCGCCCACCTCGTCGAGGAACAGCGTGCCGTGGTCGGCCAGTTCGAAGCGGCCGATCTTCTGCGCCACGGCGCCGGTGAACGCGCCTTTCTCGTGACCGAACAGCTCGCTTTCGAGCAACGTCGCGGGGATCGCCGCGCAGTTCACTTTGACGAAGGTGTGCTTGCTGCGCCCGCTCATATCGTGAATGGCGCGCGCAACCAGTTCCTTGCCCGTGCCGGTCTCGCCCAGGATCAGCACCGTCGCGTCGGTCGGCGCCACCACCTGCGCGCTGCGCAGCATGGCCTGGAAAGCCGGGCTATCGCCGATCATGTTCGTCAGGTTCTGATCGAAGCGGATTTCGTCTTCCAGATAGAGCTTCTCGGTGGCCAGCTTGTCGCGCATCGTGGCCAGCTCGTGGAATGCCATCGAGTTTTCGATCGCGATTGCGATCTGCCGGCCGACCTGGACCAGCAGCCGGACCTCGTCTTCCTGGAATGGCGCGCCGTCGCGCCGCCCGAGGTCGAGCACGCCGCAGGCGCCGTTGCCAGTGACCAGCGGAATCGAGCACCCGGTGCGGATCCCGCTCTCCACGCCCATCCGGTACAGTGGCGATGGATACCGCTCAAAATCGATCTTGTTCATTGCGACCGGCCTTCCGGTCCGCAACGCCTCGGCCGTCGGCAATCCTTCGACCCGCGCGGATTTGATGCTCGTGTCGAAATTCAACTCGCCGGAATAGCGTAATCCGAGCAGGACTTGCTCCCCGGTTACTTTGTCGGTCACGCTGAGCACGGCGATGTCGTGGCGCACCACGCGGTCCAACTGCTCGGAGATGGCCGCGAGCAGATCGTCCCACTCCAGTTTTGAGACGAGCGTGTTCGTAATGTCGAACAGCACCTGGAGCCGGTCGCGCTCCTGCTTCAACTCCTGGCGCGTCAGGTACGACTCGACGGTGACGGCGAACTCCGAGGCGACGCGTTCCAGAAAAGCCAGCTCCTCGTCGCTCTGTTCCACCAGTTGGCTGGAACCGAAGCCCAGCACGCCGATGCGATGCTCTCCTGTGGTTAGCGGCACAACGACGGCGCGCTGGATGCCGTGCTCTTCCAACGTCGGCGCCAGTTCCGGCGCCGCACCGAACCGGTCGGCCGCGGTTAGCCGGAGAGACCGCTGCTCAATCCACACCCGGCACGCCGCGTCCGTGGGATCGTCCGCCGGCCAATGCAGCTCATCACGCAGGCTCTCTTCCCGCGCTTCCCTCGGCAGTTCTTTGGAGGGGGCGGCCAGGTGGAACCGCAACTCATTCGTGCTGGCGTCATACAGGACCAGCCCGAGAAAGTCGAAGGTCACCACGCGGCGCAGAGCGGTCGCGAGATTGTCGCAGAGCGTTCTCAGGTCGTGATGCCCCGCAATCGACTGCGCGAGATCAACCAACGCACGATAGAGATCCGGCTCCGAAATTTCCACGATTCCGATCATAGCAACGCCTCCCGTCAGGGCTCACCGCACGGTCTAGTGCATTGATACGGATTGCCCTCCTCCGATAACCTTTTTCATTACCAACGGCGTCCAGACAATCAGACCCAGCATGACCGCGGACCAGCCGAACACCGCCATAAACGCCTGGTAAGAAGACTGCTGCAGCACGGTCATGTACATCATGCCGTAGGCCTGCTGCGAGCCGGCCACGGCGCCGCTCGATTGCGCCAGACCGCCGGCGAACTGCGCGAGACGCTGCTGATATGCCGGGTCCAGCGGCGTCAGATTGCCGACCATCTGCGCCTGATAGGACTGCGCAAAGCGTGCCACGTAGGTCGTCGTGACGGAGATCCCAATACTGCCGCCGAGGTTGCGCGCCAGGTTGAAGATGCCCGTCGCATTCCCGATCTGGTCATTGCGGAGCGTCGCCATCGAGAGCGCCATCAACGGAACCATGAGGAGTCCCACCGATGCTCCCTGCAGCACGTTCGGCCAGACGACGTTGCTCATTGCCACCTCGAGGGTCAGACTTCCCAGCATCAGCATGGACACGCCGAATCCGGCGATGCCCACGGACGTAATCCATCGGCCGTCGAGTTTGCTGAGCAGAACCCCGACAATCGGCATGGCAATCAATGAGCCGATGCCACGCGGCGTAGTCGCCCAGCCGACAGCCTCGGAGGTGTAGCCCATGAGGTTCTGCAGGAAGAGCGGAAACGCCGTCAGGGAGCCGTACATGACCAAAGAGACAAGGACCATAACGCATGTGCCAACCCAGAAGTTCCGGTCTTTGAAGACGCGCAGATCCATGAGCGGCTCTTTCGCGCGAAACTCGCGAACGAGCAGCGCGATCAGCGCCGCCACCATGACGACGGTAAACCAGCGCAGCCAATTCGTGGCGAACCAGTCCACTTCCTGGCCCTTGTCGAGAACGATTTGCAGCGTCGCGAGCCAGAGGGTCAGCAGAGCAAAGCCGATGCCGTCAATCGCGCCGACCTTGGCGTTCTTGATATACGGCGGATCCTCCAGAAACCGGGCCATCAGCACCAGCGCCAGCAGGCCGATGGGAATGTTGATGTTGAAGACCCAGCGCCAGGAGTAGTTGTCGGTCAGCCAGCCGCCGAGCGTCGGCCCGACGACCGGCGCGATGACCACGACCACGCCGAAGGTCGCCATCGCAATGCCGCGCTTTTCCTTGGGAAAGCTCTCCAGTAGAATCGCCTGCGCCAGCGGCTGCATCGCGCCTCCGCCCGCGCCTTGCAGGATTCGCGCCATGATGAGGAAACCCATCGACGGGGCGATACCGCACAGAAACGAAGCAACGATGAAGGCCCCGGTGCACGCCATCAAAAAGCGCTTGCGCCCGAAGCGCAGCGAGAGCCAGCCGCTCGCCGGCAGCACCACGGCGTTGGCGATCAGATAACTCGTCAGCACCCACGTGGCCTCGGTGGCCGTGGAAGCGAGGCTGCCCGCCATGTAGGGCAGCGACACCGAGACGATGGTCGTGTCCAGCACCTCGATGAACGAGGCGAGCACGACGGCGGCGGCGATCAGCCACGGACTGACCGAAGGGCGCCACTCGGCCTGGGCCGGCAAGACGTCTCCCGCGCCGTTCATCGCACCTCCACATCCGGCTCAACCGACATGCCGGGTCCCAGACGGATGCCGGCCGGCGGCCGGTCGGTCAGCAGGATCTTCACTGGCACGCGCTGGATCACTTTCACGTAATTGCCGGTCGCGTTTTCGGCCGGGATCAGGCTGAAGCGCGCGCCCGTTCCGCTCTGAATGCTGTCGACCACGCCATGCAGTTTCAGTTGCGGATAAGCGTCCACCTTGATGCCGACCTGCTGCCCGGGGCGCATGTGGCGAAGCTGCGTTTCCTTGAAATTCGCCACCACCCACAGCCGGTCCGAGACGAGCGCGACGATCGGCTGGCCGGTCTGTACAAAGTTGCCCGGCTCGACGGATTTCTTGGTGATATAGCCCGAATCGGGCGCGTAAATCTTCGTGTAGGAGAGGTTCAATTCGGCCTGCCGCACGGCGGCGTCGTTGCCCGCCTGCAGAGCCTTCGCCGACTGCAGATCCGATTCGCGCATCTTCACCTGCTGCGGCGCCGTACGCGCTTCGCCGAGGCGGCCTTCCGCCTGCCGGACCTGTTTCCCGGCGAGACTCAGGCTGGCCGACGTAGCGGCGGCGCCGGCTTTGGCTTGCGCCAGTTGCGCCCGCGCGCCGGCTACGGCCTGACGCGCCGCGTCGAGGTTCGCCGCCATCGAATGCGCGTCGGTCTCGGCGCGGTCGAGTTGCTGGCGCGAGACCTCTTCTTTCTGGAACAACACGCGGTAGCGGATCGCGTCGTCCGCGGCGCGTTTGGCTTCCGCCGCGGTCGCCGACTGGCGCGCTTCGGCCTGCTGCAGACCAGCCTCCGCCGCGCGCACACCCGCCTCTTCCTGCGCCAGACGAGCCCGCAGCACTGCGACCTGGTCGCGCGCGCCGTCGAGTCCCGCCCCGGCCTGAACGAGTTGGGCCTGCGTCATCTCCGAAGTCATAGTCAAGCCCGACGCCGCCCCGAACGCCCGCGCGTCGCCGTCCATCTGACGGGCCCGCGCCGCCGCCAGTTGCACTTCGTAATCCCGCGAATCGATCTCGGCAATCAGGTCGCCGCGATTCACATGCTGGTTGTCATTGACGTACACGTGCAGCACCTGCCCCGGCACGCGCGGGCTGACCTGCACGACGTTGCCTTCGATGAAGGCGTTGTCGGTCGACTCGTGGCCTTGCGAGTAGATGTAATATCCGATCGCCGCCGCGGCGAGGACCACTCCTCCGGCAATCATCAGGTTGCGCATCTTGGCCTTGCGGCCCGCTTCCGCGCTGCTCTGCATCTCCAGTTTTTCGTCCATGTCCGTTATCCCGCTCATGTGTGACACTGTTTCGTTCCTCTTATGCGGCCTACAGCCGGAAATCTTCCACGTGCCCCAACGCCGAGGCCACATTGAGCCGTGCCACATTGAACTGCGCCAGGCTCGACACCACGGCAAACCGCGCGTTTTCAAGCGCGGTCTGCGCATTCACCACTTCGACGTTATCCGCCAGCCCGTTGGCAAAGCGGTCGCGCGCCAGTTCGAGCTCGCGCGTCGCCAGCGACAACGCTGTCTGCGCCGCGTGGACCTGCTCCTCGCGCGTCTTCAGATTCAGCAGCGCCTGGCGCACGTCCTTCTCCACGGCTTCCCGTACGTCCTTCAGGCGCGCATCGGTCTCGCGCTGTTTGCTTTGCGCAATCTGCACCTCCGACCGCGTCCGGCCGCCGTTGAAGATCGGCACGTCGATCTGCACGCCGATGCTGCGCGTCGGCAGGTTCAACTCGTTCGGCTTCAGCCCGCTGCTGCCGTAGTCGCCGAAGACGCTGACCGAAGGCAGATACGCCGCTTTCGCCGCGCCGCTCTGCGCGCCCGCGATCTTCAACTGCTGCGCGGCCACGCGGACCTCGGCGCGGTCGGTGAGCGCCTGCTGCACGGAGGCGTCCATGTCGCGTTGCGGGTCGCCCGCCACCCGCATCCGGTCGCTCAACGTCAGCTCCGTGGACAGCGGCTGGCCGCCGACGATGCGCAGCAGATCGAGCCGCGCCGTGTCCAGGTTGGTCTGCGCCTGGGCCAGTTGCACCTGCTGGTTGGCGAGCCGCGTCTCCGCCCGCGCCACGTCGATGCCCGTGGCGATGCCGGCCTCCTTCTGGTGCATGGCCAGATCGCGCAGCCGCCCGGCCAACTGCACGTTCGACTGCGCGGCGTTGACCGATTCCTCCGCCGCGAGCACCGACAGATAGGCCACCGAGGCGGCCGTGGTTACCTGCTGCACCGACAACTGCTGCGCCGCGCGCGCCAGTTCGACGCCGTACCTGCCGGCCTGATACTGCCGGATGGATGCGAGATTGAACACGCTCTGGTAGAGCTGAAACCGCGCGTCAAAGCGGTTGAACGGCCCGGCAAACGCCGGGAAGCCCGGCAACGCCTGCACCGGCATGCCCATCGCCGCGAAGTTCGAGGTGACGCTGGCCTGCGAAGCCGCACCCGACAGGTTCGGCAACAGCGCCGAGAGCGCCACGCCCTTTTCACCGCGCGCCTGCGCCACCTGCTCGCGCGCCACCACCGATTGCAGATTGTTCTTCACCGCCAGGCTGACCGCATCGGCCAGACTGAGCGTCACTCCTCCGGCAGGCGCTGGCGTCTGCGCCAACGCGCCCGGCGTCGCAATCATTCCGATCTGGGCCGCAACCAGCACGAACGCCCGTGCCCGGCCGGCCCATAACAAGTCCTTATGTCTCTGCGGACTATGCATTTATGCTCCACGTCCCGTGATCTTGGTTTTCGAACATCGCACGGGGTAAGGCACGCCGCAGGCCAACCTGCGCCGGCAGCGGCAACGGCGCCCGGCCGCAGCCCTCACCGAAGCGTGCAAGTTACTGCAACGGAGCGGCTTATCCTGTGCGAGGAAGCGCCGTCCAGGTCGCTTGCGCTGACGAATCTGCCGAAAATGGAGCGCCCTGGCGCGCCGAAGATCGGCGTGTGCCGTCGGCGCGTGCCGAAATCAGGTCACAAAATGGCGCGGCGGGAGCGCTTGCGGATTTTATACCGGCTGGAGACAGAACTGCGCGGCGTGCGCTGGCATGCGCCGCGGATTCAGCTCGCCTCCGGCGCCCGGCAACAACCCGGAAACGGAGCCGCGCGCGTGAGCCAGCGGCGGTATCTTCCATAAAGCCGGGAGAACGCCGTTCATCCGTGAACGACCGCTCTTTTCCTTCGCGGCTCTTTCCTGCGGCGGCCCGCTGCTATGCTCTCGCACCGGCGCACATTGCCCACGGCAGCCATTTCGTGACAGTGTTGTTAGGTGGCGCCCGATGGCGCCGCCTTTGCTATGATGCCCCAAATGGCTGCGCCCGCCAGAACTATGGCCTGCCAGATCGAGGATCTGCGGACGATCCCCGCCAGCCGCCTCCGGCCCTTGCTCGACGAAGAAACCCGTAACTGGAAAGCACGCCTGCATTGGGACTTCTCGGGCTCGGCCGAGCTCGTGACGCGCTACGTGAACATGCACGCGCTGGACGGCCTGGCGCTGGTGTGCGGCTCGGAGATCGCCGGTTACTGTTATTGGGTGCTGGAGGAGCACAAGGCGCTGCTGGGCGACCTGTACGTATGCGACGTCTGGCGTTCGCCGCAAGCGGAAAGCGAGATTCTGAACCAGGCGCTTGAAGCGTTGCGCCGCTCGGCCAGCCTGCCGGCGCTCTCCGTCCAGCGCGTGGAAAGCCAGTTGATGCAACTGAGCAATCCGGACGCCCTGGCATGGCGGCCGGAGAACACGCCCGAGCGCTTCCCGCGCATCTTCATGCTGGCGCCGCTGGAGCATCTGGCGCGCTTCCGCACTGTGACCTTCGGCGAGGCCGCGCGGATCTTCCATTGGGGACCGGTCTGGTTCGACGCCACCGCGGCGCTGATCGCCGATGTCTATCGCGACCACGTCGACAGCAAGATCAACGATCAGTACCACAGCGCCGGCGGCGCCGAGCGGTTCCTGCGCAACATCGTCAATTATCCCGGCTGCGGCTCGTTCCAGCACGAGGCGAGTTTCGTGGCGCTGGCGCCCGACGGCGACGTGCTGGGTTGCGTGATCGCGACGCGCGTCGCTCCGGAGACGGGCCACATCGCCCAGCTCTGCGCCGCCCGGGACTGGAAGAGCCAGGGCCTCGGCTACGAACTGCTGCGCCGGTCGATGCTGGCGCTGCAGGCCGGCGGCTGCCGCGAGGTCTCGCTGACCGTGACCGAGTCGAACCGTCAGGCGCAGCGCTTATACACGCGCATGGGCTTCCACCCCATCCACCGCTTCGAAGCGCTCGTCTGGAACCGCTGAGGCGGACGGCGCGCATGACCGTGGCCCTGTTCGGCCCGCGGCAGGTCAATTTCTGATTGGCGCCGGTTCCAGGAGCCACCCGGATAGAACAGATGTCCGAGATGGCGACGATACGGTCATGAGGATTACTTCGAGGTAGCCGACGATCCGGACACTGGGCCAGACGCGGCGTTCGCATATATGTCGCCTGACACCCGTGCGATCTCCACGAAGCCGACTTCCGGGCAGGGTAACAACTTCCCGAGTACTCCTCACACCGTTTGTGAAAAAATGACTGCGGGTATACCTTATGCCGCAAGACCGCCAATCTGGCGCCGAAGCGAACCGCTACGGGCGTGATTGCGCCGCCCGTATTGCGGCGTCGCTTGGCGCTCAAAAGCTGCACGGCAATAGCAACGATTGCACCTACCAGAACGAACTGGTGAGCATCCACTGCGCGAGACCCAGAACAACGAAGGTGGGAGCAACCTATAACACACTGGCGAACGTGAGTGCCGTATGGGGTGCGTTCGCATCGGACGAAGGCCCCTACAACGTCTGGTCACTGCCCGTGACGGTTTACCAAGCCCACATGAAGCCCACGAGGAGCAGAGGTGCATCGTCCGGCAAAGTAGGGACCGTTGATAGGAGCGTTTTCGAGCGGTTAGGCACTTTGGTAGGGAAAGTTCAGACTTAACGTGGCGTGCTCGAGAAGGGAGCCTAGAAACTGCCTCTTCAGGTTGCTGATTTGGAAACTCTAGAACGGTATCTGGACGGCGTGATGGACAGATCGGAACATCACGCACAAACTGTCGGGGCGATAGCACTAGCGCTTTTGGGTGCCGTGCTTTGGAAAAAGGATGATGCGCCGGTGGAAGTAAAGACTTATGATGGAGGACCGGCCAACATCCTGTGGGTTCGAATTGCAGGCCGCCGGTATGCACTAGCGTACAACCACCAAGAGAGATGCATTGAGTTGCGTGAACGTACTCAATCCGGAGAGGTACTGCATCGGTTTACGAACGACACGCAGGTTACTGAAGTCTGGGAAGTATTCGAACGTCTGAAGCCCACACCAAGAGACGAGTGATACGGAGTTGCGCCCTTGTGAACCGCGTGATGGGGCGCACCGCAAAGGGCCATTTCGAGACAACTGTCCGTCTGGAGTGCGAAACGGCGTTCGCGTCCAGGTCGCCCGCAGCACCGACGTGACCTCCTCGACGTCGACTCCTTGGGAGCGTGATCACTCTCCGAGTGGCCGACGATCCGCCCACCAACAGGAGCCGCTGATCATTCGCCTTGTCTCAAAGTTCCGGGATTCACGGGAAATGGGGTTCAAGTGCAACCGCGATAGAATCGAGTGGCATAGTGGACAGCAGGATGACAAGCGGCGAACAGTTGGATTTCCTCAAGCGCGGAGTTGAGGAATGGAACAAGTGGCGAAAAGCCAGTTATGCTGAGCTCGCTGACCTCAGTGGTGCGGACCTTAGGGGGGCCAATCTCATCGGCGTTGACCTCAGCGGAGCCAACCTCACTGGCGCGCTCCTGTGCGGCGCCGATCTCCGCGGAGCTTTCTTCTCGCGAGCAACCCTCTCGGACGCAGATTTCAGCATGGCCAACCTCGGCGATGCGGAATTCGCACGAGCAGACCTCATGGGGGCCAACTTTGCAGCTGCGAAGTTAAATGCCGCGTTTCTATTCCGAGCGAATCTTACAGGGGCTGACCTTTCGAGAGCCGATCTTGAATTGGCCAACCTCACGGGGGCCGTCCTCACTGGCGCTAACTTCAGCCAAGCCCGCCTCTCATGGGCCACGTTGATTGCAGCCAACCTTAGCGAAGCCTGCCTCGACGGTGCCGTGCTGGAGGAAACTGTTTTCGGCGACACGAACTTGCTTGGTGTTAAGCGTGCGGAGGAGTGTCGATTTGCACGTCCCTGCACTCTCGATTTCAGGACGATTTGCCGTTCTGAAGGACTGCCCCTCCCATTCCTTCGGGGGTGCGGATTGCCGGATACACTAATCGACTACTTACCATCCCTTCTTAACGAGACAATTCAGTTCTTTTCTTGCTTCATCAGCTACAGCCACGATGACAGGCCATTCGCAAAGCGGTTGTTCGACACGCTCCAGGGGCGCGGCGTTCGGTGTTGGCTGGATGAGAAGCAGATGCTGCCCGGTGATGACATCTACGAAGAGGTAGACCGGGGCATCCGCCTATGGGACAAAGTCCTTTTGTGCTGTTCGGCACAGTCACTTTCGAGTTGGTGGGTGGACAACGAAATTGATACCGCTTTCGAGAAAGAACGCAGGCTAATGAAAGAGCGAGAGCGAAAAACTCTCGCCCTCATTCCGCTCGATCTTGATGGGTACATGTTCAGCGAAAGTTGGTGCAGCGGCAAGGCGCGTCAAGTGCGATCGAGGATCGCGGCGGACTTCAAGGGGTGGGATCGCGACAATGCGAAATTCGAGGCGCAGGTGGAGCGAGTGATCGCTGCGCTTCGGGCGGACGAGGGCGCAAGATTGCCAACGCCCAAACCAAAGTTGTGAATGTGGGACTTAATTGCGGACGGCACGGACTGTCAGAAGAGTCCGGGGCAGCACCGAATCCTCGAATGAGTCCGCAGGGAGCTTGGGCCAATTCCGATTGGATTACGCGCCACTCGGAAGCTGCCCACTTTGACGGATAGAGCCCAAGTCGGACTTTTGCGCGTATTTACTTCCGCCGCGCGTTCGCACCTCTCTGGATTTCGGGCAGATCATCGCTCGGTCATTGGTAGGTCAGCTGACGCCCCCACCGACCGGCGTGGCCCCGGCGGGGCCGGGTTGCGTAAACTGAAGGGGAAGTGGAAACTCGCCGCATGTGCCCGAATTGCCGGGCATTTATCACAACCAAAGACAAGATCTGTCCCTACTGCGACACGCCGGTGGGACCGCGCGCCGTGGACCTGCGCAGCGCCGACTTCCTCGGCGGGCTGATCCCGTCCGGACAGGTCGCCACCATCATCCTGCTGAGCGTCAACGTCGTCATCTTCCTGCTGACGCTGCTGGCGAGCGTAACGTCCGGCGCGGGCGGGTTGATGAACATCGACATCTTCACGCTGCGGCGCTTCGGCGCCACCAGCCCGCTCTTCATCCTGAGCGGTCAATACTGGCGCCTGCTGACGGCCGGCTTCCTGCACGGCGGACTGATGCACATCGGCTTCAATCTGTGGGCGCTCATGGACGTGGGCGCGCACACCGAGCAGGAGTACGGCCCGCGCCGCATGACGGCGATTTACCTGATCTCGACGGCGGGCGGATTCGCCTGCAGCACGATGTGGGGCATCCTGCGCGGCGCCGACATCACTTCGGTCGGAGCCTCGGCCGGGTTGTTCGGCCTGATCGGCGCGATGATCGCCTACGGCACGGTCAGCCACGGCATGGAAGCGGCCATGGTGAAGCAGTTCTACGTGCGCTGGGCGGTGTACGGATTGCTGATGGGCCTGCTGCCCTTCTTCCGCGTGGACAACGCCGCGCACATCGGCGGGCTGACGAGCGGTTTCGTGACGGCCTGGATCGCGGGCACGCCAAGGTTGGTCCCCGGCCTCCGCGACAAGATCTGGAACCTGATCTGCTGGGTGATGGTCGCGCTCACCGCCTACGCTTTCGTGCGCGCGTTCCTGTTCATGTACGCCGTCGGCCACATGCAGAAGTAAGTATCCCCCAGCATAGCCGGGGGCTTTACGATTGCGGGCCCCTCAAAGGGGCCTGCTCGCAATCGACCACAGGACAAGGCCCGAAAAAACTCGAACGATGGCATTGGGTCCGCTTTGGCCTGGCGAAATCTTGTCTCATCAACGGACACGTGACAGAACTCGTATTTCCGGAACTGTCAAACTTCTACCGCCACCCCGACAGAGCCGGGGGAACTCCCTTTCGGATTAGCTAGCGCGAGGCGCACGGCGATTCGTGCCACCTCTTCTGCGGTGCGATTCGAGGTCTTTCATCAGCGTTCAGTAGATGAACGAAGTGTCGTCGGTCGTGGGCAGCGGAAAGGGCCAGCCGAATAGGCATGGGGGTCGTAGGCCCAGATCTTGATGGCCGGGATTCCGCCGCGGTTGACGGTTGACCAACCCCCGAAAGATGTTCCAGGTGAAACTGAGGTTAGTGGGGACGCGCTGCAAGAGAGCGTTCGCAGCGCCGGTTGAGACGACCATTCAAGCCGCAGAGTAATCGCAGGAGATAGAAGGCGCACTGTGGATCCCACGCTCCCATTCGACTGCAAGAAAGGGACACCTCCGGGCGCCACCGCACGAGCGGCATGTCGCAATAATTGCCCAGACGGTCACGGACGGGCCGATGAACGGGGAAATGTCTCTGGCTTACGCCCGCCGGTTCCTGGCTCCGGCGTTACGGCCGGATGCGATCGCCATCCTCGACAACCTCAGCAGCCACAAGGTCAAAGGAGTCCGCGAGGCGATCACGGCCGCGGGCGCAACACTGTTGTACTTGCCGCCGTACTCGCCCGACCTCAATCCGATCGAGAAGCTCTTTTCCAAGCTCAAGGCACTGCTGCGAAAAGCCGCCGCACGCACCGTCGACAGCCTCTGGACCACCATCGACCCGCTCCTCCAAACACTCGCCCCAAATGAGTGCGCAAGCAACGAGTTTGCAACGCAGCCTGCGGCGCCGTGTGCCGCCCGGCTGGCTCCGAATGGAAGAGAATGAACTGACGACGGCTGCCGCGGACGGTCAACTCACCCGGGGAATGCGAGTTTGGGCGGGCCGACCGCGGATTCCGGATCAACACCATGCACTGCCCTCTGAATCCGATGACGACTTGCCGCAGACGACGAATGCCTGCGCGCTGGATTGCCCTTGCGCGCTGGACGGCACTGGCCGCGTTCCTGACTCTTGCCATGTGCGATGCGCAGCCGCGGGATGCGGGCGCATCAGGTCCGGTTGCAAGTGTGAACCCGTTGATCGGTACCGGGGGCGATCCAGACGACGGCATCAACGTCTTTCCCGGAGCCACAACCCCTTTCGGCATGGTGCAACTCAGCCCGGACACGGAAGATCACGGGTTTGGCTATCACCACATTCATACGAGAATTAAAGGCTTCAGCATGACCCACATGAGCGGCCCGGGCTGCGCCAATGAGGGGGACGTCTTCTTCTCGGCGACGACTGGACCGGTGCTCACGCAGGCTGTAGATTTTCAATCGCCTTACTCGCACAAGCGGGAGACTGCGGAGCCGGGCTACTACCAGGTGGACCTGCTGCAATGGGGGATCCGTGCGGAGCTGAGCGCCACGGACCATACCGGCGTCGCGCGCTTCACCTTCCCGGCCGGAAAGCCCGCCAATATTCTCCTCCCGATCAGCCACACGTTGAACAACACCTCCGCAGCCTCGGTTCGTTTCGTGGGTCATCGGCGGGTCGAGGGCTACGTGGAGGACCACGCTTTCTGCAACAACAGGCAGACGTACAAGGTCTACTTTGTGATGACGTTCAGCCGGCCCTTTGCCAAGTTCGGCACGTGGACGGGCGAGCACGACGGCGGGCCGGGAAAGATCGTGGAAGGCAGCCGCGCGGCGGAGCAGGCCGGACACGACGCCTGGGTGGGAGCCTACGCCAGTTGGGCCGCCGAAGAGCACGAGCAGACGATCACGGCGAAGGTCGGCATTTCTTATGTTGACGTGGCGGGCGCCTTGAAGAATCTACAGGCCGAGGCGGACGCCAAGGATTTCCCGGCGGTTCGAAAAGTGGCGTCCGAGGCATGGAACAAAGAGTTGAGCGCCATCGAAGTTCAAGGCGGCCCGGCGACGGAGTGCAAGGTGTTTTACACCGCGCTCTATCACAGCCTGCTGATGCCGACGATTTTTGAAGACGTGGACGGGCGCTACCTGGGTTTCGATGGCCAGATCCACACCGTCTCCGCCGGACACCACGTCTACGCCAACTTCTCCGGATGGGATATCTACCGGAGCGAAATGCCGCTCCTGGCGCTGATCGAGCCGCGGCGGATGCAGGACATGGCGCAATCCGTTGTACTCATGTGCCAACAGGGGGGCTGGATCGACCGCTGGCCGCAGATCAACCTGTACACGAACGATATGGTGGGGAGCCCGCTCACCATCGCGCTGGCGACGGCGTGGCTCGACGGGCTGCACGGCTTCGATATGGATGCGGCGTGGGAAAGTATGCTCAAGGACGCTACGCAGGCGCCACCGCCTGGCCATCCTTACGTCGGCCAGGAGGGAATCGACTGGATCAACAAGCTCCACTACCTCCCGGACGACAAAAACGGGTACGGCTCGGTCTCGAAGACTCAGGAGTATGCGCTCGCCTACGCGTCGCTTTACCGCCTCGCCAAGGTCCTGGGCAAGACCAGTGAGGCTGGAATGCTTTACGACCGCGCGCTCTATTACCGCAACCTGTTCGATCCGGACGACCGCTTCTTCCGCCCGCGCAATGCAGACGGGACTTGGGTGGCGGGCTTCAACGCCGCGCAGGATGGCCACGGATTTGTCGAAGGAACGGGCTGGCACTATCAGTCGTTCGTCCCGGCGGACATGGCATGGGTCGTGAAGGCGGTGGGCCGCGATCTTTTCAACCGGCGAATGACCGAGTTTTTCAACTATCCAGAGCCCGGCTGGTACGCGCAGTATTACAACCCTTACAACGAAAGCGACCTTCAGGCGCCCTTCGCGTTCCACTTCTCAGGCCAGCCCTGGAAGACGCAGCGCGCCGTTCGCCGTGTGCTCCGGGAGAACTACGCCGACGCGCCGGACGGAATTCCCGGCAATGACGATTGCGGCGCGATGTCATCCTGGGCCGTGTTGAGCATGATGGGCATCTACAGCGTGGATCCCGCGAGCCTGGCCTACGAACTGGTCGCACCTTCGTTCCCGAGAGTGATCCTCCATCTGCAGCCGCCTTACCCGGGCAAGAGCTTCACGCTGGAAGCCGCGGGAGCGCGTGCCAATGCGCCGTACATCCAGAGCGTCGAGCTGAATGGCAAGACGCACACGCGGAACTGGATCCCGTTCCACTCGATCACGGCGGGCGGGACCCTGAAAGTGGCGGTCGGACCGAAACCGAATGAGAAGTGGGGCGCGGCGCCCGAGGACGCTCCGCCGTCACTGAGCAACGAGAAGCCGTAAGCGATTAGTGACTCCCGGTCATATTGGCTGCGGCTTTTTCTACTGCACCGGAGCGCTTCGCAATCACATTCTCGATTGCCACGACAAGTTCCTACCCCGCCACCATGCGACACAGCGAACCGGCGGTCGCTGAGTTCCACCTGCCAGCGGCTTCTATAAAGCGCGGCGCTGGTTGATGCAGGAGCGCGGCGCTGTTGGTGAGAGCGCAATTCCGCTTCACAAAGCTAACGTCGCCGGTCTATGTTATCGCTTAACCACGACCGTGACACTCTGCCGCAGTGAGTTCATACCGGTCAAGGCCTCCCATACGTCCTCGTTGGCAAGGCGGATGGCGTACTCGGCACGGTCCGCGAGCTTGGGCGAAGGGTCGGGTAAGCTGAGTAGGACATCGTACGTGCCTCCCTCAATCCCGGCCGGCAGGCCCGCCGTGAACTTGATGGTCTTGGTTTGGCCGGGCGCCCAGAACCGTGGATCTTCTTTCACCGGCAGCCGGAATACCTTCTTTGTGGCCGTGTTCCGAAGCACCAGCTCGACAGGTCTCGGGTTGTACAGGCTCGCCCAACCATCATTTGAAATCGTGAGCGAAGCGGACAGCGTTTCACCACGAAAGACGCGGGCCGGCAGGGAAGCGCTCACGAGGCGGAAACGGTAGCCCATTCGCCGCCGGATCTCACCCATGCATCCGCCGGTTTCCCATCCCTGTAGCACTTTTCGATGGTAGTCGCTGTTTAACGCCGTGTAGCGCAAATAGTCGAGTTCTTTGACCGCATTCGCGCAGCCGATGAACGGTTGGGCTTCGACATCGACGCTGCAGGTCTCCCCGAATTGCGGGACGAACAGGTTGTCCTGGTGCAAGAACTGCTTCTCCTGGGCCATACGACCCGGCGTGTAGGTGCCCATGTCGTCTTCCGTCGCCAGCAGGCAGTCGTTGTGCGCTCCGATCCGGGCCTTGAGAGTCCCGGTAAACGCCTCTTTGAGCGAAAGCGGCTCCGGCCCGGTCAATTGCTCCTTGAACCGCGGGCATCGTAACGCAACCATCCGATCCGGGAGTGCTGACAGCAGAGCGGTAACAATGGCTCGCGTCTTGTCGTTGATCGTGGTCAACGCGGGAGGCGGCGGAGTATTGAACATGCCGTTCGTGGAACTGTGCCACTCGCCCCAGGCGCCGGCAAAGCCCGCCTCGACGAAAGCAATGACGTCGGCGTTCTCCCGCAGGATCGGTTTAAGCTGCTCAATGTGTTCCAGGACACGGGCGAGGCTCGCGTCCTGCGCGCCGATCGGGCCGGCGTTGTAAGCGAAACGCGGGATGACCTTGAACCCGGCTTGGCGGAACAGCGCGAAATCGGCCGTAAAGTGCGCCAGGAACTCCGGCGACAACGGAAGGTCGCGGAACGGCGTGAGGGTATAGACAACCCTGACCAGGGTCATACCCTTGATCCGGGCGGCGCGCAGGTCATCTAAGGTGAAGCCATCCGGCCGTCCGGCCCGACGTCCCGGATTGTAGTTCCGCTCGATAAAGAAGCCCCGTTCCGGGTTGGGGAAGTCCTCTTGACTCGCTTTGTAGGTAACAGCCGAATTGTCCTGCGCGACCGCTCGCGCTGGAGCCCCGGCACCGCAGATCAGAACCACTAACGCGATGCTGAGAGGCGACAGAAACCGCCGCGGCTGTTCGCGGAATCGCGTCTGGAATTTCACAATGAACACCTCCGGGGCCACGTCCGGCGCAAGGGAACTGGATTGGTGCGGATGGCCAAACTCCGCCGCCGGCGCGGAACAGAATCATCCTACACGCTCACGTTCAGAAGTGATGCGCAGGCGCGCCGCCGTTTCATGGAAACACAATTCTACAAACGGGCTCTCGGGGCAACAACGGCACTTTACGCAACGCCGCCTTGTCCACGAGGCCGTACCGCGCCCGTTCCTGAGATCTGCCCGGCGACTGTTGTTTACGCCACGAAGGACGACCGGACTGCTCAGGCGCCAAAACCAGGTACTGGAAAACGCGCATGAGACTGCCAATCCGCATCCCCGGCTGATCGCGCGGCTTATCGGACAAGTGCCGGGCCAGCGCCTCCGGTGGGAGCTTGCCCGCCTCCGCCCACGATCTGCCCGGCTCAGCGGGTCGGCCAACGTTGCACTCTCAATCCCGGACTTCGGCTCGCCGAATAGCTAACGATATTGACGAAGCATCGCCGCATTTACCCAGCACTCAACGGCCTCTGCGATGCGTTAATCCGTGCGCTCGGCGGCGGACGTTATTGGAACTCCAGGACCACCTTGGCGCGCCCGTCGAATGGCTCAATGCGGATGCACTCGGTGCGCGCGTCATAGCGGCCACCTGTTGCCGCAAGGGCCGCGCGGCCCGACGGGTGCGGCAGCCGTAACTCGACATAGGCTGGCTTGCGCTCTGTCTCGCAGGTTACGGTGGCTTCGATGCGCTTCCCGCTCGATGCCACCTCCAGCGACACCGGCCCGAAGTAGGTGGCGACGTTTTTGAGCTCTATGCGCTTGCCGTTTTCGAGCCATGCGCGCGGGATTCCGGCCAGCAATTCCAGGCCCGGCCCATGCTCCATGTAGAGCATCCAACGCGTGTCCATGAGGAACCACGCCTCTTCGTGCGTCTTGTGCGGGCTGGCGTGGAAGTAGTGTTCCCAGAAGCTGTATGTTTCGCGGTCCGCCAGGCTCGCGACGGTGTTGTAGTAGGCTTTCAGGAACGGCTTCACCTCGCCGCGCCGCAGATGCGTCACCGGATGGCGGCTGTAGTAGGGCTGGCTGAAAGCGGCGTTGCGGGAGGTCATGAGGTCGTTGTGGAACTCCAGCAGGAATGAGGCGGCTGGTTCGGACGGGTCCAGCACCTCCTGGAACACCAGGTAGAGCGGCCCCAGCAACGAGTCGCGGCTGACTATCGCGCCGTGGGTGAACCACTGGCCGCCTTCGGCATACAGCGCCAACGGGCCGCGGTAACCCACCCAAGGCGGCGCGGTCGGGATCCAGCTTCCGTCGCCCAGCGGGATGACCGGACTCTGGCCCAGCGCGTCGAAGAGCGCCGTCCGAATGTCGGCCTTCAACGCTTTGGCTTCCTGGAGCCAGCGTGCGGAAGCGGCGGGATCCACACGCTCCAGCATCTCTGATGCGCGTTCGAGGCCGAGGTACGCGTACCCGTTCAGCATGAAGGAGCGGAAGGGGTCCTCGGGGTCGGCGGTCTTGCCTTCCAACATGCCGTAACCCTTGCCGCGCAGATCCTCGCGCAAGTTGCGTGCGCGCCAGCGCCGCAGGTACTCGCAGGACTTTACAACTTGAGGCGCAATCTGGCGCACCCAGTTGTCGTCGCGCGTGTAGCGATAGTGTTCGCCCAGGCTCCACAGCGCGGCGCCCGTCTCCAGCATGTAACCGCCGAAGTTCTGGATGAAGCCGTCCTCGTGCTGCTTGTCCAGGAAGTATTGCAGCGAGCGCTGTGCGGTGTCATGCCAGCCCATCGAATCCATGAACTGCACGATGGGCGAACTCTCAGAGGCGATCGCGCTGTAGACCCCAATGGTGGGAGTCAGGGTGCCACGCGGCTCCAGCCCATACGTCACCAGGTCCAGGTGTAGCAGCCCGGCCCGCAGCATCTCATCGATGCGCGGCTCCGGCACGTGGATGGAGGCCGCGGCCGCGAGCTTGGCCTGCCAGTAAGCGCGGCACTCGGCGTGGCGCTGGTCGAAATTCACCTCACGCAGTTTCAGCGCGCGTTCGCGCGAGATCGGCCGGTGCGGCAGGAACATGTCGATGGTCGCGGTTTCACCGGGCGCCAGGCTGATGGCTGCCTCGCTGTTCGTGAGCGGCCGGCCGTTCACTTGAGTCACCGAAAAGACACGGCCACTGGAATAAAGGCCCATGCCGCTCGCGCCATCGAGAGACACATCGCCCGTGCCGCTGGGGAAGGCGTTCTTGAAAAACGCATAACGCGGGACGGCTGTAGTATTGGTCGCGGTGATGCGCACGTACAGCACGGTTTCGCTATCGCGGCTCATCTCGGCCGGCGCCTGGCGATCGTACTCGGCTTGCTGCTCCTTGGTGAACATGTGGCCGGCTCCGCGACCGTCCGCCACCAGAAAAGGCGTCCCCCGCACGTGGCCCGCAGTCAGAGAGTCGCTCTCTAAGCCGGCGAACGCGACCATCCGGTAGGTGATGTCGTCGTCCACCAGTTCGCCATGCAGGATCGGCAGCACGCCGTCTTCCAGGCGGCGCGTGATGTGATCCACCGCGCCCCATCCACGGCCCATCAGAAACTCGTAGCGGTTGGGCTTGTTTGCGGTCTCGGGAAGCGCGACTTCGTCGCCGTGGAAACGGGGCTGCACCCAATCGAGGCGTTCCCCGACAGCAAAGATACGGATATCGCGAGCCAGGCCCAACCAGGTCTGGCCAGACAGGCTGCGTGTGGGCGCGGCAGCTTCGGCGAAGGACTCCTCAGGCTCGCTCTCGATGGTTTCGAGCTTGGTCCGCAGTCCACGCGCCCGCACCGCCGCGTCGATTTCGGCATACGAGCGATGGTCCGAGGCCGTCGTCACGGCAACCCCATAGGCGCGGAGCAGGATGGGATACTCGGGTCGAACATCGCGCAGGAAGAATGTGAAGGGCTGGCGTGCTGTCTCTACTGTGACCATGCTGCTGGGGCCGTACGGCGTTTCCGTGCCGGACACCTCCAGTTCGAGCCGGAATGGCCCGTCTCCGGTGGCGCGAAAGGCGCCGCCAGCTTCGATGGCTCCGTGGCCGCGCGTCACAGCCGTGGATGCCAGCGTTCCGCCAGTTACACCGATGTGCCCCTGCGGGAGGCCTTCCTTCCATTCGATGGCGATCCGCCGCGTGGCCGGACTTGAGGACGCCGCCGCGCTCAAAACCGCGCTCGTCACAAGTAGGAGAATCGAAGCACTCTTCATGTTATAGACGTTATCAGGGAGTGGGACAGGTGACCGAAGACCGGTTTCCTTACCATCCACGAATCACCGCCAACACGACGGATCCTGCGGCGCGCCCAAGCCTGAATACTCGAACAACTCCGACCACGACGGCAGGACGTCGCCAGGTTTCCAACTCCGTCTACATCGAGTGCACTTGTACTAGTAATTACCAACGCTCCGCCGGCCCGACCAATCTTGTCGAGCAGTCCGTTGGATGCGTCGCCCGCCGCCCGCACGGGATTCTGGAAAGCGTTCCTGACGCCTTCTCCAAACCACTCCCATTCGTTCTTGTCGGGCGGTTTCTGTTTCCGAAGATCCGCGACCTCGTCGTAGCACTTGTTCAGCGCCGAGACGAACTTATCGACTTCGGCAGTGCCCGAGGACTGGACACTAAGGGCGACGGTAAGGTCTGCAATAGCCATGGCGTTGCCGTGCTGTCAATCTGCCTTACCTGAACACACTGCACGGGATCAGCCGCGCCGTACTGGTGGCCTTCATGGAGATCCGTGTGTCCGAGACCACGCACGCCGCTACACCAGAAATGAGAGTTGAATGCCTGGAGCTGGACTGATTCGCTTCGCCACGAACTATAAAGAGTGCTTGCACTGCATAGCGTGCCACGACCGGAAGCACTTCCCTGCCCTAACGTCGGCCGGGACTGCCATGAGCACGATGCGCTGCGGCGCGAGCCGTGGTGCGTTGACGAGCCATCTGAGGGTAGCTGCGCTCGTCTGAACGCCTGGACCGCAGCCTGACGGCCCCGCCATCCCATGGCCATCGCAGACCTGTCCCTTGGCGTCAGCTTGGCGCCATATCGTGAAACAGGATGCGTAAAGTTCTCGCGCCATCCGGAAGCTCTGCCAGAAGGACTCATTCCGAAATCCGATAGGCTAACTGTGATGAAATTCCTGGTTCTCCTCTTCGCTGCCATTGCTTCGGCTCAGCCGATCGTCGTTTCTCCCGATGGCCCGATCCGTACTCTCGCCGCCGCCCGCGATGCCGCCCGTGCCCAACGCCGCGCCGGACGCACCGGCCCGATCACTGTGCAACTCCGCGACGGCACATACTTCCTGCCTGAGACTCTGGTTCTGACGAGCGAGGATTCCGACACCGTATGGGAAGCCGCACCGGGTGCGCGCCCCATCGTCAGCGGTGGCCGTGTCATCTCCGCGTGGAAGAAGGGTCCAAAGCAAATCTGGACCGCCGACGCTACCGGCCCCGATTTCCGCCAGCTCTTCATCAGCGGACGCCGCGCCCAGCGTGCGCGCACGCCGAATTTCGGTTTCTACCGCATCGACGGCGCCAGTTCTCAAGACAAGCCCTTCCGGCTCCATTTCCGCGGTAATGACATCCGCGCGCAGTGGGCCGCGCTGGGGGATGCCGAGGTTGTCGCCATGTTCGCCTGGTCCGACATTCGCATGCCCATCGCCTCCGTTGATGAGGCCGCGCACACCGCCACCCTCACACTGGCCCCCCGGCCGTCCAACCAGGAAGTTGATGCGCGCTACTACATCGAAAACACGCCCGACTCGCTCGACTCTGCCGGCGAGTGGTATCTGGATCGCAAGACGCACACGGTCTCCTACTGGCCCCTGCCCGGCGAGAATCTGGCGGCAGAACAGGTCGTCGCGCCCGCGCTCGTCCAACTTGTCCGTCTGGAAGGCCAGCCCGAGCAGGGTCGCCTGGTCCGCAATGTCACATTCCGCGGACTGCAGTTCGCCAACGCCGATTGGGCGATGGGCACTCAAGGGTACGCCGACACCCAGGCCGCCGAGTTCGCGCCGGCCGCTATTGAGGCAATCGGGGCCGTGGACTGCAAACTCGAACGCTGTACGGTCGCCCATTCCGGCGGCTACGCCGTCTATTTCGGCCGCGGCTCCAAACGCAACCAGGTGCTCGCCTGCGAACTTTTTGATCTCGGTGGCGGCGGTCTGAAGATCGGTGAGCAAGGTCTGACTTCCGACGAGAAACTACAGAACTACGAGAACGTCATCGCCGATAACCACATCCACGATCTCGGCCTGGTTTATGCTCCAGGCGTCGGCGTGTGGGTACTCCAGAGCGGTCGCAACCAGATCGTCCACAACCACATTCACGACCTTTTCTACACCGCTATTTCTGTCGGCTGGACGTGGGGCTATGGCGAGAACCAGTCCAAGGCAAACATCATCGAGTACAACCACCTCCACGGCGTCGGCAAGGAGATGCTCAGCGACATGGGCGGCATCTACACCCTCGGCGTGCAACCAGGCACGCGCATTCGCAACAACTTGATTCACGACATCGCGGCGTTCACCTACGGCGGCTGGGGCATCTACCCTGACGAAGGCTCGTCGGACATGCTGATCGAAAACAACATCGTGTACAACTGCCAGAATGCCGGTTTCCATCAGCACTATGGCCGCGAGAACGTCGTGCGAAACAACATCTGGGCCTTCAATCGGGAAAACCAGTTGATGCGCACCCGCGCGGAAGACCACCTGTCGTTCACTTTCGAACACAACATCGTCTACTTCGATCAGGGCCGCCTCCTCGGCAGCAACTGGACCGGCAATCAGTTTGCGATGAACCATAATCTCTACTTCGACACGCGCAGCCGGGATATTCCCTTCGCGGACCAAAGCTTCGCTGCCTGGCAGGCCGCCGGACGCGATGCGGGATCGCTGATCGCCGATCCGCTCTTCGTCAACGCCGGCAACTTTGATTTCCGTCTGCAGCCCAAGTCGCCCGCGCTCAGAATGGGCTTTCAGCCGATCGACATGACCACCGTCGGTCCCCGCGTCCCCGCGGGCCAGTAACCGAACGCGCGAAGTTGCAGCGGATCGTCGGCTGGCATAGCAAGCGCAACGGCAGGTCGCTTATCCGGCGCGCGTCTGCGCGCCATTGCCACGCTCGGCGACCAGAGCAACCCCACGGCCAAGGCCATCGCCTGGATTGGAGCAAACTTCGTGAAGCCGCTCCGAATCGAAGATTTAGACGAGATCGCGGGCATGGCAGTTTGACCTTTCACCACCACTTCCGCAAGCTCCCGGCAATGAGTCCGCTGCAGTCTCAAAAACAGCGGCGCCTGCTGGCTGCGCGCGGACGCATGGTGCTGGACGGGATGGACGTGGCAAGCGCGGCCTTCGCCGTCGGCTACGAAAGCGCCAGCCAGTTCAATCGCGAGTACACCCGATTCTTTGGCCAGCCGCCCATGCGCGACGTGCGCAACCTCCGCCCGCCGGGCGTGCCTCCGATGGAATCGACCGCGGCACGGTGATGAGGAGAAGACGCGTGGCTACATCACCGAAATGGCGCCCGTGTCCGTCGCCAAGCGGCGAGATGCGCGTGCCAGTTGGCTGTCAAAGAGCCAACGACTCGCGCCCGCCTACTTGGCGGGCGCCATTTCGTCGACGTTCCTCAGGCCGTTGAGTGTCCGAGGGTAGCCGATGTACGGCAGCAGTTGCGTCAGCACGTCGATCAGCGTGGCGCGGTCGTTGCCGACGTTCAGATTGGCCGCGATGTGGCCTTTCACCTGCGGCTCGCAGCCGCCGAGCGAGACCAGCAGGGCGAAGGTCAGCAGCTCGCGCGTGCGCCGGTCGAGCCCGTTGCGCGTCACATAATCGCCGAAGCAGTTGGCCGAAAGAAAATGCTGGATGTGCGCCTGATCGGCCGGCGCCGCGGCCTGAAAGCGGTCGATGACATCGCCGCCGCAGACGGCCTTCTGCGTGGCGAGACCCTGCGCGGCGCGGTTGTCGGGCGCGGTCGTCGCTTGCGCGGGCAAGGGCAGCGCCACGCCGCGTTCGGTCAGGACTTCGTTCGTCGTGTTAAGAAAGTCGAAGACCCGCGCCATGCCGACGTAGGGCACGGCCTGATAGACGATCTCTTTGCTCTCTATCGGCGTCACGCCGGCCGTCAGCGCGGCGCCCAACAGCACGCGATACTCGCTCAACGCCGGCGCCGCGATCGTCGATGCCAGTTGCACCATCAGCCGCGTCCGCAGCGCGAGCGCAGTGTGACGCAACACTTCGTCGAAGGCGAAGTTGTCGAAGACTTCGATCAACTCCGGATCGGTGACGGCCAGCGTGGAAACGTGGCTCGGAAAGAGCCGCGCGTGATTGTTGCGCGCGGTCTCGCTCAACGACATGCGTTCGCTCCTTAGCGCCCGACCAGCCGCTGCAGGTTGGACGGATAGCGCTCGCCTTGCACCGTGATCTGCGCCACTGCGTCGTGAATCGCGCTCAGTTCGCTGGCGCTCAGCTCGACGTTGGCGGCGCCGACGTTTTCTTCCAGACGATGCAGCTTCGTAGTGCCGGGAATCGGCACGATCCACGGCCGCTGCGCGAGCAGCCACGCCAGCGCGATCTGCGCGTTGGTCGCGTGTTTCTCCGTCGCGATGCGGCCGAGCACGTCGACCAGCGCCTGATTGGCCTTGCGATTTTCGGCCGAGAAGCGCGGGACAACGTTGCGAAAATCGCTGCTGTCGAACTCCGTCTTCTCATTGATCGCGCCGGTCAGGAAGCCCTTGCCGAGCGGGCTGAACGGCACGAAGCCGATGCCGAGCTCTTCGAGCAGCGGCAGGATCTCGCGCTCCGGCTCGCGCCACCACAGCGAGTACTCGCTCTGCAACGCGGCCACCGGCTGCACGGCATGCGCGCGACGGATCGAATCCGCGCCCGCCTCCGACATGCCGAAGTGCTTCACTTTGCCCTGCGCGATGAGATCTTTCACCGTTCCGGCGACGTCCTCCATCGGCACGTTCGGATCGACGCGATGCTGATAGAACAGGTCGATCACGTCGGTCCGCAGACGCTTCAACGCCGCGTCGGCGACTTCGCGAATGCGCTCCGGCCGGCTGTCGACGCCATGCGCCGACACGCCGTCTTTGAAGCCGAACTTGGTCGCGATGACGACGTTGCGGCGGAACGGCTCGAGCGCCTCGCCCAGCAGATCTTCATTCAGAAACGGCCCGTAGGCTTCGGCCGTGTCGAAGAACGTCACTCCGCGTTCGTAGGCCGCGCGGATCAGCGCGACGGCCTGCTGGCGCTCGGTCGCGGGACCGTAGCCGAAGCTCAACCCCATGCAGCCCAGCCCGAGCGCGAAGACCTCGAGCCCGCTCTTGCCCAGTGTTCGCTTTTGCATCCTGACTCCTTTTACACCGTGATCAGTTCGTAGTCGCGATGGCCCATTTTCAGCTCCTGCATGTAGGACAACTGGCGCAGCCCCTTGCGCGATTCGATGCGCTCCTTCAGGTCGTGCAGTTCGGCCTCGGGCAGCTTGTAGACCATGTCGATGGTGGCCTGGTCGACGGCCAGGATGTCGGTCGAAGCGACGATGCCGAGGTTGCGCGCCTTGGGCGGAGCCGCCGTGACGCCGGCGCAATCGCAGTCCACCGACATGTTGCGCAGCACGTTGATGTAGACGATCCGGCCCGCAAAATGATCGATGGTCGCTTTGGCCGATTCGACCATGTTTTCCATGAACGGCTCGCCCGTCAGCCAGCTCGCGTAGTTCTCATTGTCGGGAGCAGCGTGGACCATCTTCTTGCCGATCTGCCCGTCCGCGCAGCCGATGGCGATGTTCTTCAACGACCCGCCGAAGCCGCCCATCATGTGCCCCTTGAAGTGCGTCAGCACCACCAGCGAGTCGTAATTCAGCATGTGCTTGCCAACCGACATTTCTTTGAAGCGCCGGCCGCCAACGACCGGAATCATCGTCGCGCCGTCTTCGTCCAGGATGTCGACCGGGCAGAAGTCCCAGCCGTTGATCTTCAACGTCTCGCGATGGTCGGCCGTCGTATAGCGCTTGCCTTTGTACAGCGTGTTGGTCTCCACCAGCGCGCTGTTGGGGATCCGTTGCTGCAACGTCCGGACCATCTCGCGCGGCAGGATGTTCGGCCCATGCGGCTCACCCGTGTGGATCTTGATCGCCACCTTGCCGCCGATGCTCCGGTTGATCTTCGCATAGAGTTTCAACACGCCGGCGCCGCTGATGTCGTCGGTAAAGAAGACGCGCGACTTGTTCCCGCGCTGCGCCGAGGCCGCACTCAGCGCGGCTCCGCTCAACGCCAACGCGCCTCCCTTCAGGAAACTCCGCCGCACCATGTCGTTGTCCATTTGAGTCCTCCCATTGGCCACTGCATAAACCGCCGCCGATCCGCGACAGACAGCCGGCGCTTGTCCCCAGCTTCTGGCCTGTCACCAGCCGAGAGCCTGTCGCCCCGGCTGCAAAGCGGGTATCTGACTTAAGCCTAGATAGCGCCCCCGCCTGAACGGTATCCCGATCCTGCTGACTTATTGCCTATTCCTCTACGTGCCTGCTCAAACCGCAGGCCGCAGGCGCAGCCCGAATTCAACCGCGCCGGGCGGGCCCGGACAGCGGCAAAGCGCGTGTTCGACGCCTTGGCGCCAGGTTACGTTTTCCAGGCGGACTGGAGCAGGCTCGCAGCGAGTTGTTTTGCGACAACCGGTTGATGCCCGGCATCGCGGCGGAGTAGTTGGGGGGCGGCCCTTCTCGCTCCACGCCTTGGCCGGCAGGGGGTGCGGTCCCCGGCGCTCACACGCTTAGCGACGCTTGCACGCCGGCCACGTAGCGCAATGCCAACTCCGTCAACGCGGCGCGAAACTGCGTGTCGACACCGTAGCCGGCGTCGGCCAGCACCACGCCCCGTGGGACTTCGTCCTTCAATGCCTGTTTGATCTGTAAAACGGCAATTTGCTGTTTTGTTTGAAACAAAATCTGCTCGGGCACGCCGGCTTGCCTGAGCCGCTGCACATCGTTGGCCCACGCCTCCAGCAAGTACAACCGATAAGCGACAGGCAGGCTGGCGCTGGCTGTCGCCACCGACAAACTCACCGCCACACGGCAGTTGTCCTGTTTGCCCAATTGCCCACAGTACTGGCGCGCCACGCCGACCGAGTGCGAGCCCTTCTTCGGAAACCCGGTATCGTCCACGATTCAAGCGACGACCGGTCCCTGCCGTTGCAGTGCCGCGAGAACATAGGTGCGGGCCTCTGCCAACAACGCCTCATCGCTCCACGGCGCGTCGGCCACGAAGTGATGCAGCGACTGGTGCATGCGGCTGACGCGCTCGGGCGCCAAACGGGCCGCCATCGGCTCCACGCTCTTGCGCTCGCCCGGCAGCAGCAGTCCGGTGCCGTAGTTCTTCAACGGAACCATTCGATCGGTATGCCCCGCGGCCTTCGCCAAGCCATCCAGATAGGCCGCACGACGCTTCTGCTGCGGGCGTGGCGCGGCTGTTGTGCCCACAAAATAAGTCTGCTATACCCGCGGACGAAGAATTGCATCGTCACGCGATCGAGAACCTCAACCACGCCGATGCCCGTGAGTTCCTCAGTCGCGAGGAGTTCCACATGCTTGACGCACCGCCGGATAGTCCCGCCATGTCCACGGGTAACGTCACACCCGAGTTCCTCGGCGCATGGTGCCGGCTGCTCGACCTGCTCTCGACGCCCGAGGATATTCCGTTCTTGAGTGGGTTTATCGAACGCGAGATTATGTACCGAATCCTGCGAGGACCGGCGGGGGCGCCGTTACGAGCGATCGCGACACTGGGAGACCAGAGTCATCGCACGGCCAAAGCAATCGCTTGGATCAAGGCAAACTATAGCCGGCCGCTGCGTGTTAAGGAACTCGCAGACGTTGCAGGCATGGCGGTCACGACGCTTCACCATCACTTCCGGGCGCTCACGGCAATGAGTCCGCTTCAGTACCAGAAGCAAATTCGATTGCAGGCCGCGAGAGCGCGGATGCTCGCCGATGATGTTGACGCTGCGACTGTCGCCTTTGAGGTTGGATACGAAAGCGCGACGCAATTCAATCGTGAATACAGCCGCTTGTTCGGCCAGCCGCCCATCCGTGATATCCGCAGCCTACGTTCGCCAGGGGCTCCGAGACTTGAATCAGTCACACAGCCTGAGCTAGTGTCTCGGTGACGGTCTTGTTGTCGCGTTAAACTTCGACAAACCGCTTGACCAGAGCGGCTTGCAGGTGGATGGTCGGCGATCCAGATATTGGCCCGAAACGGCGATCTGGAAAAGACGCCCCGCCCTTCCTCCAAACGGACTTTGGGCTCGTGCCACCGCGCCCATTTACTACTTAACTTCTGGATGGCGCGTGATCCGCGCGGAATCTGGCGCCCCACACTGGACGCAATTAGGACTCTTGCTGCCTAGTTCTATAGCCGCGTGAATTGGTTCTTGTTAGGGCCGAACCTGCGGCGCGCGTCCTGGCGGTTGAACTGCCAACTGATCTTGGTCCCGGTGCGGCGGATTGTCTGGTTCCGCTCGTGCGCTTGGCGCTGCAGCGCGGCCAGGCCGGGGATCCGGCGGCGGCCCAGGCACTGGCGCGAGAAGAGGCCGATTTCAATCTCCGCCTGATTGCGCCGACTGCCGTGTTGGGGCGTGTAGCGGACCGTGAAATGGCGCCACAGATAATCACCGAATTCTGCGCCGTAGCAGCCAACCCGCGACTTGCGGCAGTGAATGTCCAGGTTGTCCGTCACCAGGTGAATGGTTTTGGCCGCTGGATAAGCGATCGCCATGCGGGCGAACTCGTGCGGCGTGGGCCGCGTGAAGTGCCGGCCCGCCTTCGGCTCGACGGCGCAGAAGACGTTGGCCGTGCCACAGCGTTGGTATTCATTGTCGCGACGCGCCTCGCGGCCCGGTTGGGCCGGTGTTGGCGGCCGCACGTCGCGGTGCAGCGAGATCGGCTTCTCGTCGATGCAGACAACCGGTTCCGCAGCGTTGTAGGGCTTCTCATACACCGCCAGAACGTCTTCCATCCGGCTTATGTACTGAGCGTTGAGTTCGGGCACGCGCCACATTTTCTCACCACGGCTTCAGGCCGCGGCTTTCCAGCAACATCCGAATTGTCTCCCGTCCCACACGTGGGACCAACTTCCGTTCCACCGCTTCGTCCGCCACCCAGCACACCGTCCAGCGCGCGTGCCCGGCCGGCGGAGCGCTGCATACCATGGCGATGATCTGCTGCCGCTCGGTCGCGCTCAGCACCGCGGCCGAGCCCAGTCGCGGACGCGCGTAGAGCGCACGCTCCAACCCGTCCGAACGACATCTCCGGCCGATTTCGCGCACCGCCTTGGAGGTCAACGCCAGTTGCCCGGCCACAGGCCAATGCCGACTGCCCGCGCGACAAGGCGCGCAACACCACCCGTACCTGTTACACGCCGCCGCGCAACACCTTTCGCAACTGCTCCTCATCGTCCGCCGAAAGACGCACTTCCAACCGCTGGTAGGATCGCATACCGGAGTATGCCCCGAAACAAGTCCGTACGGAAATGATGTACTGAACTTCTTCAGGTGGTCAGAGAACTAGACGCGGAGAAGCTCACCCGCGGATCGGCCACTGCGGCGGCCGCGACACCGGCCGCAATCTGGGCACCCGTCTCGCCGCCTTTCGTGGTCACGGTGTAGTTGTACGTTGTCCAGCCAACGTTGATACTTGCGCTCGTGCCGGCGTCCTGCCACCAATACTCGACGGAGCTGTTCGAACCTACCGGCGCAATGAAGTCGAGAGCGAAGTTCTGAAACCACAACGTCACCCGGCCAAACGGCTGCGGTGAGCCAGTCACCGTTCAGGCGGCGGAGGGCGCTGTACGGCTCCCGCGCGCGGTGATGCAGGCGTTCAGCGGAATTTGGCCTGAATTGCCCTGGTCGGCGATGTAGTCGAGCATGCTCCAGCCGATTGTCTGAAGTTTCCGCGACTTGATCGATTGCAGGTTCGTCGTGGCCAGATCGAAGTCCAGCACAACGCCATCGAAAGAGAAGTTCGGCGGGTCGTGCGCGTCGGCCGCGGAAGGCGACGAGCGGTTCCTTGGCTTACAGACCGTCAGGAGCGATGACGAACCGCAAGGCGCGACTGCGCCGTGCGCAGCAGGTCGCACGCTAGTCACAGCGGCGCGCGCAGGCGAGCCTGGCGGGCCGGTCGAGGCCCGCGCGACAACCAGATCCAGGGCTGTTCCCAAGAATCGGGCACAGGGCCACTGCTGTAACAAGACCTCGGCTATCCATGTGGTATTGCCTGAACGCGGGCGGTGCGTGGACCGGCGTTTGCCAATCCGCTAAGATGGAAGGGTTATTGAGACACTCCCCGGTCGTCTAATGGTAGGACAGCGGCCTTTGGAGCCGTGAAACGTGGTTCGAGTCCACGCCGGGGAGCCATCGTTCCTCCACCCCTATTTCTCCCGCCCGAATCGGTTGACTGAATCCCTTTTCGCGCTCCCCGTATCCCCAACATTCCGCAACTACTTGGCTTGCCCGTTCTCTCCGTTCGAGCAGCCTCCTTCGTGGAGAGCAATCTGAACCCCCGGGGTTCGGGCCGGGGGCCACGGATTTTCCCTCGAATTCTCCGTTTTCTCCGGTTGACAGGTGGGCTTTGTTGACAGGTGTTTTGAGGTCGGAGGCCAAAGAGGCGACTCGAAATGCGACCGGGCCTTGCCGTTCAAACTGTCTCGGACAACGGCGTTTCTTCCCTCTGAATCCCGGCCAGTTGCTCTAGCTCCGCTATCGTGACCCCGCTTAGGAAGGGGGCAGCCGCAACATCACGCGACTTATACTGCGGCCCACCGTCCTGGCCCAAAACCTTGATCGACGTTGAAGCGTTCGGCGAGACCGCCACGAGGACCCTGCTTCGGTCATGCCGTAGCGCTTGCGTGATGATGCCGTTGATGTGTTCGTCGCGGAAGCTATATCCGATGGCGAGGATGATTTTAGCTTCTAGGCTGTAGCGGCGGAGTTCATAAGCGTAAAACAGGTACGGATCGATGTACTGCATTTTGTAATCGGTCCCGAATATCAGGTCCGGATCCGCGTGTGGCGTTGCCGAGAGCTTTAAGATATTTCCCTCCTGCCGGTCCCGGTACCACGTGATGCTTCCATGTAACTTGTAGAGATAGACATGCGTCGGCACCTCTTCCCGCGCCTCAAAGCGCCTAAAATCCCATGATTCCGTCTCGCTGTCGAAACCCATCTCCAACGGGCGGTCGTGTGCATTTTGCTCAACACACAAGTCGTAATTAAGGCTGAATATACGAATAGCAAACTTCAGCTCGTCGCGTAGCCGGAAAAGCCCTTCATAGTACAGGGATTGAGCATAACTATTGATGGCGATCCAATCTCTGAGCTGCTTAACAATCAGCCGCCGAAAAGATTTAATATTCTCGAAGTCTCTACCAGCCAAATCGTAGAAATGCTGGTGCCAGCCGCTAATGAATGGGTAAAGCGTGCAGTCAGTATTTTTCTCCAACTCCGATAGAGTATTAACGATCCTTTCAATATCCGGCCGATTACTGTTCTTGCTCTTCATCACGTCCGCGCTTATCAGGCTCGCCTTGATAAACTGGTACAGTTCTCGATACTTTTTCCAAGCATCGTCGTGCTGTAGCAACCCCTCAACCTTATTGACCATCTCGCTGGAGTGCGGGATACCGGCCTCGACGCTGGTTCCAGCGCCAAGCAGAATAATGAGATCACCCTCACGCATAGGCTGACCGCTCCGATATTACAGAAACCATGGGTGCCCCGTAGCCTCGAGTCTCGGCAACTGGTCGGGGAAGGCTGCGAGGAATTTCGCAATCAGGCGGCAGTAGTACGTGCTGATTGGTGTGCTGCGCGCGTTGAAGCCCCGCCAGTTCGTGCCTGAAAGATTGAAAAGGTCTTGGAGATACCGATTCTGCTCTTGGTAATCCAGCTCGGTTTGGGGCCAGAGAAACTCCAGGTGAACTGGCCCAGCTATGCGCTTGCTAACCACGTCGGATGAAGATTTCAGGCCCTCAAACCAGAGCAGCATACTCCTTGCACTCAGACGGGCGATCGTGCCTTCAATCGGCACCCGGCTATTGTTGGCTGCATACCCAAAGAAGCGATGCTCGTCATTAATCTTGAGCACTGCGAACTTGACCGATTTGGCAGTGTTTGAGGCCGCCTGAACCGCTTCTTCTAAAGCTTTAAGCTCATCATTTTTCAGCTTGAATGGCACGTGCAGCACGCAATGCGTGTAAGACGAAGAATTCGTCGTGAGCATCTCCCTCACCAACGAACGCTTGAGATCAGCAATATAGTCAGTCCTTGAATTCGTGTGGCTGAGAACAGCTATCTTCTTGTAAAGTCCGGAAGAATCAGTTGCAACGCAATAGGCGAAATACTTCTGAATTCCGGCGACGCCCATCCGATGTGCCTGGCCGATGCCGATGATAAGGCAATTGTCGTAAGCAGGGCACACCTTCCACGGAATGCCACCAAGCTTGGTGAATATCTGTAGGGCGATGTTACTAACCGACCATTTGAACTGATCGCGTCGCTGGATCAACTGCGCCGAGATCACTTGTAGCGGGATCGCATAGGAAAGAAGTCGATACTTTGCTTCAAAATAGATCTTTTCGTTCTTGATGTCCTCAACCATGAGCACAATCAGGTTCATGCTGGGATTGTCGCGCTTGATTTGTGCTATCTGAGCCACCGCAGCCGCCAATTCGTCCAACGTCCACTGCTGTGGCACTACACTGAAGTACTTATCAAAACTCAAGCCGAATACCGCCGGCATTCCTTTGAACGCGACACCCGACGCCTTGCCCATCAATCCTCGATAGAGATCTTCTGCCAGCGGGCGGTGTTCCTTCTGGAAGAACATGATACAGCCGAGCGGTTTACCCTTGACTTCCTCCAAAGGACCAAACCGTTCGAGCCCTTTCCACTGTGATTCGTCCACTGCATCATGAGAAAGGACAAATAATTTTGGCTGTAACTGCTCGACATCGACGGAGGTGAGCTTCCTATGCACATCCAGCGGTTCGGTAGCACCTGGATGATGAATGGGCAGGAATGACGCAAGCGGGCCGTTGATGAAGTCCCCGATGATCTTCTCACGGTCGATATATGCGTTTCGGTTGCTGCGGTAGTGTTCGTCCAACCCGAGGCTCAGCCGTTGGACTTCCCGGAGAGGTGTCGCCTCTGGCTTCTTCCAGAAGTGGAAGTCAATAAGGAGGCCATACTGACGCTTAGCTGCCAGGAAGTACGGCTCCAGCCAAATTTCGCGGTTTCCGTATGGGGTGCGTTTGATGACGATGGACACCGCGCGCTGGAATCCCCGGTGAATCCTGCAGTTTCCCGTGAAGTACTTCTCGGCTGCGGCTGCCAGCACTTCGAAGATATAGCGGAGCGCGAACTGCCGATTTTGCCCTTCGCGGAAGGCCCAGGGCAAGTAGCCCGGCTGTTCAGTCAGACTGATCAGGTAAGACGCACGCTCCTCTGAATTTTGCGCTAAGGGGAGGGTATAGCAGAGTGCATCCTGGGGTTTGGCTTCAGACGGCGCAATCATCTTACGCCAAACCGTAACGTCTACGCTTTGGCTCTGGAGAGTAAGGAAATTGATCTTTATACCGGGAACAGATCCCATTGGCGTCTACTGAGCCCGGCTTTGATCATACAACACGTCAGCAGGATCTTGTTTTGGGATGACATTACGCTCGACAAATTGCCCTTCAGGTCGACCATGCTGGGCGCCCATCCTGCCGCTACACGTGGCCGAGATCCGGGTCCGGCGCCTGGTACCATTGAAGGCCGCAGACGAACGAGATGAACCGCCCGGAGTGCGCAACCATGCTTGCTCCTCAACGACTGCAACCCAGCGCGTTCCAAAGTCAACGGGACTCTTCCCGTATCAGCAAATAGCAAGTCGGACGCCTCGTAGGCGGGGCGACGTGCGGCGTTACGGTCGACATTGGTGGAGCTAGCGTCAGATGCTGAGACTTCATACGTGGGCGATGTCGAAGGACGACAGTCCTAACGAATGAGAGTCGAGGTCCCGAGAGGTGCCGCTCAATGAACTCCTTCCGTCGCATGCTGGGAGTACGGTGGCAGTGCTAAGGCGAAGTGTCACCCGGCGGGATCAGCGCTGCTGGTGGCGAGAGGGAGCCTCATAGATGCATCAGCCCGTCTGCATTCATCCGCCCCGTTCGTCCATTTTCTGTCAGACGTGGCCTCCACCCTTTCTGATTTCGAACCTCCGCGAGTATAGATTTACAGGGGCGCGATTACGCTCCTGATGACCAGACAGCGGGTGCGCCGGAATGCGGGGCTCGTTGTGGGTGCCGGATGGGACTCGGGCAGCCACGCGAGAGCGCGCACCTGAGTCTGCCCGGCACCCGCATTCGGCACTTCGGCACATCCGAATGGGGGCGCCGATGCAAACCGAAGACACGATCACCGACGAGGCTGTGCGCAACATCGTGACACTGCTGGCGCTGGCGTATGAACGCTACGCGGCGGAGCAGCGTGAAGCGATCGTCACAGCCATGAATCCGGCGCGGGAACCACTTGATAAGGCGGGCGCTTCGAGCCGTCATGGTCAGTAGTTGACAGACGGAGACGGCAGATACGGATGAATCCCAAGACACCGATAGAGACCGATTTGAACGACCTGGCGAAGGCCAGCCTGGAGCGCCTGCAGGAGTTGCATCGCGAGATGTTCCCTGGCGCGCCGGTGACGCTCAATGCTGGCCACTTGCGCCGCAAGATCGCCTGGCATCTCCAGGCCAGAAAGGAGGGTGGGCTGCCGGACAGCGCGCGCCAGTACGCTCTGGAATTGGCTCGCAACTCGGCGCTGCGCGTGCGGATCGGCGACAACGTGGCACGGCGCAAGAAAGAGATTCCGATTGATCGCGCGGTGACCGTTCAGGTCGCGCCCGATCACGATGCGCGGCTGCCCTTGCCGGGGAGCCTCCTCATCAAGGATTACCGCGGCAAAACCGAAGTCGTGCGAGTGCTCGAGCAGGGCTTCGAATACGCGGGTCGCAAGTACGGCTCGCTGAGCGCGGTCGCACAGGAAATCACGGGCACCAAGTGGAACGGCTGGGCGTTCTTCGGGCTCGCGCGGAAGGAGGAACGCCTTGTCAGCTAAGCATGCGGCGACCGAGCCGCGCGGAGTGGCGTCAGACATCTCGACCATCCGCTGCGCAATCTACACGAGGAAGTCGACCGACGAGGGGCTTGACCAGGCCTTCAACACGCTCGACGCGCAGCGCGAGGCGGGTGAAGCCTACGTCGCGAGCCAGCGCCACGAGGGCTGGATGGCCCTGCCGCAGCACTACGACGACGGCGGCTACACCGGCGCCAACATGGACCGGCCGGCGCTGCAGCGGCTGCTCGCCGATGTGGCGGCGGGCGTCGTGAATTGCGTGGTCGTCTACAAGGTCGACCGGCTCACGCGCTCGCTGCTCGACTTCGCGCGCATCGTCGAGGTCTTCGACAAGCACGGCGTGACCTTCGTCTCGGTGACGCAGCAGTTCAATACAACGGCGTCGATCGGCCGCCTGACGCTGAACATCCTGCTGAGCTTCGCGCAGTTCGAACGCGAGATGATCAGCGAGCGCACGCGCGACAAGATGCGCGCCGCGCGGCGGAAGGGCAAGTTCGTCGGCGGCAATCTGATCCTGGGTTACAACGTCGCACCCCAGGGCGGCAGCCTTGTCGTCAACGATGCCGAGGCAGGCCGCGTGCGCGCGATCTTCCAGCTTTACCTCGACTACGGCGCGCTGATCCCGGTGGTCGAGGAACTCAACCGCCGCGGCTGGACGCTGAAGGCCTGGACCACGCGCGAAGGCAAGCCGGTCGGCGGCACGTGCTTTACGAAGTCCAAGCTCTACAACCTGCTTACCAACTACGCCTACGCCGGCAAGGTCCATTACGAAGGCAAAGTCGTCGAAGGCGAGCACGAGCGGATTGTCGACGACGCGACGTTTGACCGCGTGCAAGAACTGCTGCAGCGCAACGGGCGGAAAGGCGGCCGGACGCTGCGCCACAAGTACACTGCGTTGCTGAAGGGCCTGGTGCATTGCGGCACCTGCGGTGCGGGCATGATCCACACCTACACGAAGAAGGGCGCGCGGCTGTATCGCTACTACGTCTGCTCGAAGGCCCAGCAGCAGGGCTGGAACCAGTGCGCCACGCGCTCGGTGTCGGCGCCGGCACTTGAAGCGGCCGTGGTCGAGCAGATCCGGTCCATCGGCCGCAGTCCGGCGCTGCTGGCGGAAGTGCTGCGCAAGCTGGCGGGAAACGCGCAGGCACGGTCGGACGAGGTGCAGCGCCAGATCGCGCAGCTCGATACCGAGTTGAACACCGTGTCGGCCGAGATGGCGGCGCTGGCGACCACGGCGAGCACGCCGGGATCCGCCGCGAAAGAGGCGCTCGACCGTTTGGCCGATCTTCACCAGCGGGCGGAGACATTGGAGCAACAACGCAGTGCCCTCCTGCGCGAGTCCGCCGCGGACGGTCCGGGCATCGATGCCAACAAGGTGCAACGGGCGCTTGAACAGTTCAGCCCGCTGTGGGAGCAGATGACCGGCTGGGAACAAACAAAGCTGATCCAATCCTTGCTCGAAGAGGTCCGCTACGATGGCGCGGCCGGCGTGGTCACGCTCGGCTTCCGCTCAAGTGGTTTGAAGGAGCTTTGCCAGAATGACGCAGTGCAACACGCTTGAGATGCAGTTCACGTTCCGCCCGAAACGCCAGCCGTATACCCGCCAGGTCGCAACCGATCCTTCGAAACTGGCGCCGACTGCCGTGGCTGCAGGCCGTCCGCCCCGCGTCAGCCAAGTGCTGGCGCTGGCCGTTCAGTTTCAGGAGATGCTGCGTCAAGGCGAAGTCCGCAACTGTGCCGAACTTGCGCGCTTCGGCGGACTGACGCGGGAGCGCATCAGCCAGATCATGAAGCTCAACTGGCTCGCGCCCGACATCCAGATCGAGGTGCTCTATCTACGCCCGTCGCCGGGCGCGCGGGGGCCGGTGTCGGAAGTGGCGGTCCGCGCCATCGCGCTGCATCTGGCCTGGGCCGAGCAGCGTGAACTCTGGCGTCGGTTGAAGTGCGACAGCGGGTTACTGTGAATTGCCAAGGCGGCAGGCACCGCACTCGAACTGGGCGACCCAGGCGTGCGCGTCCACGCCGTAGCTAAACGGATCGTCCGCGAGCCCGGTCCAGTCCCGCAGGGCGCGGCCGAGCTTCAGGACAGCGGGATCTTCGGGGGAGCGCTCGATCCGGCCGCCGCGTTTCAGGCACTCCAACAACACGCGGCCCTCGGGTGTAGGGCGTCCGTCTTCCCGAGCAAGCCCGAGCGCGTCGAGTGAGTATTCCCGCCAAATCCACTCCTGACGCTCGGCCACCTCCGTCGTGGCAGACTCAGCGCGGGCTCGAAACGCCGCGCCGGTCACCAGTCCCACGGCAATGCGCCCATTCCGCCGTTCCTCGATGCGAAAGCTGAGCCAGGTGGCGCCGGCTGGCGTCGGAAAACCATGGTCTTCGTTGAGTCGAAGCTCAAAGGCGCAGCGGTACTCACCAGCCTTCTTGTCGAAGGAGATCGGCTCATCGTCAATCTCAAACAGCGCCTTCAGGCGCATCCGCAGCGCACTGATCTGCTTGCGGAACCGCGCCAAATCGGTGACTCCAGTGGGCAAAGCGTCCAAAGCAAGGCAGCCACGGTTTTGGGCAAACAGCCGCAGGATCTGCAACGCGCGATCACCGGCGGCTTCGGCCTGGCGGCTGTCCGAAAAACCAGCTTCTTCAAATGGCAGCTCTTTGCTGTAGGCGCCCGCACTTATAAATAGGGAGACTGCAGCGATGTCGATCCGCAGGTCCTGCCATCCGGTTCCCTCCGGCAGCGCCACACCGCGGATTGCCGCTAACTTCTCCGGACCGCGCGCCGCAGGCAGGCCGTCTTCGATGTAATCGAGATCCACGTTCAGGCCGCGCTCGCCGAGTGTCGTCACGTCCTTCACATCGAATACAGTGAAGTCCGGCAACTGCCAGCCGTTTCGCTGGGGCTTGTCGCCCAGGGTGAGCAGCACACCGGCCGGCGCGCTCAACTGCCGGGTGGCCGCGGCAATATCAGCACCGCGTCGCGTCACGGCGAAGAAGAGGTCCCGGAAGCGGCCGGCCAAGCGGCGCCGGCCAAGCTTCCACAAACCGCCAGCGATGATGCAGTCCAGCGTCCCAGACAACTCCATTGCCACGGCGAGTTGCCGCGCCAGTGCGCCGGTGTCCACGTCCCACTGCCGCAATCGCTCCGCGGGCACATGCACGAGACCTTCGACAGGACAGCGGATGTAGGCCCGCTGACCTGACGGCTCGCGTACGCTCGGCTGCCAGAACACTTCTTCTATGTGCCAGGCGCCACAGGCGTCGCAGGCCACGGCGCACGCGGGCTCGCCTTCCCGCAGCAGGCCCAAGCGCGTCAAGCGTTCCAAGTCTGCTGGCAGCCAGCGCTGCACCTCATCGAAGCTGAACACCGGCTCGTCGCACTCTGCCCGCAGCAGGACTTCGCGCAGCGGATCACTGCTCACTTTCGATGCCCCAGCGCTTGAGGTAACCGCGCAACAATTGGGACTCTTCGTCGTCGCCCAGGTCGCAGTGCGTCTCCGAGAGCTTGAACCGGATGCTGCGGTTGCGTCGACCGGCGCGCTGAAAGACAGCACGCAGCGTTGCTTCGACAATGACCGCATGGGCAAGATTCGTTTTGTCCGCGGCGAAGTTGGCCTGAATTAAATCGTGGACCGAAGTGCGGGCCCCCCGTCCCCCAACGTCCACTGCAATCGTTCCTCCGACGTAGCCAGGGATCCGCATCCGCAGGCCGATCAATCCGACGCGCTCGATCTTGTGCTCCGGTTGCGTAGGAAATGTCAGGTTGGGATCTTTGAACAGCTCCAGGTTGTAGGGTTGCGGAGTCAGCGGTTTGGGCGTCTGGTCACGGCCCAACACTGTTTCAGCAAAGATTCTCGAGAGATCGTCGCGCACCGGCCGGCCGCCCTCGGTGTACAGCTCCACCGTGCCCGCCGAACTGTCGTAGGCGAAGACAACTTCAAAGACGCCACTCCAACTCCGGCTGGCAAGTTCGCCATCTTCGTCGTAACCCAGAATCTCGCCGGCGTAGTCCGCCGGGTAGGCATAGAAGGCATCGACGCCACTCGCCCGATGAATGTGCTCCACTTTGCACAACTCGCCCCGCCCTTCGTGCTCGTAGAAATACTCCGAGAGACGCTGGCGGAGCGCCGCCAAGCGGTCGGCGGTCACTTCGATGTTCTCCGTGGGCAGACCATTGCGCTTCTCCCACGAGCGCCGGGGCAACGCTTCAATGTGATCCAGCGCCCGTGCGCTCGCGAAGACCTCCGGATGATCGAGATAACAGGCCAGAGCCCGCTCGTGCGCGCTCGCCATGGCGCCGAGCTGCTGTGCGATATCGAGCCCGCGGTCGCGCGCGGTTTCGATCAGCACCTTCGTCCCGCGCGTCGTGGCAAGCGAGTCAATCTGGCGGAAGGTGTTACCCACCTCTCGCCGTTCCGCTTCGGGCAATTGCTGCCAACGTTCGAAGATCTCCTCGACGTTGCGCTCTGTCCGTTCTTTCCAATTGAACTCGGCGAACTCCGCAAACCGGGAAAAGAAACGCGCCAGGAGCGAATTGGGCGCCTGGCGCAAAAACGATCGCGGATTGTACTTCACGCTACCCATCCCCTTTGATGACTTCAGGGCTCTGCGGATGCTTTTCGGCGGCCAGCGACACGACTCCTCTCACGATTCCGCTGAGGGGAATCGGGCATCTGAACCCAGATGGGTGGGTTGAGCTCTAGGCTGGCTTACTGCAGAATAACACCGCGAAAAAAACACGAATAAAGTCACCTGGCAAGCACCTGAGGACGTTGGAGATCGGATGCTCGACAGACAAGCGCCAGAGGATTTCCGCAGCTTGCTCGATTTGAAACCAACTCTCAAAATCACCTCCGAGCCCGGCCACCAGCCGGGCTCTTCGTCGTTCTGGCGACCGGATTGGGGACCAGCCGTGCTGCCGCACCGGAGTAATGGCGGCATTACTCGAATTTATCGACACTCCGTCTTGAACCGGTCCATGGAATTTTCCACGACGTTTTGAGCCACCTTCGAAAAAATCTGAAAAATATATTCCCCTTGTTATCAGTCGGTTGGAGGTTTGGACCTGTGGAAAAGTCCCGCCAGATGGAATTTTCCACCAACCGGGGGCAGGAGAAACAAATTGAGCACTCCTGCTACCAAACGCGAGAACGCTCCCGGGGAACTGCCTCCTCCGGCCGCACCCGAGAACATTGTCCGCGACGCTTTTGACGACGTTGCGATTGTCATCGGCGGCGCTGCCGCCAGCTACCAACTTGAAGACGACCTGCTCTGGACGCTGATGAGCCGGTTGGATCGCATCCGCATTCGCACGCTGCACCGGCTCTCGGCCGGCGGACCCGCGACCGCGACAACTGCCGTGCCACGCCTGCACCCAGCCGTGGACCAATTCCTGGCGCGCAACGCCGCAAGGGAGGCCCGGGCATGAGGAACGAAATCCGTTATTCGCAGCTTTCCTCCGCGCGTCAGGCGCTCGTTCGTCTGCTGCAGGCGGTCAATTTCGGCCGGGTCGAGGAACTGGAGATTCACGGCGGCGAGCCCGTTTTCGATCCGGCCCCGCGGGTCACCTTCGACATTCGGCTCGATCTCGACGAAGCAGCGCGCCCGGAATCGCGTCTTGCGGACTTCACGCTGCCGATCGAGGTGTGCCGTCTGGTCGAACATCTCGATCGACTTGTTCAAGGCACGATCGCGCGCATTGAGGTGCGCGCCGGCATTCCGCGCCGCCTCTCTTTCGCGACTTACGCGGCGGAGGTGCGGTGATGATGCCACTCGATCTGGAAGCGGCGGCACCGTACATCCTGCATCAGGCTTCCTGCCGGGCCCGCTTCGTCGTAAGCCGGAGCCGGCTGCCGCAGGACACCTGGGAGGATCTGTCCCAGGAATTCGCGCTGGACTGTTTGCAACGCGCTCCGCACTTCAATCCGGTGCGCGGCGATGGACGCGCCTTCATCCGCGGCGTGATCCGCAACCGGTCCGCCGTTGCCGCGAACAGAGAGCTGAAACGCGCCCTGGTGGAAGCGCCAGCCTGCTCCGATGCAGAGCAGCGCTGCTCGGACCGTACGCCGCAAGAGCCCGCCTCGGCGGATCCAACGTCGCGTTTGGTCTTCAGCGTCGATATGCAGCGCTACCTTGCGACGTTGCCGGTCAACCTGCAGCGCCTCGCGCAAGATCTGACCTATCTGCCGCCGCAGATCATCGCCCGCAAGTGGAATCGCTCGCCGCAGCGCATTTACCAGTTGATTGGCAGACTCCGCGCGGCTCTGCTTCGCTCCGGCCTGCTGCCCGATGCCTGCCGCCTCGGGGGTGCGCGATGACAGCGGCACCGATCGTATCCACTTACTCGATGTGGGCGTTGTTCCGGAACTGCCGGAAGGCCGTGGAGTGGCGCTACGTCGATCGGCTCGTGCCGCTCGAGCGGGCGAGCGCGCTGCGCTTTGGCTCGCTCGTGCACGAGTGCCTGGAGTTGTGGCACGGCCGGCGCGACTTGGCACTCGTGCTCGACCACATCGACCGGCAGTGCGTGAACCGGGCACAGGACGAGGGCCAGAAGCGGGATTGGTTCCTCGCCACGGCGATGATGCGCGGCTACGCGGCGCAGTACCCGAGCGAGGAGTTCGAGGTCGTGGCTCTCGAGAAGACCTTCGAGGGACCGATCGTGAATCCGGCGACCGGCGCGGCGTCGCGCAGCTTTGTGCTCGCCGGCAAGGTCGACGGCATCATCCGTATTGGCGGCGAGCACTTCATCCTCGAACATAAGTGCGTTACGGGCGACAGCCGAGTCTTCGATTACGCATCGGGTGAGCTGTTAACCGTTCGCGACATGGCGCGGCGCAAAATAGCGCCGGTAGTCCTTGGGATTGACGACCAGGGTCGGCTCACGCACGCCCAGGCAGGCATCCCCCAACCGGACAGGGTTCGCGACGTCTTCCGAATTGTTCTCAAGTCCGGCCGAGCCCTTACAGTTTCGGACAACCATCCGGTTCTCACTCATCGAGGCTGGGTGACAGCCGGAATGCTGAAGAAAGGTGATTGGGCAGCAGTTCCCCGCTCAACTCAAACCTCCCACGCGCAGAGTCCGTTCTCCTCCGACGAGGTCAAGCTGGCCGGCTACATGCTGGCGGACGGCACGCTATCAACCCTAACCTTCAGCAAGTCAGACGGACCAGTGCTCGATGATTTCCTGGCGGTGGCGGGTCGCCTGGGAATTCGGTTCCACGTACAGAGGCGAGACGACCGTTCTCCTCAGGTGCGGCTGTCGCAGGCACCCGATAGTCCGGCACGTCTGCTCATGGAACGGCTTGGGTTCTATGAGGAATGCGCCGATGAGAAGCACCTCCCGGATGTGCTCCAGTCGATAACGGACTGCCAAGTCGGACTCTTGCTCGGCGCGCTTTGGAGCACCGACGGCAGTGTGGATGTATTTGAAGAGAAGCGGCCAGATTGCTCGCGCGTTCAGGAGAAAATCCGGATCGCTTACACCTCTCGTTCACACGCCCTTTGCTCGGGAATCCAGAAGCTTCTGTTACGCCTCGGCGTTTACTCGTCCGTCACCCGGTCCTCAGTTGCGTATCAAGGAGAACGCAGAGCAGTTTTCAATACCCGGGTGATCGGCCGGGGCTCGAAGCGCAGGTTCCTCGACCTTGCGATCACCGGGATAATCCCCATCCTGAAGTACCCCGAAGTGATCCGGCGTGCCCGGGCGCTGGTGAAGCCGGGCGAGGACCCTCGAATGGAACCGTCCGGCCTGCCGGGATGGCTTCAGCAGGCGGAAGTGTTCTGGGACCCGGTTGAGTTGGTGGTCGTCTCTGGCCGGCAGTTGATGTACAACCTGACCGTTCCAAAGATCCATAACTTCGTTGTGGATGACGTTGTCACACACAACACCGCCAGCCAACTTGACGCCCGACTATCTCGAAAAGCTCTGGACCGACTTCCAGATCACGCTCTACGCCTACTACGTCGAGCAGACGATGCAGATCCCGATCACCGGGATCCTCTACAACGTGCTCGTTAAGGCCCGGTTGCAGCAGGCCAAGGGCGAAACGGTCGAGGAGTTCGAAGCGCGGCGCCAGGAACTCGTCGCCAAGTCGAAGACGGGCCGCACCACGGCCAAGCGCAGACTGCCCGAAGCGGACGAGGAATTTTCTGCGCGGCTCGCGGAGAAGTACGCCGACCCGCTGATGTTCCACCGCGAGATGCTGTACCTCTCGCGGGACCGCTTCGATGTCCTGCGCAGCGAATTGTGGGAGCTGACCCAGGCCTTCCTCGATGCGCGCCGCCGCGGCGTTTTTTACCAGAACACCGCCTTTTGCTTCAACTACCAGCGGCCCTGCCCGTACTTCCCGCTGTGCCGCTCGAACGGCAATCCCAACGTCCGCGACAACTTCTACCAGCGCGTCGCGCCCAACGAAGAGCTGCGCGTGCTGAACCCCGTAACGCCCGAACCCGCTTTCTAAAGGAGCTTTATAACCATGGCAATTCTACCGACCACCAAGACCGCGCCCAAGCCGCATCTCGCCGATTTGACCGTGCTTCTGTATGGAAAAACCAAGATCGGAAAGTCGAATTTCTGCTCGCACGCCGAAGGCGCGCTGTTCCTCGCCACCGAGCCCGGCCTCAACGCGCTCGACGTTTTCCAGGCGCCGATTCAGTCCTGGGACGAGTTGCTCGCGGCCTGTGCCGAGATCACGGAAGGTAAGCATCCTTTCAAGACTGTGATTATCGACACGGTCGACAACGCCTACAAGTTCTGCACCGACTACATCCTCAAGAAGTTCAAGATCGAGCACGAGTCCGACCTCGGCTACGGCAAGGGCTACGCCCTGATCAACAACGAATTCCAGCGGGTGCTGACCAAGCTCGCCTTCCTGTCCTATGGCCTATTTCTTGTCTCGCACGCTAAGGAGATCGAGGTTGAAACTCGCACCGGCAGCTACACACGCGTCGTGCCGACGCTGCCCGACAAGGCCCGCAAGATCGTGCTCGGCATGGTCGACATGGTGCTCTACTGCGGCCTCGAGCAGTCCACCGGCGAGGACGGTGAACCGCGCCTGCGCCGCGTGATCCGCACCAAACCAAGTCTTTACTACGAAGCCGGCGATCGCACGGGGCGCCTGCCCGACATGATCGACCTCGACTACGGCAAGTTCTACGCCGCATTCAATGCCGCGGTCGCGCCGCTGAAGCCGCAGGCCGCCAAGGCCGGCGCCGCCAAGTGAATTCGCAAACAGAAGCCACAACAGGAACAACAATCATGAACAACAATTCGATTGATCTCGCCCAATTCGATGGCAGCTACCGCAACGAACAGGTGGAGGAGCGCACGGAGTTCGAAAGCGTGCCCGACGGCAAGTACCAGGTGAACGTCGAGAAGGCGGAACTGACGCAGGCGCACACCTCCGGCAACCCGATGCTCAAATGGACGCTGCGTGTCATTGCACCGGACTGCATCGGACGGTGCATCTGGCGCAACTCGGTTATCACGGCGAAGACACTGAAGTTCCTCAAGACCGACCTGCACACCTGCGGACTCGATCTTGAGAAGCTCTCCGATCTGCCCAATCACCTTGCCGAATTGCTTGACGTGAAGCTTGAGGTGACCAAGCGCACCAAGGGTGACAACGAGAACATCTACTTCAACCGCCGCATCGACAACGATCGCGCGCCCGGCAACTTCCGGGAGGAGGCCGGTGACGCCCTTGTCCCGTTCTAATCCACACCCCCTGGCGGTGATCGTGGACACGCGGGAACAGGAGCCCTACACGTTTGATCCCCGGCTAGCGACGGTGGTGCGTCACGCGCTGCCGGCCGGGGACTACTCCGCGCAGGGCCTCGAAACGGTGGTGGCCGTGGAGCGAAAGAGTCTCGACGATTTCGTCTCCACGCTGATCCACGCCCGCGGGCGCTTTTACCGCGAACTTCAGACGCTCGCCAGCTACCGGGCGGCGTGCGTCGTGGTCGAGGCCGGTCTGTCCGACGTGCTTGCCCATCGCTACCGCGGCGCCGCTCATCCCAGCGCCGTGCTCGGCAGTGCGCTGGCGATCTTGCTCGACTTTCGCATTCCGGTGCTGTTCTGTTCGAGCCGCCAGGCGGCCTGCCACTTTGTGCAGCAGTACCTCCTGGCGGCGCACAAGAGGTGGGGTTCATGAGCAATGCAGCGGTCGCGGAGGTTCCAACGAGCCTCCGCGGCATCGTGGAAATCATGTTCTATTCCGGCGCGACTTTCAGCGCTGGCAAATTGCGTACCCCGGATGGCGATCTTGCCACCTTCGCCGGTAAGATCTTCGTGCGCGAGGGCGAGTCCGTGCGGCTCGAAGGACGCTGGGCCCGGCACCCGAAATACGGGCGCCAGTTCGCGGTCGAGAGCCTGGGCTACGATTTAGAACTCGATGCTGATGGTTTGGCGAACTTCCTGGCGAACCACCCGGACGTAAAAGGCATCGGGCCCGTCAGGGCGCGCGCCATTGCCGAGCACTTCGGCCACGACTTCGACCGGGCGATTCGCAGCTCACCGGCGAACGTCGCACAGGTTGCCGGCGTCCCACTCGACGTCGCCACCAATCTGCAGCGGCTGTGGATCGCCAACACGGACTTCAACACCGCGATGGCGCACCTCGCGCGCTATGAGCTGACGCATTGCCAGGTGACGACGCTGGTCGAGCATTTCGGCAACCAGGTCGTGCCCATGTTGCAGCGCGACCCGTATGTGCTGGTCCACGAGATCCGTGGCCTGGGCTTCAAGCGCGTGGACAAGATCGCACGCAAGATGGGCACGCCGAAGGATCTTCCTTCACGCATCCGCGCGGGTCTGCTGAACTGCGTCGCCGAAGCGCTCGACGACGGCGACTGCTGGGTCGAATACGAAGACTTACTCGACCGGGCCAACGCCCTGCTGGTGATGGACACGCTGGACAGCCGCGAGGTGATCGAGCGGCACCTCGAAGCGCTGATTGCCGGTGGGCAACTGGTCTGCCAGCCCTACGCGCAACTGGTAGTCGCCGATCCGGAGATCTACCGGATGGAGACGGAACTCACGAAGATCTTCGGTACAGCACGACGGCAGAATCCGCATGCGGTCGCCGACATCGAGGGCCTGCTCAATGCCGAAGGCGCCACGCTGAACGTCGAGCAGCGGGCCGCCGTGCGCAATGCGTTCCTCTACTCAATCTCGCTGATGACGGGTGGCGCCGGCAGTGGCAAGACGTACACGGTCTCGACGATTGCCAGCATCGCCGAGAGCCTGGAACTCGAACTGGTGCTTGCGGCGCCGACCGGCAAGGCAGCCCGGCGACTGGAAGAAGTCGTCGGGCATGAGGCCTCGACGATTCATCGCTTGCTCGGCTTCAATGGGCGCGAATACGTGCGCGACGCACTGAATCCCATCGAGACCGACATCCTCGTGGTGGACGAGATGTCCATGGTGGATGTGCCGCTCGCATGGCGACTCTTTCAGGCCATCGACCCGAAACACACAGCGGTCGTGCTCGTCGGCGACCACAACCAGTTACCGCCGGTGGGCCCCGGCAACGTGCTGCGCGATCTGGTTCAGTCGCGGGCCATTCCAACCACCGTGCTGACGAGCGTCATTCGCCAGGCCGGCGTGCTCAAGACCAACTCAACGGCCATTCTCGACGGCGAGATCCGGCCGACTGCGGAGGTGCGCCTCGGCGCGCGCCGGCCGTGGTACGTGATCGACAAGTTCACCGACGCGCTCGATGTCCGCCGCATGCTGCTACTTCTATTTGAGGAGATTCTCCAGGAACGCCTGGGCTACGATCTGCTGCGCGATGTACAGGTGCTGACGCCGATCCACAAGGGCCCGCTCGGCACCGCTGAACTCAACATCGAATTGCAGCGGCTGCTGCAGATCAAGCTTCGTGGGGTCACCGTCGAACCGGTCGAGCCCGGGCGCCGGCCGAAGCTCTACTCGGGTGACAAGGTCATCCAGACCAGGAACGATTACGAACTCGATGTCATGAACGGCGCCATGGGCATCGTCCACTCGATCGGCGCCAACGGGCACATTGCCGTTGACTTCGATGGGCGTCTGGTCGGCGTGGATGCCGACGCCGCCGCGAACATTCAGCTCGCCTACGCGACGTCGATCCACAAGGTGCAAGGCTCGGAGTTTCCCTGCGCCATCGTCATCGCCCACAAAGCGCACTCCTTCATGCACCACCGCAATCTGCTCTACACCGCGGTGACGCGCGCCAAAGAGAGCGTCATTCTGCTCGGTGATCGCTGGGGCATGACCAACTGTGCGGCGAAGCGGCAGGTGGATCGCCGCAACACGTTTCTTTCCTTTCTGCTTGCCGAGGAGGTCAGCGAGTGAGCCAGCCCGTCGATGTGCGTGCTTATTACCGCCGCATCACGGATGTGAACATCGCCGAGATTGCGAGGGAGGTGCTCGGCGGCCGCATCACTCAGGACGCTGGAGTGACGCTCTACTGCGACTGCCCGAATCATCGCAGCCAGTCGCACCGGTCGTTCCAAGTCAGCACGGAAAAACAGAGCTGGTACTGCTTCGGCTGTGGAGTGGGCGGGGACGTCCTGCAACTGGTCGAGTTTGTGCAGAGCGGCGTGGTGACGCGCGGGCAGTCCGGCACCATGCCAGCCTCGCATCGCCAGGCGCGGGACTTCCTCGCGAGGCGAGCAGGCCTGGATCCGCTGTCGCAACTCGGCCGGACGCCCGAGGAGATCGCCGAGGCCGAAGAACAACTCCGTTTACGCTGGCGCGTGGCGGACGTGCTTACTTCCCTTGCAGAAATCTATCATCAGCGCCTCCTCGGCAACTCTGAAGTCCTCGCCTGGTTTCGCAAAATGTACGGCATCGGCGACGAGACAATCGTGCGACTGAAGATCGGCTTTGCGGACAACGAGCCAAGCCCCGTGCGAGCGCTGATGGAGGCCCCCGACGCATTCACGCCACGCGAACTGGCAGCCAGCTCGGCCTTCAAGCCGACGGCACAGGACGGCTTGCTTCCATTCTTCGATGGCCGCGTTGTCTTCCCCTACTGGAGCCGCGGCAAAGTGGTCTTCCTGATCGGCCGGCAGACGCCCTGGACACCCAACACGGATTGGGAGAAGTCGAAGTACAAGAAGCTCGCGGTTCGCAACGACCGCAACAACGAGCATGTGGCGCAATGCATCCAGAACGACGTTCTATACAACGAAGATGTCTTGCTGACGCGCCCCACGCGCATGATCATCACCGAAGGTGTCACCGATTGCATTTCTTTGATGGAGCACGGCTTCCCGGTAGTCTCGCCTGTGACCGTGCGAATCCGCGAGGCCGATTGGGAGCGCCTGCTGCCCAAGCTCGCTGGCGTCCAAACCGTCTTCGTCTGCCAGGACAATGAGGTCTCGCAAGCCGGCCTGCAGGGCGCCCTGACGTCGGCGCGCATCCTGGCCGCTCACGGGATCGAGACCCGCGTGGCTGTCCTGCCGCTGGCCGAAAAGCAGCAAGCGGCACGGCGGGAGTTGCGTGAGCGTTTCGGCGCTGATCAGACGGCAACAGATCTTCCGCCGGAAGCTGAGCCGTATCTGGCCGACGCCAAAATCGACGTCAATGAGTACTTCGCCGCTGGCCATACCGCCGCGGAGTTTGAGCAGATCCTCGCCCGGGCACAGACGCCACTCGAGATGGCGATCGCCAGACTTTCGGCGGATACGCCGGATACCGACCTGCCACGCATCCTCGCTCCGGTGCTCGCCGAGATTGGGCAACTCGACCCGATCGCTCAGCCCCATCACCTGAAGGCGATCCAGGAGCGCTGCGGCAAGGAGCGGCTGCCCCTGTCGGCCTTGCGCCAACAGATGAAGATCGTGCGGATTGACAGCAAGAGAGGAGCGAGAAAACGAATGAACGGAGGACGCGTGGCTGGCTCACAAGGAACAATATCGCTAACGAGCAGTGCAAGTTGGCGGGATAAGCTAATCTTTAACTTGAATGGCTCGGTGAAGCCTGTGCTGGCCAACGCCATCACGGCGCTGAGCAATGCACCCGAGTGGGCCGGCACGCTCGCGTACAACGATTTTGCCCTGAACACTGTGCTCGTTCGGCCGGCACCGTGGATGGCCGCTGACACTCCGGTTCCCCATGCCTGGAACAACACCGAGGACATCCTGACCGCCAATTGGCTGCAGCACGAAGACATCTTCGTGGCGCCGCACGTGGCCGGCCAAGCCGTCGAAGCGGTCGCCAAAGCGCATCACTTCCATCCCGTGCGGGAGTACCTGGAGTCGCTCACCTGGGACGGCATGCCGCGGCTCGGCAGCTGGCTGACCGACTATCTGGGCGTCGAGCCTTCTCCGTACGCGGCCGCGGTCGGCACGCGCTGGATGATTTCGGCCGTGGCCCGAATCTTCGCGCCGGGCTCCAAAGCGGACACCTGCCTGATTCTCGAAGGAGTGCAGGGCATCAAGAAATCGACCGCCCTGCGCGCGCTGGCGCAACCCTGGTTTGCCGAAGAGATCGCCGAGTTGGGCTCGAAGGATGCTTCGATCCAGTTGCAGGGCACCTGGATCATCGAAATCGCCGAGTTGGATTCGATGTCCCGCGCTGAGGTCGGCCGGGTGAAGGACTTCATGAGCCACCTCACCGACCGCTTTCGGCCCCCCTACGGCGAACGGGCCATCAGCGTGCCCCGGCAATGTGTCTTTGCCGGCAGCGTGAACCACGGTACATATCTTCGCGACGAGACCGGCGGCCGGCGCTTCTGGCCGGTGGAGTGCAAAGCCGCAGAAATCGACGTCGCCGGGATCGAGTCCGCCCGCGATCAGCTTTGGGCGGAGGCCGTGTTCCTGTACTACGAGGGCAAGCCGTGGTGGCTCGACTCGCGGGAACTGAATGAGCGCGCGGCCGAGGAACAAGCGGCCCGCTACGAAGGCGATCCCTGGGATGACCTGATCCGGCGCTGGGTCGAAGAGCGCGAGTCGGTCTCCATCACCGAGATTCTCGAAGGCTGCATCGACAAGCGCAAGGATCAGTGGACTCAGATGGACAAGAACCGTGTGGCTCGCTGTCTTCGCTCATACGGCTGGCAACGGTTCAACGCCGGCGGCAGAGGGTCGCGGCAGTGGCGGTATCGCCCGCCGGAGCAGCCCTGCTGAGGGCGCCGTGTTCCAGTCTCCCGCGGTGTTCCAGTCCGTGTTCCAGTCTGTGTTCCAGTATCAAGCCGCCTATTTTCAAGAGGATGTACCGGTGTTCCAGTATAAACATACGCGCACACGTATAGAACAAACACACACACCGTGGGGGAAGGAGAGAGAGAAATATATTTGTTATAGGTATAGAAATCGGTACTCAAACCGGAACACTGGAACACATCCGCGTAACTCCCGTTCTGCCAACGCATTGCAGTGTTCCAGTGGTGTTCCAGTTGTGGGCGTTCCTCGGCTGAGACGTGGAGCTTGGGCATGAGCGCAATGGTGGCGCGCTTCGTTTCGACCGCCCTCGAGCAGTGGCACACCAATCAACCGGACCGCATCGCACGCGACTTTCAGCTCAACGACACGGTCTACCGGCGGCTGGATCCGGAGTATTACGCCTGGTTGCGCTCCCGAATGCACCTGGCGAAGATGGCGGCCGAAGCCGGGCAATTGGAGGCAGGCGAGTTCGAAGCGCTCCGCAGCCGTTTCAACCAGGTGCACGAATGGGCGCTCGAGCACTTCAGCCGGGCCGCTCTCGAAGCGGCTCTACGCACACTTGACGCTCGGCAGTACAGCGCCCCACGGACTGAGACGGAGCGCCCCGGTCGCAAAGTCGTGAGTGCGGGCGTGCCGCTGCCGGAGTCCTATGCGCTGGTCGCCGGCATCCGCGCGCGGGCGCTGGCGCTCGGCTGGAGCGAAGCTCAGCTATCTGCAGAGCCTCCGGAGGCGCGTCACGGGGAACTCGTCGCTGGCAGCGGCTTGGTCTGCTACCTCCGCCCGGGCGACCAGATCGGTGCAGTCACCCGCGAAGCGATCGAGATCACCGTGGCCAACGGTGTGCGCCAGAGCTTCTACAACCCCGACGTCGAACAGCCGTGGATCAAACGCGTGGCGCGATGAGTGGACACTTCGATCAGCTCGCGAGTATTTATTACCGGTAGCACAAATTGCGGGCAGAACGGGCTCGCGGAAAATGCATTCGGGCCTTTCAGAAACTTGGGCCCGCCGAGTATAGATAAGCAGAGGCACGAATTCAGCATCGGTCCCAACAGCCCGGTGCCGGAGATGCCTCACCCATAACGAGAGACGGGACTCTCGGAAAACTCCTTCCCTTCGTCCTGGACATCCGAAGTGTGTCCGATGAAGACCTTAACTGAAATTCCTTACTACGCGCCAGACGGCGCTTCGCTCGGCTTCCGCACCGTGGAGTCCGCGCGGCGGTTGATCGCGGGCGGTTATGTGAAGGCGTCGTATGGCCGCAAAGGACACCTGCGGGCCATCTGGCTGCAGCGGCCGGACGGGGGTAACCCCATCGCGACGCGGCCCCACAATGGCACGCATTACAGCTTCCTGCAGAACCTGGACAGCGGCCGTTGCTGGCAGCTTAAGCGGCTCGACGGCAAAGACGAAAACGGCGTCGTGTTCAGTGCGCGCCATGTCTTCCTGCAGGTGGTGAGCGATTGTCTGGCCGGTTGAAGAGCCGGCGCGCCCGGATTGGCGGGCGTCACGTCGCGTGGATGCGCGGGACGTTCCAGCCCTCCTACTCGCTGGTGGCGCCGTTGCGCCGCCTGAGCGCCGCCGACGCCCCACGAGCGCAACGTGGCCCCGCACCGGCCGCACGTCCCGCAGTCCCTTCTCCGTCCGCACCCGTTGTGAGCCCTGCATGATTTCTCTTCCCACCGCGATCACCCTGCAGCCGATTGACGCGCTGCTGCCCTATGCCCGCAACAGCCGGACGCACGCGCCGGAGCAGATTGCGCAAGTGGCCGCCTCGATGCGCGAGTTCGGCTGGACCAATCCGGTGCTGGTCGACGCCGACGGCACGATTATCGCCGACCATGCCCGGGTGCTTGCCGCACGGCAACTCGGCCTCACTGAGGTCCCGACGATCATGCTCGGCCATCTGAGCGAGACGCAACGCCGCGCCCTGGTGATTGCCGATAACAAGCTCGCCCTCAATGCGGGCTGGGATGAGGACATGCTGCGGACCGAGTTGCAGGCGCTCAGCGAGGAGGACTTCGATCTCGACCTGGTGGGCTTCACGGACGCCGAACTCGAAGTCTTGCTCGAGGATCCGGAGCAAGTGGCCGAAGGCAACACGGATGCCGATGCGGCGCCGGAAGCGCCCGAGACGGCAGTCACCGTCCCAGGCGACGTCTGGCTACTCGGCGCTCATCGGCTGCTGTGCGGCGATTCCACGCAGATGGAGACGATCGAGAAAGCCCTCGATGGCGGCCTGGCGGACATGGTCTTTACCGACTTGCCTTACAACGTCAACTATGAGGCGGAGACAAAGCACGGCAAGAGCCGCAAGATCGCCAACGACAATTTGGGCAAGGCTTTCGAACCATTTCTGCGCGATGCCTGTTCGGCGATGCTGGCGGTCACCAAGGGCGCCATCTACATCTGCATGTCCTCTTCCGAGCTTCACACGCTCGAGAAGGCGTTCCGCGAGGCGGGCGGCCACTGGTCGACCTTCCTCATCTGGGCCAAGAACACCTTCACGCTCGGACGCGCGGACTATCAGCGCCAGTACGAGCCGATCCTCTATGGCTGGAAGGAAGGCACGGACCACTTCTGGTGCGGGGCCCGAGATCAGGGTGACGTGTGGTTCATCAAAAAGCCGGTCAAGAATGATCTCCATCCGACATGCAAACCCGTTGAGCTGATCGAGCGTGCACTGCACAACTCCTCAAAGACGCGTGACACTGTGCTCGATCCCTTCGCTGGTAGCGGCAGTACGCTCATCGCGTGCGAGCGCATTGGGCGCCAAGCGCGGCTCATTGAACTCGATCCGCGCTATTGCGACGTGATCGTGCGGCGCTGGGAAGAGCACACCGGCGAGTTGGCCACGCTCGAAGCGGACGGCCGCTCGTTCAAAGGCTTGGCTGCCGAGCGCCTCGGCACGGTCGCTTGAATCGAGCGCTGCCACCGTGAGTTGGCCGAGCTTGAAGCCGAGTTACGCGCGGGTAACCCTGACATCCAGGGCTTGTGCCTGGCCCTTGCGGACTGGTCCGCGGAATTGAGGATCCTCGAACGACTGCCGTGGAAAACGACGTTATCGGACTTGCGATCGCCGCCTCGGGGCTCGTCTCGGGGCTGATCGGCACGTACGTGGGGCTTGAGAATCGAGCGTTACTCGCGAGGTGCGCAAGGAAATGGCCGATCTGGAAAACGACTGATCGCCCGCATCAATGGCACCTACATCCGGCGGCGCGAATGTGAATTGCGCGAGACCAACGTGCAGCAGCGGATTGATGCGCTGGCGGCAGAAGTGAGACGCAAGCCCGGCTAAGCACACGGCGCTGCATCGTCTGACGTACAATGTATGTACGAGGTCTGCAATGGCAACTGCACCCAAAGAACGGCGCATCAATCTACGCGCTTCAGAGAGCGACGTCCAGGCAATTGCGCGCGCCTCGGCGCTCACTGGCTTGAGCGTCAGCGCGTTCATCCTCGCCAGCGCGACCGAGCGGGCTGAACGCACGCTCGCCGAGATGCGCCACTTCGAACTCGATCCGAAACAGTGGCAGGCCTTCAGCAACGCGCTGGACCGGCCCGCCCGGCGAATCCCCAGACTGCGCCGCTTGTTGCAGGAGCCTTCCATCCTTGACCGCCAATGATCCAGCGCGGTCGCCGCTTTCGGCCGTGGAGCCGTTGCAGCGGCAACATGCGGCCGCCAGCTTCGACTGCGGAACGCAACCGGCTCTCAATGACTGGTTGAAGCGGTACGCGTGGACCAATCAGCGCAACGAAGCGGCTCGCACGTATGTTGTGCACCGCGGCGGCAAGGTGGTCGGGTATTACTCGATCGCGGCGGGCAGCGTGCGAAAAGAAGAAACGCCGGCGCGGGTGGCACACGGGCTGGCTAACCATCCGGTCCCGGTCGTGCTGCTCGCCCGCTTGGCTGTCGACAAGTCCGAGCAAGGCTCGGGCCTGGGCAAGGCGCTGTTGAAAGATGCGCTGATACGAATTGCGACCGCGGCGGACGTCATTGGCGCCCGGGCGGTCCTGGTGCATGCGATCAACGAAAGTGCGGCGGCGTTCTACCGGCACTTCGGGTTCGAACCGTCGCCGATTGACGACCTGCATCTGATGCTGTTGATGAAAGATTTGCGCGCCAACCTCGGGCGCAAATGAACAGTTTTTCGAACAAAGGAGCCGCCAGCGGCTGAGGCTGGCGGCCTTCGAACTTGGCTTGCGCGTCAGGCCACGCGGTAGACGCGCTGGCCATCTTCGCGCTTGGTGCTCGCGATAGTGAGGCCCATCTTCTTGCCCAGGCTGCCCGAGAGGAAGCCGCGCACGCTGTGCGCCTGCCAGTCAGTCGTGGCCATGATCTCCTTGAGCGTCGCGCCCTCGGCCCGCTTGAGCAGGTCGAGGACAATGGCCTTCTTGCTGCCCTCGCGCGGCGTCCGCTGGGCACCGGCTTCCTTTACGCCCTGGCCCCGTTTGGTGGGCTTCGGTGCGGCCTCTGCGGTCTGCTTGGCCGGCGCTGGGGTAAGAGCCTGGATCGCTTTCCAAATGCGCGCAACCGCCGCGGTGCGGTTGGCAAACTTCTTCACCGGCTTGAGGTCGGCGAAAGGTACGACGCCAGCGAAGTTGTTCCAAAGCGCCGCGTAGCGGCTGATCGGCCAAAGCGCGGTGAGTTTGGCGAGTTCCTTCTCGCTCGTGAAGACCGCGTCGCTCGCGCCATTCGCGCGGGCCTCTTCGAGCGCGGCAAAGGCCGTGATGGTGTTGTCCGAGTCAATCGAAAAAGTGGTCATGAGTTCTCTCCTGAGTGAGTTCGTGGCGCGCTAGCAGTCCAGCCCTTTGGCCTCCACTGCGCTGCGGTCGCCGAGGCTCGCCAAGACGTAGGCCAACTCCTCGTTGACGTGGCCGAGGTCACCGGCGAAGCCCCAATCAGCGGGCTCGGCGGCCTGGAGCTTGCGGTGCGCAGCGAGTTGCCGCGCAATGCGCTTCAGTAGTTCTTGCGTCTCTTCAAAACGCTCGGCGTAGCAGGCGGCGGCAGTGGTGTGGGTTGGTTGGGTGCGTGCCATCGATGACATGAATCACTTCAGCGCCGGCGAATAGCAAGACGATTCCGATGGTTCAATTGCAAATCCAGGCTGACGTCGACGCGGCGGTGGGCGCGCTGGATGCGGTCCGGGTGGATCAGCTTCCCTTTGCCCTGAGCCTGGCGCTGAACCGAATTGCCCAGGCGGCAAAAAAGGACGTCACCGCGGAGATCGCGGCCAAGTATCGCAACCGCAGTGGCTCGCTGGCGTTCCTGATGCAAGGCGTCCGGATGGACCCGGCGACCAAGATCAACCCGACCGCGACGGTCTACGACGTGGACTGGTTCATGGGCTACCAGGAAGAGGGCGGCCGGAAGCAGGCGTCGGGGAACAAATGGGAGCGAGTTCGCGCGGCGGCCATTAACGGCGTGCGCGTTCCGCCGTCGGTCACTGCGCTGCTCGCGCAGCATGGCAGCGGTTACTTCGTCAACCAGTTCCGCTCGAGCGGGGATTGGTTTCTGGGGCATCGCTTCAAGACAGGCAAGGACGACCTCCGCGATCACGACGGCACGCGCATTGACGGCCATCCTGGCTTCTCCGTGGTGATGCTGCTGGAGAAGGCCATCGACGTGAAGCCGAGTTTCGGGATGCGTGAGACGGTGGAAATGACCGTCGAGACCGGCTTCGCCGCGGCGTTCCGCGACGCTGCCGAGCAGGCGATGGCGACGGCGCGCTGAGACGGCGTACAAGTTCGCAGCCCAACGCGCAAACAGCAGTTCGAAAGTGGCTCGGCTGAGCGTTACACTTCAGCCGTTCATTGTGGCAAAAAGGCCACGCAAACAGTGGGCCTAAACGCCCTCCCAGCGGCAAAAAGGTACTGGGAAGTCCTTTGTTTTCATGCCGGTGCCGCAAGGCGCAGACGACGCCCAGCGACGGTGCAATTTCCGGAGTTGCATGCGGAGTTGCGGGGGTTGCATAGCGGGTTGCACCCCATCCGATCAGTTTCATGCGCTTAACGGCCGTTTCGATCTCGAAATCGCTCGGCGTCAGCCGCCAGGCGGTGGACAAAGCGATCAAGCGGGGCCGGATTGATCCGAACACGCCGATCGAGCAGATCCTCGTCGATTGGAAACGGAACGCCGATCCGCTACAGCGCGCCAGGAGACTGGCAGCCGTTGCTGCTCCGCCTGCTCCTGTGCAGCCCGTTCGCCGGCTGGCGCCGACCGCTCGCCGAACCGTGGACGACGACCCAAATGGCGGCGGGCCGGCTCGGCTCGGTGGCCTGACCAAGTTCGACCTGGAGATGCGCGATATGGCCGTCCGGCTCAAGCTGCGCCAGGTCGCGCTGCGCGAAAAAGAGGGCGCGCTGGTCCGTGCGGATGAGGTGCAGTCGGCGTGGGCTGCGCTGGTGCTGAACGCGAAATCGCGGCTGCTGCAGTTAGGCGATGAGCTGTCCGATGGGCTGGCGTGCTCTTCGGACCGGGTCCACTGTAAGCAGCTCATTGACGACAAAGTGTTTGAGATCTTGAACGAACTCGCCCGGTACAAGCCTGAAGAATGAAGGCCGAGGATGTAGTTACAGACGTCGCAAAGCTGTGGGCGCCACCGCCGCGCCAGACGGTGTGCGAGTGGGCCCAAGAGAACTTCATCGTCACCACCGGCGCGAACAAAGGACGCTTCCGGCCTGCTCCATATCAGGTCGAGCCGATCAATGCGATCGGCGATCCAACGATCAACGAGATCGTGATCATGTCCGCGACGCAGTTGCTGAAGACGATCACCATTCTGGTCGGCATCAGCTACGTCATCGCCCGCGACCCAGACCCGATTATGGTCGTGATGCCGCGCGACTCGGACGTCGGCAAGTTCTCGAAGTTTCGCCTGGCTCCGATGCTGCGCGAGATGCCCGCGCTGCGTGGCCTGGTCTCGGATCCCAAGTCGCGGAATTCTTCGACGACGATTGACACGAAGGATTTCCCAGGGGGCCCACTGATCATGACCGCCGCGGGCTCGCCGGCCAACCTGGCGGCGTACGCGATCCGGTACCTGTTCTGCGACGAGGTCGACAAGTATCCGAAGTCCTCGGGCGGTGAAGGCAATCCGATCGATGTGGCGAACAAGCGCACGGCGACCTATCGCGGCCGGCGCAAGCGGATCCAGACCTGCTCGCCCACCATCGCGCGCGAGTCGCAAATCGCCGCGGCGTACGCCGAGACGGACCAGCGGAAGTTCTGGGTGCCGTGCCCGGTCTGTGGCAAAGCACAGGTCCTGGTCTGGCGGCAGGTCAAGTTCGGGAAGAAGTCCGACGATCTGAAGAAGCGCGCGGCGACGGCGCTGTACGCGTGTGAGCACTGCGGTGCGCTATGGAACGACGTCCAGCGCTGGGCGGCCGTCGAGCGCGGCGAGTGGCGCGCGGACAAACCCTTCAACGGCGCGGCTGGCTTCTGGATCAGCGAGTTGTACTCGTCCTTCAAGCCCCTCCGGGAACTCGTATTGGACTTCCTGAAGGCGAAAGACAGTCCGGAGCGCCTGAAGGTATTCGTGAACACGAGCTTGGCTGAGGTCTGGGATGTGCCGGGCATGGCGCCGGACTGGAAGCGCCTGTACGACCGTCGGGAGGACTACGCCTACGGCAAGGTGCCGCACGGCGCCTCCTTCCTGACCGCGTTTGTCGATGTCCAGGAGAATCCGCCGCGGCTTGAGGTCGAGGTAAAAGCCTGGGGCAAGAACGTTGGAGAGAACTGGTCGATCTGGTATGAGGTCATTGCGCCAGAACGGCCGGGCCCAGGCGGGCGGCCGGTGCGGTGCACGCCAGCAGATCCGGAGCCGTGGGAACGCCTGGCGGAATTGCTCACCATGGACTGGCCCCACGCGGACGGCGGCACGTTGCCGATCTGGATCTGCGGCGTGGACTCCGGTTACATGGCCGACACGGTTTACTCGTTCTGCCGGCAGTGGGCCCAGCCGGCCTACGGACCGGCCGGCGCGGTTGTGCCATCTTACCGGACCGTCGTGCCGACCAAGGGCGGCCATAACCCGTTCAAGATCATCGAGAACATTTCATCGATCGATCAATCGAAACTCCGCGGCGGGCTGCGGATCGTGACGATCGGGACGCACTGCGTAAAGCAGGTTGTCTACGACTCTCTGGGGAAGGACAAACCGCTCGACGGGCAACCGTTCCCAAATGGTTATTCACATCACCCCAGTGCTTACGACGAGTCGTACTTCCATGGGCTGACTGCCGAGACCCGGATCGTCACTGAGTCAGGCGCGGTTGAGTGGCACGTGACCGGCCGCAACGAGCCATTGGATACCGCGGTGGGCAACCGGGCGATGTACGAGTTGTGCGGCGGCCACCGGTTGAGCGACGCGGCATGGGAAGCGCTCGAGCAGCAGCGGCAGCAGTCGGCCGCTCCCGTGGCAGTCCCGCAGGGGCAAACGACGGTGCGCGTCGTGGACCACAGCGAAGAGAGCCGCATTGTGCGGCCGAGTTGGATGGACTGAGCCATGGCATACACACAACAGGATCTGGAGCGGATCGACAAAGAGATCGGTAGCGGCGCAGCGGAGCAGCAGTACGGCGATAACCGCGTGCGCAAACGATCCCTCGCGGACTTGTTGCGCATTCGCGCGGAGATTCAGGCTGAACTGGCGACGCAGCAGCCGCCGATCCGTCAGGTGCGGTTTGAAACGAGCAAGGGAGTCTAGAGATGGCCGCCAAACAAGCAGAGAAGAAGTCGGCGAGGATGCCGGTGGTGCAGCCGGCGCGCGAGCAGGGTCGGCCGGACCAGCCGGACCACCGGGACCTGCGCGCTCCGATGCCCGAGGTTGGTCCGCGACCGGTCGTGCCGGCGCGCGCGGCGCGCATCACGCCGCAGGTTGCGCTCGAGGCGTTGCTGCTGAGCTGGCTGTGCCTCAGAGACTTTGCGATGTGGCCCTTCGTTCAGGGCGTCGATCCGGAAGCGCCTCTCGCCAGCGTCGACCTGTCCGAGGTTGAAGGCACTGTGCGCCAGATGAACACGATGCGTGACGCGGCGATGCACTTTGCCGTGCAGATCGCCGGCAAGAATGATCCGGCCGCGGTGCTGCGCGACGCCATCGTCAAGGTCCGCAGCGCGCACGCGCCCGTTTTCTCGATGACCGTCGCCAGTATTCCTTCCGCTTTTTAAGCGACGAAGTAGCACACTATGGCCAAAACAGCGCTGTTCACCGACGTCTACCGCTCCGCTGTGAGTGCGCCTGCGCGGAGTGTGCCTACCTTGGCTGCTGAGTATCAGGGTGGTTCCGGTGGTAGCGCACTGCCCTTCTACGACGCCTCCGGATGGGGGCGGCGCACGCACGGTTGGAACCCGGGCAACGCCGGTCCGAACACCATCGGGATGCAGAGCATTGAGACGCTCCGGTCCCGTGCGCGATTCACTGCGCGCAACGACCCCTGGGCCAACAATGGCATCGCCTCCTTCGCCGCGAACGCCATCGGGACTGGCATCAAGCCGCAGTCGATGCACCCTGACAAAGAGGTCAAGGCGAAGATTCCGCAAGCTTGGTTGCGCTGGACTGACCACTGCGACGCGCACAACGCTTGCGACTTCTACGGGCTGCAGACGCTGCTCTGCCGTGAGGTGATCGAGGGCGGCGAGTGCTTTGCGCGCTTGCGCCCGCGCCGCAAGGATAGCGGCCTGCGCGTGCCGCTTCAGATTCAACTCCTCGAATCGGAACTGCTTCCCACCTGGTACAACATCGACCGGCCGAACGGCAACAAGGTGCGCGAGGGCGTCGAGCTGAACAAGGAACTCGCACCGGCCGGTTACTGGTTCTTGAAGCAACACCCGGGCGACACCGTCCTTTGGCCGAACAATGCGGGCCGGCTCCTGCGCGTGGCAAGCCAGAGCGTAGCGCACGTGTTTCAACCGCTGCGCACTGGGCAACTCCGCGGCGTGCCGTGGCTGGCGCCGGTGCTGCTACGCATCTACGAGCTGAATCAGTTCGAAGATGCAGAGCTGGTCAAGCAGAAGGTTGCTGCCATGTTCGTGGCCTTCGTGCATCAGATGACCGGCCAGGGCATGTTCAACGAAGTGCCCGGCACGCCCGGCACAACGCCGATCGTGCCACCTGGTGTGGGCAATGCGGTGATGGAGCCGGGCACGACGCAGTACCTCCGGCTGAACGAGGACGTGACGTTCTCGAAACCGCCAGAGTTCAATTCCCTGCCCGAGTTCATGCGGGTGTACCTGCGCTCGATCGCGGCGGGCCTCGGCGTTACGTACGAGCAACTCACCGGCGATTTGACGGGCGTGAACTATTCGAGCATCCGCGCCGGCCTGATCGAGTTCTGGCGGCGCTGCGAGCAGTTCCAGCACCAGGTCATCATCTTCCGCTTTTGCCGGCCGATCTGGGACGCCTGGATCCGCACAGCGTTGATTTCCGGCGAACTCGATTACTCCGACTATGCCAAGGATCCGCTGGCGTTCACGAGCGTCAAGTGGGTCCCGCCGGTGCGCCAGTGGGTCGATCCGGCCAAAGAGATCGGCGCCACGCTCGACGCCATTCGCGGCGGCCTGGGCTCTCGCGACACGTCTGCCAGCGCCCAAGGCTTCGACGTCGAGGAGATCGACAGCGAGAACGCTCGCGACCAGGAACGTGCTGACAAGCTGGGCCTGGTCTACGACTCCAACGCGCGGGACCGCACTTCGGCTGGCATGCCGACCGGCGAGAGTCCGGCGCGCCCGGGTAGGACGAAGGGTGCGCGTGCCACGACGCCAGAGCAACGGCTCGCCCTCGCCACGCCGACCGGGCTCTACGCGGTGCTGGAGGAGATCGTGAGCTTGGAACTCGACCGGAGGGCAGCGTAGTGGCAGTCGAACATCTCGGTGAAACTCAGTGCGCTGGTCTGACGGGCGTTGCCATGCGCGTCTTCAATCAGCCACTGGCCATCGGCCGCGACAAGTTGGACATCATCGTCCGCAACGTCATCCTGCCGCGTCTCGGCAGCGATGTGGATGCTGCGCTCGTGGTTGATCAAGACAAGAGCGATCGCAAACCCTACTCCGTAACGCCCGAGGGTGTCGCGCTGATCGATGTCAGCGGGACGCTTGTCCGTAAGTCTTTTGGCTTGCGCCCGTGGAGTGGCATGACCAGCTACGAGTGGCTGAGTCGAGAGCTCGTCACCGCACTCGCAGATTCGGACGTTCGCGGGATCCTGCTGTGCTGCGACTCACCAGGCGGAGAGGTCGCTGGTTTGTTCGACGTTGTTGACGAGTTCTACGCGGCGCGCGGTCAGAAGCCGATCCTCGCATCCATCTGCGAGCAGGCTTGCTCGGCGGCCTACGCGATTGCCAGCGCGGCAGACAAGATCTACATCACGCGCACCGGCGCAGCCGGTTCGGTGGGCATCGTGATGTGTCACGCCGACCAGTCCGACTACGACAAGAAGCAGGGCTTCGAGTACGAGTACATGTACTTCGGCGAGCACAAGATCGACGGGAATCCGCACCAGCCGCTGAGCGATAGTGCGCGTGCAGCGGCAATGGCGGAGGGGCAGCGCTGTTACGGAATGCTGGCGCAGACTGTGTCGCGCAACCGCGGGATGACGCTCCAGGCCGTCAAGGAGACAGAGGCCGGCGTGTTCTTCGCCGAGCAAGCGATCAGCGCCGGCCTGGCAGACGAAATGGGAACGACCGACGTAGCTTACGCGGCGCTGGTCGACGAGATCGCCCAGCAAGCAGCCGGGGCGGCGGGGGATTTCAAGGGCGAGAGCCGATTGGCAGCCCCGCTCGCGATGGAACAGTTTTCGGAAGCGGGAGCGTCCGCTCCGAGTTCGACGAAGGGAGACACGATGATCAGACCGAAAGTGGCGGGCGCAACACCATCGCCCGCAGCCGGGAAGACGCACGACGACGACGATCCGAAGGGCGCCAAGCGTGGCAAGGGCGCACCGGCAGCCGACGACGACGATGACGATACCGACGATGACGACGAGATCGATGCCGACGCCGATGACGCGGACGACGATGCCGGCGATGACGACGACACTGCTGCACCTGCCGGTGGTAAGGGCAATGGCAAAGGTAAAGGTAAGCAACGCGGCGGCAAGAAGGGCGGCCACGCCGAGACTTCCGCGCCGGCGCCGGCCGCCGCTGCACCGGAGCACGCCGGCATGGCAATGGCGGCGGAGATCGCGGATCTCTGCATTCTTGCCGGTATGCCCGGCATGACCGCGCAGTTCATCAAGGCCGGCCTGACGCCGCAGCAGGCGCGGGAAAAGCTGCTGGCCGCGCGGGCTGGTGGCGACCCGACCGAGATCGACCAGGCCATCAACGCCAATACCGGCACCCAGATTCACGTTCCGGCAGCGGAGACCGGTGTCGTGAAGAAGTGCAAAGCGATCGCCGCGCGCATGACTGCGCAGAGAGGGAGGGCGTAACAGATGTCCGTTCAGGTTCAATCGTTCAACCAAGGCGACTGGCTCAAGTGGGAACACGTGGATCATCGCTTCAGCCGCGATGAGGTCGTGCTCGCCGCGGGCCAGGCCAACGTCCTGACGGGCACGGTGCTCGGCCAGCAGACGCTGACCGGCAATCTCGTGACCGTCGTTCCCGCCGGCACGAACACTGGCAAAGGCGTTCTGACGATGGATGCGGCCTCGCCTCTCCTGGCCGGCGCCCAGGCTGGCGCCTACGTGGCCAAGTGCACTACAGCCGCGGCGAACGGTGGAACCTTCACCGTGACCGATCCCAAGGGCAATGTCCTCGGGACTGTGGCCGTCGGCGCGACGTTCGCGACGCAGATCAAGTTCGTGATCGCGGACGGCGCTCCGGACTTTATCCTCGGCGATCAGTTCTCGATCGAGGTCGGCCCGATTTCTCCGGCCGTTGTGACCGCGCTGAACTTGGCAGCCTCCGACGGAACGCAGAATGCTGCCGGTGTTTTGCTCTTCACCACGGACGCTACCTCCGGTGCTGTAAAGACCACGATGATCGCTCGCGAGGCGATCCTCTCTTCGTTCGGCCTGACGTGGCCGGCAGGAATCACCCAGGCGCAGCAGGACGCTGCCGTGGCGCAACTCGCCACGAAAGGAATCCAGGTCCGGCAGAGCGCGTAACGCTGCTTAGCCGTGACTCGGAAGGAGACACACACATCATGCCGATGATCAATCCGTTCACTACCGACGGCTTCTCGATGGTTGCGCTCACCGACGCAATCAACGTGATCCCGAACATGTACGGCAAAACCAACGAACTCGGCCTGTTCACGGAAAAGGGCGTGCGTACCCGGACCGTGATCGTCGACGAGAAAAACGGTGTTCTGAACCTGCTGCCCACGCGGCCGGTGGGCGCCCCCGGCTCGGAAGCGATCAAGGGACGCCGCAAAGTGCGCTCGTTCGTGATCCCGCACATCCCGCACGAGGATGCGATCCTGCCCGAAGAGACGCAGGGCCTGCGCGCCTTCGGTTCGGAAAATGAGATGGAGGCACTGGAGACGGTCGTTGCGGATCGCCTGGAAACGGCGCGCCGCAAGCACGACATCACGCTCGAGAATCTGCGCATGGGCGCCCTGCGCGGCCAGATTCTCGACGCTGACAACTCGGTGATCTACGATCTGTTCAGCGAGTTCGGTATCGAGCCTAACGTCGTGGACTTCCAATTCTCGAGCAACACGTTCGATGTCAAGAGCGCCGTGCTCAACGTCAAACGCTACACCGAACTGCATCTGTTGGGCGAAGTGATGCGCGAAGTGCACTGCTTGTGCGCGCCCGACTGGTACGACGCCTTCACGACCCATCCGGACGTGCTCACCGCGTTCCAGTTCTTCCAGCACACCGATCTGCCCAATCAGAATCTGGCCACCGACAACCGCCGCAACTTCCGCTACGCTGGCGTGACGTTCGAGGAATACCTCGGCCACGCGAGTGACGGCGACGGCGTCGACCACGTCTTCGTGCCCGAGGGCACGGCCATCTTCTTCCCGCTGGGGACGATGACCACCTTCCGCACCTGGTTCGCCCCGGCCGACTTCAACGAAACGGTCAACACGATCGGCTTGCCGATCTACGCCAAGCTCGAGCCGCGCAAGTTCAACCGCGGCATGGACCTGCACACACAGTCCAACCCGCTGCCGATGTGCTTGCGTCCCGCTTTGCTCACCAAGGCAACGCGGAGCTGAAGACGATCATAGAGAACCGCAGGAGCTGCGATCGGTCTTGGCGCGACAGGAATCGGTGGACAGGCTGCCGGCTCCCGGTAAGCTACTCTGGCCGCGCCGACCTACATACATCAACGGTTCGGGCGATACACGACAACTTGCCAGCACCGAAGCCCCAACCTCCGATTGGGGCGTAACCCCATCGCAATCGGGCGCGGCCTCAGGGAATTAGCGGTTACAGGCTAGATGGTCACGACGAATTCGGGAGATGGGCGGTGCAATTCGGCAAAGCGACTAGCGGGGCAGCGCGTCGGGCAGGTGCGCCTGGAGAAAGGCGTAGCTCGCTGGGTGATACTGTTTCAGCATCTCGCAGACATCTTCGTCAGCAGTCGCGAGAACTGCATTATTGGTACGGCTGACCGCATCTAGGACGAGCATGTCCAGCATGTCGTTTTTGTCCGGAATCTTCTTGTCCTCTAGCGCCTTGGACAATCGAGAGCACCAGTACCCGATGGTTTCTGCACTCACCCCGAAGGCCGCGAGAATGCCGTGAAGGGAGCTCAGGTATTTCGGGGTCGTGCGCTGGATTTCCTTGGTGCCGATTGCTCTTAGAATGTCCACAGGTTCCTCTGCCTTGGCGATCCGTTGCAGGAGTTGATCGCCTCTGAGCATGGACAGGTCCATGTCCGGTGCCAATTTCACTCCATTGACGGAGCAGTGGAAGCTGACGAGCGATGCGTAGGCAAGAGACGCTACCAGCGTGCAAAAAGCACGTCTAACTTCTACACGCTTACTACCGCCAGCGTAGAAGCTCCGCAAAATGGCGACAAGTTCATCTTCCACATAGTTCAAATTGGCTTCTAGACACGTGGCCATTGCGGCAATAACCTTCTGTTGCTGGGTCGGATCAGTACGCCTCGCCTCGGCGACACCAACTTCGAATGCCAGCACGAGGGAGACGAGTGTGAATCGAAGGAGCTCCGCTTCCGCCTGAACACGGACCTCGATAATCTTCTTGATGTCCGCGTCGACCTCGACCAACGTCTTCGCAGACTGGATTCTCTTCAGCATCGCCACGTCCACACGCAAACCATGAATGGGGGGCGGCCCTTCCACGAGATCGGCGATGTTCAGCAACCTCTGGATCGCCATCAAATCATCGGCGTGCTTTGTAATCCATTCCACGACAGTGACGCTCGTAATCGCGACGCGATGCGTTGCGAAGAACTTCTGAATCGCGGGTAAGCGCAATCGGCTGTGCGTTGACTCGCCGAGGAGGTAATAGACGAGGTTTGAGTCTGAAAGTACTGTGGGCGATGTGGGCGTAGAAGTCATCAAGTTAGCCAAGCTCTCCAAAACTGCCCGAAAACCGTAGGGTAGCTCCAATCGAGAAGCTGTTCACGACGGGCGCTGGGGTGGGCTTCGATTTCCAGACCGGCGGCCACTGGAAGTGAACCACCCGGACGGGTAGTCGCCGTGCCGCGCTTGTGCCGCAAGCGGCGCCCAAATCTAACGGAGCCGGAGCACGTTTCCCGCGCTCCCATGGCGGGCTGAAGCCCACTCCCACGTATTGCAATGAGCTGGCAAGACCAAGTTGACGACATGCTGGAGACGCTGCTTGATCCGGACACCGGATTCGGCGCGTCCTACGTTTACACCTTCCGCGATGGCGGGACGATCACTCTGTCCGGCTACTTCAATGCTGCTTATCAGAACGTCAAGCTCGACAGCTACGGCAGCACGATCACCACGGTGCACCCGGCGCTGGGCGTCCGGCTGGCGGACTTCGCAGGCACGGCGGGCCCGGTGCAGGATGACACAGTGGCAGTGAACGGCGTCGATTACGCGATCTGGGACGTGCAGCCGGACAAGCAGGGCGACCTACTCAACAAGAGTGGCGGCGCACTCCTGCTTTTGAAGAAACTCTGATGCCTTCCGATCATCCCCGGTCCCTGATTCGGGACTACATCGCCAAGGGGCTGGTGAGCGCAGCGACCCTGGCTGGCGCGAATGTTTTTGCCGATCGCATTGAGCCGGTCGGCGACAACTGGTCGCCAGCGATTTTCGTGCACACGCCCCGGGAAAACGTCGATCCGAAAGACTCGTGGGTATCAAATGATCCCGACAGCCCGGGCCGGCTGACGCGCGAGCTGACGCTCGCTATCGCGGGTCTTATGGATATGCCGCGCTCGGGAGTGCCGATCGACCGGCAACTCGACCAGCTCGCTTACCAGATCGAAGCCTTTATGGATTCCGATCCGACGCTGGGCGGCATGGCTTCGAAGTCGCTGCTGCAAAGCAGCACGGTTACTCTGCAGCCCGGTGGTGTTGACTCTGTGGCAATGGTGCAACTCGTCTACAATGTCACCTACTACACGGCTACCATCACGGCTCAGCCGACACCGGATGTGCCGGTGACCGAGGTCTTTGTCGGTGTTGCGCCGGATATCGGGCCCGACCACGTAGCAGACTACGTTGAGGTCGTTGGCCCATGATCGACCTGCTGCTGCAGCGCGGCGCCAGCACCGGCAACCTGTCGGATCCGGACACAGCGATGCTGCGCGCTCAGGTGTCGAACCTGATCCACCGCGGCCTGGTTGTGTCTGTGGACCTGACGCGCGCGCTCGCGACCGTCCAGGTGGGCGAGGTGCAGACCGCGGCGCTGCCGTGGCTCACGGCGCGCGCCGGCGGCGACATTACCTGGTGGGCTCCCGAGGTCGGCGAGCACGTTGCAGTCCTCTGTCCGAGTGGCAGCTTGTCGCAGGGCCTCATTATTGGTTCGCTCTACTCCGGCGCGAAGCCGGCGCCGGGGAGCAGCGCGGATCAGAGCATTACGAAATATTCCGACGGCACGACGATCACCTATGACCGGGCAGCCCACAAGCTCACGGTGCAGGCGGTGGGCGACGTCGTGGTTGAAGCAACGGGCGATGCGACGGTGTCGGCCAAGAACATCTCCGCAACAGCACAGACGAATGCCGAGCTGACCGCGCAGACGGTGACGCTGGCGGCCTCTGGTGGCCTGACCATTAACGGCGACGTGGCGCTCAACGGCAAGCTCACGACGGACCTGAAGGTCGCAGGCAATGTGAAGGCGACCGGACAGGTCATCCAGGCAGTTCCCTCGAGCGAGCTATGACAGGCATGAATGCGTCGGACGGCGCTGAATTGAGTGGCTTCGACCACCTGAAGCAGAGCATCGAGGACATTCTCACCACGCCGAAGGGCTCGCGCGTGATGTTGCGCGACTACGGCTCGGACCTGTTCTCGCTGATCGACCAGCCGCTCACTCGCGAAACGGAGATGGCGATCATTGCGGCCACCATCGGCGCGCTGACGACGTGGGAGCCGCGGCTTCAGGTCGACAGCGTCCAGGTCGCGGGCGACGCCGCCAGTGGTCAGATCGCGATCTCCTTGCAGGGCACATACCTGCCGGATGGTCAACCGATTTCGATTTCCGGGCTGAAACTTCAATGAGCCGCTTCAATCTCATCGATTTGTCGACGCTCGCGCCGCCCGGGGTGGTCGAGACGCTCGACTACCAGTCGATCAAACTCGCCATCCTCGAGGACCTGGTCGCACGGGATCCGTCCTTCACCGCGCTGCTTGAGTCGGATCCCGCGATCCGATTGGTCGAAGCATTCGCATATCGGGAAATGGTCCTGCGCCAGCGCATCAACGACGCCGCGCAGTCGAACCTGCTCGCCACGGCGACGGGCGCCGACCTCGATCATCTCGCGGCGTTCTACGGGGTCGAGCGCGCCACGTCGCTCGACGCCAGCGGGAACACGCTCACGGAGACGGACGACCGGTTGCGGCTGCGCGTGCAGCTCGCGCCGGCGGCGCTCTCCTGCGCCGGTCCGGCCAATGCCTACCTGTACTTCGCCTTTTCCGCCGACATGCGCGTCGCCGATGCAAGCGCAGTGTCGCCGGCGCCGGGCCAGGTGGTCGTCTCAATCTATTCGACCGACAATGCCGGCGCGCCGAGTGCCGATCTGCTGGCGACGGTCTCCGCCGCGCTGAACGCCGATGACGTGCGTCCGCTGACCGACGTGGTGACGGTGCAGCCTGCGGTCATCAACCATTACACGGTCGCCGCGACGGTGACGCTCTACCCGGGGCCCGACGCGACGGTCGTGCAAACCGCCATCGTGAACGCGCTGACCAATTACACGCTGGGCGTGCAGAAGCTGGGCTACGGCGTGACCCTCACCGGCCTCTATGGCGCGATCGCCCAGGCCGGAGTGCAGGACGCCGTGATCCAGGCGCCGGCCGCGGAACTTGCCGGCGATCCGTACCGCATCAACGTTTGTGATTCCGTGACTGTCACGATCGCCTCCGCCAGAACCGAATGAGCACCAGCCTGATCGGAGCCTTCGGCTACGACCCGTTTGGGACGCAGCCTCTTGCGAGCACCACCGCGCCCGACGAAGCGCTGCTGCCGACCGTGCTGCCGCGGAACGCGACGCCCGTCGAGCGAATGCTCGAGACCTCCACGTGGCGGCTGTATGGCGAGGGGCCGGTCGGCATTCGCGCGCTGTGTAACCCGCAGAAGGTCCCGGCCGCAATGTTGCCGTGGCTTGCCTGGGCGCTGAATGTGGACGCCTGGGACACCGCCTGGGACGAGGCGAAGAAGCGGTCCGTCATTGGCCTGGCGCTTGCGACTCACGCGGCAGACGGCACGTTGCAGGCGGTCAGGACCATCACCGAGCTTTGCGGCGGCGCTGTCACAAACGTCATCCGACCACCCTGCCAGCTCTACTATGGCGCGGCTCCGACCGAGGCTCAGAAGGACGCGGCTCTGGCTGTTTTCCCGCAGTTGATCCTGCGAACGAGCAATGATCCGTTTGTAGCGCCCGATGGCGCGGCGTTCGGCGGCCGGTTTCCAGGGCTGTGTTACGGCATCGATCTTGGCGCCGCTGAGCGCGTGCTGCCGCGCGCATTCATTGAGGACAAGGGTTCGACGACGGAATGCGCGGTGGCGCAGACTGTGGCGGCGGACGGCCAGAAGTACCTCGAAATCCGCGTGCCGCTCACGAACAGCTACGGGACGTACGACGGCGGTTTCCCGCAGTTCGGTCCAGTCGTCGATGCGCCGGTTTACATCCTGGCGACGACCCAGGCGTATGCCGGGCCGGGGCTGGGCGCCAACTACAAGCTCGTCACCGCGGGCATCGAGCCGACGCAGGTGTTTCCGGACTGGATCTCGGAGAGTTATTCCGCCCAGGGCATTTTCCCGGTCCGCAATTTCGCGAGCAGCGGCTTGTTTTGGCAGCCTTCGACCGCGGCGGATCACGTGCACGCGCGGCTGTACCTGTTCGACCAGAGCCGCACGCTGGAGGCAACGGGCAAAAGTTACTTCCTCGACGCCGTGCACACCGGCGTGCAGCCTTACACCGCGCAAATTCGCGCCTGGTTTCCGCTGCAACGCTCGCCATTCATGGCGCGCTATTACGGGCACGGCTTCTTTGTCGGAGAGAACTACGAATGGCTAACCCGCTATCTGGCGAGCTTGGCCCGCTGCACGGCGCTGCGTGACACCGTCCTGGTCGACACGCAGAACTACGCGGTCGTGGTGTGCGGCGCCCGGACACAGTGTGGTTCGGAAACGATTTGCGGCGCCATGGCGCTGCGCCAGTAGGGAGAGATTCGATGGAACAGCAATTCAACTTTCAGCAAAACATGGATTTCCAGGTGCAGGACTTCATTGACCTGCAGCAATGGACCTCCGACGCCATCGACCATGTCGCGCTCGACGCGCTGGCGCCGGGCGGCATGTTCTACACCGGACTGGCGGCGACCCAGAACGGCCAGACGCAGGTCAACGTCGCGGCCGGCCGCTTGTACTCCCAGGGCACAAACCCCTCGGGCAGCGCGGGTCTGTGGGTTTACCAGTACCCCACGGCGACCACCAATTCACTGCAGTCGATGCTGCCATTGAGCAATCCGAAACTGGTCGCGCTGATCGCCTGGGGCACAGTCAATTCGAACGCTGACGTTGCGCCGCGCTCGTTTCTGCTGAATGCGCAAACCGGCCAGGCAGAAACGCAGTCCACCCCGCTCCAAACGACGCGCGTCTGCAATCTGGAGTTTGTCGCCGGCGTGGAATCGCCCGTGCCCCAGTTGCCCACCATTCCGGCCAATGCGCTGCTGATCGCCACCATCACGCTCTCGCCCACGGGCATCACGTCGGTGGCGATGCAGGCGGGCAACGTGCTGCCGAACCTCGCCGCTCACGAGACGCGCGTCACGGCGCTGGAGAGCACCAGCTCGCAGGTGCAACTGCAGACGGCGTCGCTCGGCACGGACTTGAGCGCGCTCGCCACCAAGACCAACGCGCTCGCGCCGATGAGCCTCGTCACGCAGATGGCGGCGGATCTCGCGAAAGCCAAACTGATGCTGCACCTGCCGTCGTCTTATTCGTCGTATGAGACCGATCACTTCGGCGACGCGACGCTGAGCAATCCGGCCGCCAACAACTACGCCGCGAAGCTCAACAACGGGCTGCTGTTCCCGGATGCGGCCACTGGCACCTTCCCCCTCGATCTGTTCAACCCGATCGATGCGAGCGTTCTGAAGAGCACGCGTGGCTTGATTCTGCCGGCCTATACGAGCGTGCCGCGCATCCAGACGAAGGGCTATTCCGGCGATCTGTCTCTGTCTCAATATCAGGTGCAGACGCAAACCCTGGCGCCGTACCAGGAGACCGTCTGGCAGTATCGCTACGGCTGGAACTGGAACTATTACAACGCCTGGTACCAGGGCCAGTTCTGGCGCTATTACAACCAGTACTACGCTTACGATCTGCTGGGCGGTTACTGGTATGCCTACACGCAGACCGGCTACACCGTCCAGACCAGCACGACATCGATCAACGGCGCCATGGTCGCGCAGACCTTCCTTGCCTCCAACGCCATGTGGCTCACCGGCGTTGATCTCTACCTCACCTCCGTCGGCGCCTCCGGCGACATCACGCTCGCCATTGCGAAGACCGTAGCGGGCCAGCCGGATCTCAGCAACACGATCTCGATCGTTAACGTCCCGGTGGCAACGCTGGTGACCTACCCCACGGCGACGCACATCCCGATTCCTCCGGTGCTGCTCGAGGCCGGCACGCGCTACGCGCTGGTGCTGATCACGCAGGGCAATCACCGTGTGGCGGTGGTGAGCGGAAACAACTTCACCAACGGCACGATCTTCTACTCGACCGATGGCGCGTACTTCACCGGCGACCTGACCAAGGACCTGATGTTCACGCTGTACGGCGCGCAGTTCGCGAGCGCGCTTACGCAGGTGCAGCTCCAGCCCGTGTCGCTCGCCGGCGGCCTGACTGATCTGGCGGTCAACGTCGCGCAGGTCGTTCCGCAGGGCGCGACACTACAATTCCAATTCCAGGTCAACGGTACCTGGTACAACCTCGGCGACGCCACTGCGCCGCTCGACGCCGCGCCGCAGCTCGTGCCCTTGCGGGCTGTTTTCCTGGGCACGTCCGACATTGCGCCGGCAGTGATCGCCAACACCACGGGCGTTGTGGCTTCGCGGCCGGCGACGTCGTTCAACCACACGAGCGAGGTCCGGAGCCTTTCCTCTCCGAGTAAGAACATTCAGGTGCAGGTGGTCGCGGTGAACTACAACGCGGCCGTGCACACGCTCGCCTGCTCGATCACCAGCGGTGGCGCGACGACGACGCCGTCGCTGACCAGCTCACAACTGGAGCCCGACGGCGTGGGTTTGCGTTTCACCTTCACGTTCAGCCTGGCGGCGGACATCAGCACCTACGCCATCAACCTGCAGGGCGCGCGGCAGGCTGCGGCGGCGCCTTTCCAGATCGTCGAGCGCACGGACGTCGCGCAATAAGGGAGTCTCACATGAACAGCAACACTGATCGGAAAGCCACACCGGTGGCGCCCGCAGCTCCGACCGCTCCGGCAACTTCGAACACGCCGGCGTTGCCCGACAGCATTGATCCGGGCGCCCAGTACGTGGTGCATCTCACCGCGCCTGTGGATGTGCTCGGGCAACGCCTCTACCCGGGGCGCAAATACCGCCTCCGCGGAGACGTCCTGACTTCGATCAAGGCGAGCGTGAAGGATGCCACTGAACTTCGCTAGTTACCGCTTCACGGACGGTCTGACTCCTCTGAGCGCGGGGACCTTCAACCCGCGCTTCCAGGATCTGGACACCCGCATTGCGAACCTCGAGGCGCTCAAGGTTTCGTGGGAGACCGCGATCCAGGCGGTGTCCGATTTCGGCATCGAGCGCATCGATGCGATTCTCGGCGCGACGCTCGCCTCGCTCGGCGACAACGAGACCAGCGCCGCCGCGGCGGTCGCCAACATCAATGCGCAGCACCAGGCGGCCGTGGCCGCCGTTCAGACGCTTCAGGCTTGGATTGCCGCGTCCGAGGCAGCGATTGGCAAGTGCCCGGCGCCTCCGGTCGGCGCCGCGCTGCTCGCGGGCGACGGCAATGGCGGATTCGCCAACGTCACCCTGGGGCCTGGCCTCTCGTATGCCAACAACATCCTCAGTGGGACCCCGCCGATCGCGTGGTCCCGCCAGACCACATCCTTTGCGGCGGCAATCGGGTCTGGATATTACGTCCCGGTGGCCGGCGTCAACGCGGCGCTGCCGCGCGGCGCCGCAGACGGGCAGTCCGTTGCGTTCATCTCCGGGCTGCCCGCCGACAACACGTTCACCATCACGCCGGCGGCCGGGCAAACCATCATGGGCGATGCGGGCGCACTGACCGTCGACAGCGCTTATGCCGCGATGTCGTTGATCTTCTTCGCCGCGGTCTCCGATTGGAGAGTCTTCTAACCACTTCGGGCCGGCTCCGCTCCGGCGCAGTTCGCAACAAGGGAGTAATCGCACATGCCAGGAAATCAGTTTCTTCACGGCGCCGAGGTCCTTCAGATCGACACCGGCAGCCGGCCGGTCACGACTCCGTCTTCGGCCGTCATCGGGCTCGTCGGCTCCGCGCCATTTGGTCCGTTGAACACGCCGACGCTCATCAGCGGTAGTCCGTCGCTCGCCAGCGCCACGTTCGGTCCCGCTGGCTACGGCTTCTCGATCCCCGACGCGCTCGTCGCCATCTTCAAACAGTGCGGCGCTCAGGTCGTCGTCGTTAACGTCGCCGATCCGGCGGACAACACGCTGCAGACGAGCGTTGCCGCCGCTCCGCTGACCTTCAATTCGCTGGGCCAGATTCAGCTGCCGAACATCGCGGTGTCGAACGTCGCGCTGACGGGTCCTGTCACTGCGCCGATGACATTTCAGGGCGCTGCGCTGCCCCTGCCCGCGGGCGCCACCGCTCCGGTCGTGAAGTCCTCCGATGGAACGAAAACCTACGCGCTGACCACGGACTACACCTTCGCCGGCGGCGCGATCACGCAGGTCGAGGGCGGCGGCCTGGCGGCGAACGAGGCGGTGCTCGTCACCTACACGATGGCGGGCCTTACGGCCGGAACCGACTTCACCGTCGATGCGCAGACCGGGCTGCTCACCTTCGTCGCGGGCGGCAAGATCGCCGCCAACTCGACGCTCAATGTGGCGTACAGCTACCTCGATCCGACCAAGGTTACGCAGGCGGCGGTGGTGGGCGGCGCCAGTTCAACCACGGGCGCCTACACAGGCGTCGAGGCGCTGCTGGCCGCGGCCAGCGTCGCCGGCGTCACGCCGCGCATCCTGTGCGCGCCGGGCTTCACCGGCGTCAAGGCCGGCGCCACTGCCAACGCGGTCATCGCGGCTCTTTCGACGGTTGCAGACAAACTCCGTTCGATCGTTGTCGCGGACGGGCCCAGCGCCGCCAACGGGCCGCTGACCACCAACGCCGCGGCGATCAGCTTCCGCGCCGACTGGAGCTCCAAGCGTATCTTCCTGGTCGACCCGGGCGTGATCCGCTTGAACCCCGCGACCGGCGCCAACGACACGCAGCCAGCCTCAGCCTACGTCGCGGGCGTCATTGCGAACCAGGACGCCACCAACGGTTTCTGGTTCAGTCCTTCGAACCAAGTTCTTAACGGTGTGCTCGGCGCCAACCGCCCGATCGACTTCGCAATGGGTGACTACGCGAGCGGGGCGAACCTGCTCAACCAGAACGCCATTGCGACGGTCGTTTACCAGCAGGGCTATCGCCTGTGGGGCAATCGCACCTGCTCGACCGATCCGACCTGGGCGTTCCTGTCAGTCGTGCGCACGGCCGACATGATCAACGACGCGATCCTGCAGAGCTTCCTCTGGGCTGTCGATCGCAACATCACTAAGACGTTCCTCACGGACGTCGTCGAGAGCGTCAACGCCTACCTGCGCTCGCTGAAGGCCCAGGGCGCCATCATCGACGGCAAGGCCTGGGCCGATCCGGATCTCAACACCGCCGCGGTCATCGCCGCGGGCCAGATTTACATCGACTTCGATTTTGCTCCGCCGTGCCCGGCCGAGCACATCACCTTCCGCTCGTTCATCAACGACAACTACCTGACGGAGGTCCTCAGCTAACATGTACCCGCAACTGCTTACGAACTTCGTGGCCTTTGCCGATGGCAAGGGTTACATGGGGCGAGTGCCCGAACTGACGTTGCCAAAAATGACGTCCAAGATGCTGGAGTATCTCGCCGGCGGCATGAGCGCGGCTGTGGAGATCGACACCGGCGTCAACGAGAAGATGGAGACGACCTTCACCCTCGCGGAGTACAACGCGGCGGTGCTGTCGCTGTGGGGCATCCTGGCGGGAGCCGACACGCAATTTACTTTCCGGGGCTCGGTCCAGGCGCAGGGCGCCGATGCGCAGGCAGTCGTAGCGACGGTCGCTGGCCGGACCAAGGAACTCGATCCCGGAACGTGGAAGCCCAACGAGCAGATCGCACTGAAAGTGGCGGTTGCAACCACGTATTTCAAATTGAACGTCGCGGGCGTGGACGTGCTGGAGCTCGACCCCGTCAACATGGTCCGCATCGTCGGGGGCGTCGATCAGCTCGCGAGCCAGCGCGCCGCGCTGGGCATCTAGGGTTTTCTGCAACCATAGCAGGCCCGGCCGGGCGGGATTCCCGGAACGAACGTCAAAGCACCTTGAAGATGGGGCGGCCTGCAGCGCAGCGCCGCCCCGCTTTTTAACGAAATTCCATGCAGCAAACCGAAAACAACACAATCAAACTCGAGTACCCGATTACCGCTGGCGCGCAACTCATTCAGGAGATCACCTTGCGCCGGCCAAAGGTCAAGGACACCCTCGCCGTCCAGAAGGCGGGCGGTAGCCAAGCCGAACAGGAGATCCGGCTGGTAGCGAACCTCGCAACGCTGACGCCATCTGACATCGAAGAATTGGACGCGGCCGATTACGCCCACGTGCAGGCGGTCCTGACGAGTTTTTTCTCCCCGGCGCAGCGCAGCTCCGCCAGGACGTAATCGTACTCGCTCATCTGACCGGCTGGTCGCTCGCTGAACTTCTCAATCTCACGATCGATGATTTCCGCGACTGGTCCGAGGCCGCGGAACCGGTCTACAAATCGCTGCTTTCCCAAGTCTGATGCCTACTCCCAACGCTAGTGTCGTCGTCAAGATCGGCGCGCTGATGGATTCGACCGTCGGCTCCGTCTTCGGCAAGACCACCGCGGGTCTCAAGAAGATCGGCGACACGATGAAAGACCTGGCCGCGCGCTCGCAGGAGCTGAAGCGGCTGGACGCGGCGAGCGTGCGTCTCGGGGAGTCTGTGGAAGCGCTGACTGCGCGCTACGAGAAGCAGAGCGCGACGCTCGCCAAGGCCGAGGCGTCCTTCGCGAAGGTCAAAGAGAAGATCGCCGAGGCTGGCGGCGCCGATGAGAAGCTGGAGGCGCAACTGGCGCGCGCGGACGAGGCGGTCCTGCGCGCCCGGACGAACCTGGATCGCACAAACGTCAGCCTGGCCAAGGCTAAGACGGACTATGCGGAGGTCTCCGCGGCGGCGGAAAAGTTTCGGGCGGCCAATCGGGATGTCGAGTCCTCCCTGAACCAGTTGGGCGCGGCCTTGAAGCGCTATGAGGGCGCGAGCGCCGCGTTCAAGAAGAACCAGGCCAGCCGCGCGCAATGGCGCGCCGCCATGGTGGAGGTCGGCGTCCTGGGCGCGGCGGTGAAGCGGGTCTTCGACAAGGCGAGCGCGTCGGAGGACGCCAAGATCCGCCTGGGCTTCGTGCTGCGCGGCGACAAGAAGCAGATCGGCGACGTCATCCGCGCAACCCGCGCTTTCGTCCACAACAGTTCTGCCACGATGCCCGAAATGCTTGTCATCCAGGGCGCGCTCAACCGGGAAGGCCTCGCGGCGGACGAGGCGTTGATCGCTGCGAAGACCGTGCACGCGGTTTCAACGGTCACGCAGCAGGACGCGGCGGAGACGGCCAAAGCCATCGCGAGCATTTACAACACTGCCGGTCTGCAGATGGTGGGACCGACACAGGAGAAGCTCTCGCGCATTGGCGACCTGGCTGCGGCCATGCAGCAGAACTTCGCCATTGAGGACATTGGCGGCCTGGGTGCTGGTCTCGCGAAGGCGTTGCCGCAGGCCACGATGGCGCGGGTCAGCTTCGAGCAGACGGGCGCCGCGATCGGCGCGCTCACGCGCTACGGCATGGATGCTGGCGGCGCTGGACAGCAGATGAGCGCGGTGCTCCGCAATCTGACCAAGGCCTCCCAAGCGCTGGGCTTCCAACTGGTTCACGACGCCAAAGGCAACCTCGATTTCGAACTCACCATTCTTTCCATGAGCGCTCGTTTGAGCCGGATGGGCGGTCTCGCGCGCAACCGGGATGCGCTGACTAAGGCGTTCACGCGGCGGGGCGCTGACGCGGCATTCTATCTGTCCCGCGCCGCGGCCGCCGGGGAGTTGCTGCAGGCGCAGGAGTCGCTGGCCGACAGCACGGGCCGCGTTCAGCAGGAATACGAGAAGCTGGAGAACTCTCCCAAAGAGCGCTGGGAACGCGCCGTCAAGAACATTGGGATGATTCTCACACCCATCGGCCTGGCGATGATGCCGGCGGCGACGAAGGCGCTCGAAACAGTCGAGGGTGTTTGCACGAAGCTCGGCTCGTTCTTTGACGAGCATCCCACTGCAGCGAAGTGGATCGGTGGCGTGACCGTGGCCGCACTGGGCCTTGGCGGCGCCATCACCGTCATCGGCTATGCCATGGCGACGATTCTGACCCCGTTCCTGAAGCTGAAGGAACTAACGCTGCTGTGGAGGCTGCGCAGTTTGGAGACAACCATTCAGCTCGGCGCGCAGACCGTTGCAATCGGGGAGTCCGCAGTGGCCACCGAAGGTCTGGCAGTGGCGGAAGGCGAGGAAGCGACGGCCGGCACGGCGTCGAAAGCGGGCCTCTTAACGCGCATCCCGCTCCTCGGCCGGCTGGCGAGCGCGCTCGGGCTGGTGCGCGACGCTGAGGTCGAGGTGGCCACGGCGGCCGCCACGGCAGAGACGGCACAGGCCGGCTTTATGGCGACACTTGCGCCTCTATTGGGGATCGGGCTCCTCGGCGCCGCGACGGGCGGCACGATCGCTTATCACCAGATGAAAGAGAACCAGGCTGCGACCGATGAGCGGTTCAAGCGCTGGTCCGGCACGCACATTGTCCTGAACCATGGCGCGCCGTCTCCCGGCGCAGCGCTCGAAGGAGCGCAACTCCCGGGCGGCCATGCTGTCCCGACCGCTCCTGTGGCGCCGCTCCGCACCGGGCTTGAAGGCCTGATCGACATCCAGCAGCCGAAGAAAATGGGCCAGGGTGGTATTGCCACAAAGCCGACATTCGTTGAGGTCGGCGAGGCCGGTGAGGAGGGGATTATCCCGCTTCCGCGTGGCTTCCGGCAGGGCATGGGAAACACCACGATCACGATTCATATGCCCATCACCATTCACGACGCCACGGATCCGCGCGCCGTCGCTCTGCAGGTTCAATCAACGCTCGAACGGGCCGTGCGCGATGCGGAAGCGCGCCGGCGCGGAGGTTTACACGACTGATGGCCACGGACGTCATGATGCAACTTGGGAACTTCCAGTTCTCAATCAGCACTGCGGCCTACCAGGACCTGCACCGGACCGTGGAGTACCGCTGGGTCGAGATGCAGCGCATCGCCCATCGGCCATCGCTCCAGTTTGTGGGCGTCGGCAAAGATGAGATTGAGCTGCGCGGCGTGATCCTGCCCACGTTCAAAGGCGGAATCCACCAGGTGGATATCCTGCGCACGTACGCGCAGAAGGGCAGACCGCAGACGCTCGCCACCGGCCGCGGCGAAAACTGGGGCCCATGGTGCGTGCGTTCGATCACGGACGAGCAGTCCACGATGACGCTCAAGGGCACACCGCTCAAGATCGAATTCACCGTGCACCTGAGCTACTACGGACCGGACGATGACAGTCTGGGATCGAAGGGCTACGTCTCTTCCACCTGGGCGAACCTGCTGGGCAAACAGGGCGCGACGCTGATCACGCCGCCGGCGACTGACGTTGTGCTGCCAAGCACTCTTCCGCCGGTCAGCACTTCGCAACTCGCCTCCATCGCGCCAGCGCTCACCGCGGCCAAGATCCCGCCGCAGCAGGCTGCTTCCACGTTGACCCAAGCAGTGCAGGCCGTGCGGGCTGTCACCGCGGACGGGACGAAAGCGACAGCGATCCTGGCGCAGGCATCGCTTTCCGTTTCGTCTGTCCGGCGCGGGATCGTGACTGATCCCGTGGGCGCCATCACCGCTCTTGCGACAAGCGCGCTCGGCCAGGCCGGGCTCACTGCGCTCTTCGGCCCGACGCTGGCCGGTCAGGTCATGCAGATCGGCGCGGCCGTCTCGCTTTCGAAGCAAACGACGCAGACGGTCGGCAACCTCCTGGCCACGACCGCGAGGACGGTTCACTAATGCCAACGCAATATGTAACGAAGCAGCCGGACATGGTGGACGATATCGCCTTTCAGGTCTACGGCAAATGCGCCGGCGCCACGGAGGCGATCTACGCGGCGAATCCGGGCCTCGCGGACTACGGACCGTTCCTCCCGCCGGGCGTGACCATCACGTTGCCGGATCTCTCGAGTGATGCTCCGCAACTCCAGACCGTAAAACTCTGGGACTGACGTGACGCCCCAATTTCAGATCACCGCGAACGGCGCCGATTTCACCACCGCGATCGCGCAGCGCTTGTTGCGCCTGCAGATCACAGACGAGATCGGTGTTACCTCCGACCAGGTGCAGCTCGACCTCGACGACAGGGACGCGGCGATTACGCTGCCTTCTTTCGGTGCGACGCTCGAGCTGTCGCTCGGCTACGCCGAGTCGGGCCTCGCTGCAATGGGCCGGTGGGTGGTAGACGAGATGGAAGTCGAGGGTCCGGACCGGCGCCTTATCCTGCGGGCCCGCAGCGCGAACACTCCGGCCGCGGCGCCCAAAACAAGCTCGACCTCGATCTCCGGACTCCAGGCGCGCACCAATGACACGTACTCCGGCCTGACTGTCGCCGGCATCGTCGCCAGGATCGCGGCGCGTAATCACCTTGGCGCGGCGGTGGACCCGGCGATCGGCAGCATGGCGATTCCGCACCGCGCGCAGACCGGCGAGAGCGATAACCAGTACCTCTCTGTGCTGCTCCTGCATCTGGATGCGGGCTGGAAGATCCAGGGTGGCAAGATCATTGTCTTCAGGAACGGCGCCGGCGTCGCGCCGACCTCGACCGGCGCCAGCAAGGTGATTCCTGCGATCACGCTGACGCCCTCGGAGTGCCTGCACTGGGCTGCGACACTGACCCGGCGCAGCTCACACAAGCGCGCCCGCGCACGCTATCACGACTCGCAGTCCGGTCGGGACACCTACGTCGAGGCGGTCTCGGCGGACGCGGACGAGGAAGACGCGGTCGACACGGATCCGGCCGAGTATCCGAACGACAGCGAGGCGCTGGCGGCGGCCACGGCGCGCGTGCAGCGGCTGGATCGCGATTCGGAGCTGCTGCGCCTGGCACTGCAGGGCAACCCGGTGATCTGCTCTCAGAGTCCGTTGCTGCTCTCTGGCTTCCGTGCGGAAATCGATCACCCGTGGATCGTGTTCCGCGCAATGCACACGCTCGACCAGTTCGGCTACACCACCGAGATCGAGGCGCAGAAGACCCTCAACCAGGCGTCGTCCTACCACCAGCCGAAGGGCCTGACGGTAAAGAGACCGAAATAGGAGAACATCATGAACGCATCTGGGAACTGCTTTCGGCTCATCGAGAGCGCGGAGAACTGTGAGCTGAAAGCCTATCCGTGCCCGTCTGGCATTCCGACCATCGGCTATGGCCACACCGCCGGCGTCCGGCTCGGCATGACCTGCACGCAGGCACAGGCATCTGAATGGCTCTGTGAGGATGTGCGCTACGTCGAGGGCTTGATCCACGAGCACGTTACTGCGCCGCTCAACCAGAATCAGTTCGACGCGCTCTGCTCGCTGATCTTCAACGTCGGGCCCGGCGCCAAGGGCGGGAAGGACGGCATCATTCTCCTCGCGAGTGGCCAGCCCTCGACCTTGCTCCGGAAGCTCAACGCAGGGGATTACGCCGGCGCGGCCGACGAGTTTCCCAAGTGGTGCCACTGCGCCGGCGGCACGCTGCTCCAAGGCCTGGTCACGCGCCGGGCGCGCGAGCGCGCGCTGTTCCTCGGCGACTCCGAGTTTATGAGGGCCGCTTAAGAGTTGGTCAGGCGGCGTCGTCAAGCGAAACGAGGAGCCGCTTGCCCAAGAGACGAAGAGCATCTTGGATTCTCGTGACCTTGGTTTGATGCCGCGGACTCAACATCCGGCGAACTTCCTTTTCGTCACAGTCCATGAGACTTGCGAGCTTGACGTTGGAGATTGTGGCGTCGCGCATGGCCAGATACAACGATGCTTTGGCAGCCATCAGCGGGGGCAAGGCAATCAACCGCTCGCCCCTTCGCAGTTGTGATGCAGCCGGAATGGCATCCCCGCGCGAAATACAGCCGGCGATGGCTTCGTCGAGGCAGTCCTGAGCGTTGGTGATGGATTCTTCCAGGTTGTCGCCCTGCGTTACGGCGCCGCGTACATCCCGGAATGTCACCACGTACCCGCCGTCGTTTGCGTCGTGGGTGAATCGAGCTGGATAGGTGAAGTTTCTCATGTCGCGCCCCTATTGGAGATCGGCCCTTGTGAGCCCCAGGTCTTTGAGCATTGCATGCAGCGTTCCGGCTTTCAGGTCGTGCTGTTCGTACTGCAGCGTGGTGAAGCGGGAGCCGTAGTAAATCGTCTTGTGACTGCCCTTGCCGCGTTCTGCGACCACGTGAACCGTGACGCCGCGCCGCTTTCCGAGCGCTTCAACCAACCGCCGGAATTCGCTGCCTTTCATATCTTTAGTATCGGACATTCATGACCGAGGTCCAAGCATAAAATGCACAAAACGCTAAGAACTCTTGGGCACTGGTTGTGCCGCCCGGCCGGGGTATGGGTGCTGCTCGTGGCGCTTCCGTTGTGCGGCTGCCTTTGCGAATTGTGGGTGATGATGCACCGTGCACAACCATCCGTGGCGCTCGTTGAAACCGCCATCGGCTGGTGGTTCGACTGTAGGGCGCATCACGCTTGTCTCACGTCCGACGTGCTTGGCGCCTTTGGTTCGATCAACAAAGCAGCCGGTCAGAGCGAGATCGCGAGCAAAAAGACCACTGAGATGATCGACGATGTCCGTCCGCGCGTCGTGCTGATCCTGGATCACACGGCCGACGATCTGAACAAGGCCGGCGCACTCCTCGATTCTGCGAGAAGTCTTGTCGATGGGATGTCAAAGGACGCTCACGCGTTGTTGGTTACAGCGAATGGTGCGGCGGGTAACGCGGGAGACGCGGTGAAGCGGCTCGCGGTTCTGATCGATCGGATTGACGCCTTAACGCTGCAGTTACAGGGCGAGCTCAAAGAAGGATCACAGAAGGCGGCACAGACGGCCAGGGAATTGAATGACGCGCTCGACACCCTGAACAAGTTGTTGGCTGATCCAGGCGTCGCCAAGACGCTCGCTCACGTGGAAGGTGCGACTGGCCATCTTGAAGAATCCGCGAAGTCCGTTGACATGGCTATGCGACCGTGGCGTGAGAAAGCTCACCTACTGAAAACGATCGTTCAAAAAGCTTACGAGATTGGCTTGCACGCGATCTCGTTGGCTCGATAACACTCACCGCGAGCGGGGCGAACCTGCTCGCAAATTCTGTCAAGGAGAAGAACAACATGAACACGTTTCTGACGTGGCTCAAGGCTATCCCTGCGATTCTGCAGGCTGTGATTGCCGCCGTGGCGGCCGTCGAGGCCGGTTTCAAAGAAGTCGCTGCGGCGACGGGCTCGAGCGCGGCTGGCACCGGCGCCGCCAAGCTCGGCATCGTTCAGTCCGCAATCGAATCGCTCTACGCGACTGAGCAGAGTCTGGTCGCTGTGATTCCGCTCGACAAGCTTACGGCGTACGTGACGACGATCGCCTCGTCCATCGTCGCGGCATTCAACAAACTGGGCTGGTTCCAGAAGACCAGCACTGGCGCGCCGGCCGCGTAAGGCGGGCTCCAGATCAAAGACGAATCCAAGTAGGCGCGGCGTCGAGCCGCGCCTTGGGAGGAAAGAGAAGATGCACAATACCTGCTTCAAAGCCGCTCTCGTGTTTCTGTTCGTGTTCTGCCTTGGCGCGCTCGCGCAGACTGCTACAACGGCGCTGGGCGCCGCCAGCACAGAGGCTGCCGCCGCGGCGCCCACCACAAGCGCCAGCGTGACGCCGGCCGCCGCGGACAGTGGTGAGCACTACTTCGTGTTGGGCAGCGTTGGCTGGGGCCCGGCTACGGGCGGCCGCGGCGAGGGCTCGGTTGGTGTGCGCGTCGGTTCGGGCATCTATTCGCTCACCTCGATGAATCTCGCCGGCGGTGTCGGGGCTGTGACCGAGGATGTTCTGTACCGTGCGGCGTCCGCGCGCGGCGTGACGCTGTGGGCGCGTGGCGGCATGGGGTTGACTACGACCAACTCTCAGTCCGGCACATCTACGTCGCCTACTTTCGGCGGCGGCGTAATGGTCAGTTACGATCTCTCGCGGATCAAGCCGACGCTGGCTGGGCTCGAACTGTTCGCATCCTGCAAGATCATGTACGCGACCACGACCGTTGACGGTGCGTCGACATCGACGGTGCGGCCGATGTACCAGGGAGGCGTGAAGTACTCATGGCAGTGAATCACAGCACTCGCTTGTGGCTGCATGGGCTGCTGGTTGCGCTCGTCTCGGCGATCGGAGACACGGGTACCGCCGCACTCGGCGCGATGGTGGTCGCGCCGAACTTTCTGCGCGACTCCCACTTTTGGGAAGCGCTCGCCGGCATGCTGGTCTTCTCCGCACTGAAGACCGTCTTTGCCTACCTGAAACAGAGCCCCTTGCCGTCCGACAACGGGTCCACGACAGCTCCAGCCTCGGGGCATGCCGCGCAGTGAGGGGCCGCCGCACCTTCGCTGGGCGCCCGGTCCCGCGCCAGTTTGTCCCGTCTGTGACTATCGATGCTCAGTGCATGCCGATGCGTTTGGCGCGCTGACCTGGCGCGGCTGCCGGCACGTGTATCGCCGGGGCGAGCAGGACGGCGTCCTGTGCCTGGCTTTTGTTGACCAGACAGACGAGAGGAATCCCAGTGAGCGAACAAGCACCAACCATCCAGGAGCTGTCTCGACAAATGGCCTCGCTGATCGCACAAATCTCCGGCCTGCAGGGCAGTGTGAATGACATCAAAGCGTCCATCGAGAAGCTCGCCGACGGCCACGTGACGACGCGGGAGTTTCAGGCCGAAGCGCGGCGCCGGCTGGACGATTCGGAAAAGGACCGGCGTGACCTTTGGAAAAAGTACAACGACATGCGCGAGCAGACCGACGCCAGTCTCGAAGCGATGGGCCAGCGCGTTGACGCGGCGAAGGCCCGCGGCGACGACGCCATGCTCTGGCTGAAGTTGGCCAGCGCTGGCTTCGGCGCCGTGCTCATCGCGATGCTGGGCGCGTTCCTGCGCAAGTAGTTGGTCGTTTTGCAACAAGTCCCCATGAAACACAATCTTCTGTTGCTGGCGCTGCTCGGCGCCTCCGTATTCGCACAGAATCCGAACATCGCCGTCTACCCGACTGCTGCTCCGACCAACGGCGATCTCCTCGTGGCTTCGGATTTCTACGCGACGTCGCTGGCCAGCGCAATGACCGCGACGAGCATGATTGTTCCGACGACCTCGTCAATCGGGCTCCGGTTTCCGTGTGCGGTCACGGTGGACACCGGCGTCAACGTCGAGATCGTCAAGGTCTGCGCGGCCTCCGCCAGCGCGCTCGTAGTCTGCGCGGGGGGCCGGGGCTTCGATCACACCGCGCCCAAGATGCACGACGCCGGCGCCCGTGTCGTTGCGGCGCCTGTGGCCTGGATGTTGAACCAGCAGTCGGCCGAGATTGAAGCGCTCGCCACGACGCTGCCTGGTGGCGCGCTCGATGGCGACGCGTTGCTCTGGTCGGCGCGCCTCGGGCGATATGTCCCGAAGCAGCCGGGCGGCGCGCAGTGGGGCCAGATTGGCGGCGCGATCGGCGCGCAGTCCGACCTGTGGACCCTCCTGATGGCGAAGCAGGCGACCATTCAGGGCGCGCCGGCCATCTGGCCGACCATTCCGACAAATGCCGCGCAGGTGTTTGCCATCGCCGACTATGGCGCGCCCGGCATTCCGTACCGCACTTCGCTCGGCGCTGCGCGAGCGGCTACGACGGCGGACCTCGTTGCGCTGCTCGGCGCCGGCGCAACGGCTCAGACGAATCTCGGGCTGGCTGCTGTGGCGTCCACCGCCAGCGCAGCGGATCTCGATAAGGGCACGCTCTCTCCGGCGCGGCTGCCGAACCCGACGGCGTCCACCCTCGGTGGCGTGCAGTCCGGCGGCAGCGTCGCGCACCAGTGGCTGTACCAGATCGACGCAACGGGCGTGCCCCATTTCAGCCAGCCGGACGCGGCGGATGTGACGGGCAACTGGCCCTGGGCGCGTATCAGCGGCGTTCCCGCGCTGGCGCGCACGGACCTGGCCGACACCTACTCCCAGACCCAGACATTTGCTGTGGCGCCGGTACTCCCGGTGGAGGCGCAGCCGGCCAGCACCACGGCTGGCCAAGCGTACATCGACTCGACGTCCTATCGCCTGGGCTGGTACGCCAACTCGATCTGGCGCCAGGCGTTGACGACCAGCGACACGACCTCGGCCGTCGCGGAAGGCGCGAACCTCTACTTCACAAATGCGCGCGTCCAGAGCGCCATGTCCGGCCTGTACGAGAATCCGCTGACGTTCAACGCGCCGCTTTCACGGGCCACGAATGCGGTCAGCCTCGGCATGTGGGGCAGCGGGGCTAAGCCGGTCGCGGCTGCATCGCTCGGCGCGTCCGGCGACTGCGTTGAATGGGGCGCGGCGGGCCTCATTGACGCCGGCGCTCCGTGCGGGACTGGCGGTTCTGGCGCCAACGCGGCCGGCTACTACGTGGTCAGCCAAGCGACGGGTGCGCCGGCGAACGCGATCGACCTGGGGCGGCTCTCCAGTGGGCTTCTAAAGATCGACGTGTCGTCAAGCGTGGCGACGCTTGGCACGGCGAGCGCCAGCGATCTTCCGAGCGGCTATCCTTACGCGTCGCTCTCTGGCGTTCCGACGATCCCGGCGGCGGGAAGCATGGCCCCCGCGATGGATGGCGCGGCGGCAGCAGGATCGAGCGCCAACTATGCGCGAGCAGACCATGTTCACCCGACTGATACAAGCCGGGCGCCTATCTTCAGCCCTGTATTCTCTGGCAATGTCGGAATCGGCATCAGCCCGACTGTTCCGCTTGAGATATATGGATCGGTAGCGACAGCTCCTAATTCAACTACTGCCATTTTTTCTCGTGGAAACGACCCAAATTTTCAGATCCAAAGCGTAACTGGGCCTAATGAAAACGCGCCTGGCACATTGATTGGCAAGTTTGGCTTGCGCTATTCAGGAGTCGGGGATAGCGCGGTAGTCAATTTCTATCGTGGAGGCGGAACAACTAATGGGTCGCTAGGTCTCAGCACAAATGGTGTTGATCGCCTCACCGTTGATTATTCGGGTAATGTCGGAATCGGCACGGCGAGCCCATCTTATCCGCTTGACGTTGTAGGCGCTATCAATACATCGACGCAGTATCTGGTCAGCGGCGCTCCCTTCGCCGCCTCCCACCTGTCCAATGGGACCACGGGCAGCGGACCAGTTGTGCTGGCAACCTCTCCGGCGCTCACAGCTCCTTCGCTCGGCGCAGCGACCGCTATATCGGTCAACGGCACGCCGATCCCTTCCAGCGCGACCCTGATGACTACCAGCACGGCGGTGTCATCGAGCCAGTTGCCCGCCCCCACGGCCTCAACGCTCGGCGGCGTGGAGAGCTTCACCTGCTCAGCCGGAAGCCACATTGCCAGCATCAGCACGAGCGGCGCGCCGTCGTGCGTAGCCGACTCTGGCGGCGCGACATCATGGTCCACGATCTCGACCAGCACCAGCGCGGCGGCCGGCGCGGGCTACTACGTGACGGCGGCCAGCATCACGCTGACGCTGCCCACGTGCAGCACGGGCAATTCTGTCTATGTGCTGAACGGGCTGTCCAGCGGGACATTCCTGATTGCGCCGGCTGCCAGCCAGACGGTGATGGGCAACTCTACAGGTTTAACGATCGACGTGCCCAACACCGGCCTCACGCTGGTGTGCATGTCTACAGACTGGAGGATTATGTGATGAAGAAGGCAGTCAAACTATTCTTGATTCTGTTGTGTGCGTGTGGCGCGCTTCTCGCCCAGACCTCGCTGTCCGGGCTCTATAACAACAAGGCGGTTCAAAAGCAGCAGGTATTCACTACCAGCGGGACGTTCACCCCGTCCACCAATTTGCTGAACCTCGGTGGGTGGGCTGAGGTCATTGCCGTTGGCGGTGGTGGTGGAGGCTGCAACGGCTCAACATGCGGCGGCAATGGCGGTTCCGTGCTCGATCGGGTCGTCCAAATTTCAGGTGCGGTGACGGTGACCATTGGCGCGGGAGGTGTTGCCGGCGCTGCTGGCGGAACGACTACGTTTGGATCGCTCGCTACTGCGTCGGGCGGAGCGGCGCCAGTTAGTTCGTATTATTGCGGCGGGGATGGAGCGGGCGGAGGCCGCCTGTGCGGCGCCAGCGATGTCTCCTACAGCTATCCGCCAGGTGGAGGCGGTGGACCATGCCTTCTTGGGTATGGCGGTGGCGGTGGCGCGTATTATGGCGGCGGCAATTATTCCTATGGTTCTTGTGGCGCGGGAGGCGCCACGTCAGCCAACGCTGCGGCTAACACGGGTGGCGGAGGCGCTGGCGGTGGTTCTGGCGGTTCCGGCATTGTGATTGTGACTTGGTTCGAGTGAGCGGGGTGCACAGAATGAAAACAGTCAGATACCTCTTGGCGGTCGCACTTTCTGCCGGATTGACATTTGGGCAGAGTTCCTTGACTGCACTTTTCGGCGGCAAGGCCACGCGGAAGCAGGCCGTCTTCGTCTCCAGTGGAACCTTCACACCTTCCGCCAACCTCATGGCCCTGGGCGGGTGGGTGGATGTGATCGCCGTCGGTGGTGGTGGCGGCGGCGGCAGTAGCGATTCATCTCATGCGGGCATGGGTGGTGGCGGCGGCAAGGTAGTGCACCTGATGGCTCAGATTTCCGGTGCAACTACGGTGACCATCGGCGCTGGAGGTGCTGCTCAAGCCGTCGGCGGGACGACTACGTTCGGATCGTACATTACTGCCAGCGGCGGTGTGGCTGGAGTAAGCGCTTCTACCAGCAGTTCAACATTTCAAGTCATCCCCGGCGGCCCGGGTTCCAATGGCGCCGGAACTCCCGCGTTTACTTACGGCACGGTTGGCGGCCGTTCAGGCAACGGCGGCCCGTGCCTGTTGGGCTACGGTGGCGGCGGTGGTAGTGGAGAAGGCACTGACTATGCGAATGGCGGTGGGCATGGCGCTTGCGGCGCCGGCGCGGGCGCGGACTGGAACGCCAACGGGACGGCCGCTGGCGCAAACACTGGCGGCGGCGGAGGCGGCGCATCGGGCGCGAGCTACACCGGCGGCGCCGGCGGCTCGGGCGTGGTGATTGTCACGTGGTGGGAGTAGCGCAGGAAACATGAAACACTTCTTTCTCAGTTTGTTTTTGCTTTGTGCGACAACATGCACGCTGTCCGCATCCTCGGAGATGGTCTATGCGGTCATTCAGAACGGCGTGGTCGTGAACACGATCGTCGCCAGCCAGCCGTTTGTCGATGCGAACTATCCTGGGTCGCCCAGGATCGACACCATCACGCCACAGCCGGGCATTGGCTGGGGTTATGACGGCACGACCTGGACGGCTCCACAGACGTTTGCGATCGTGACCAGTGGTGTCGTGACCCAGGTCGTGACGGGTTTGGCGTCGAAGGTCCTGGCCCAGTACCCGGGCGCCATCCGCATCGATACACTCAATCCGATGCCTGCGGTCGGATGGACGTACGACGGGACCACGTTCACTGCGCCGGCGAAGTAGCGCCGCATTCCATCGCAGACGCAAAAGCCGCCCTAGTATTTACTTGCAATAATTAACGTAGCAGTGCAGAATGAGCCATGCCTCAATCGGCATTGCTAGTCGTTCTCACTGAGGAAGAGCGGGAGACCTTGATGGCGTGGTCTCGGTCCAGCGC